>OJLW01000195.1_pt1 | contig 33491 bp, 34 predicted proteins | sample 1597021 | NCBI WGS metagenome assembly OJLW01 (sample SAMEA3904676, study PRJEB24821) | metagenome | biome: Builtin; feature: hospital; material: surface | place: USA | collected 2013-06-03
ATCTACACTAGATCGCTCGTCGGCAGCGTCAGATGTGTATAAGAGACAGGGTGACTGTGGCAGGCTCGCGCGACGGAGCCGGGGGACGGGGCTGCGGCCTGGGCTGGCGTGCCCGATGCCGCGGGGAACTGTACGCAGCAGGCGTGCCCGCCCAGGCTGCGTCCCCGGCTCCGTACTCGCCGCGCTCGCCAGCCACAGCCCCGGCTACAGCCCGCGAGCATGCACCAGCAGCGGCCGCTCACTGTACCCTGCGGGGCGCGCTATTTCCCCCGCGTCACCGCCCACAACGCCGCGCCAATCACCAGCACGGTCCAGGCCAAGTTGGCGAACCCGGCTGCAACCCACTGCTCGCGCACGGCGAGCGTGATAACCACTGGCAACGGTGCAACCAACGCCAGGCCAAGGACAATCACCGGCCAATTCCCTCGCATACTGGTTCGTCCCCCTAATCCCGCGCTGCCAGCAGCGCGGCCTGGGCCGCGGCGTGCGCGTCAGCCATTGCCAGCCACACCGCGTCGTCCGGTGTATCCGGCCTGTCGCGGCCGTCGGTGAGTACCAGCGTGTAACACACATCACCCGGCTCGCCGGTCAACTCGGCCACACCTACGTCGTGCCGCACACCGGACGTGGCCGCGGCAATGTGCTGCATGGCTCCCCCGGTACGTGCCAGTCCAAGACGGTGCTGGTATGCAGCCAGCATGGGTCCGATGACCGGGCTTGCCGCACAGTCACGCAACATGCCGAACACGTCGCGCGCGCACGTCACCGCCGCGGCCGTGTGACTCGGCAGGTGCGGGTCCGCCTGCCACTGGTCCGCTCGCGGGTCGGCAACACCCGCGCTGACACAGACGCGGCTGCGCTCGTAGCCTGCGCGCGCAAGCGTGTCATTGACCGCGACGATACCGCCACACGCGTCAACCAATGCGGCTGTCGCCCCCGCGTCGCCTGTGGTCAACATCAACGCCACCACCGTGTGCAACGGAAGACGAACTGGCACAAGCCCCGCCGCCAGCACGCCGCGCGTGCCCTCCACGTGCTGCGGCGAAACCAACACGGCCGTGTTCCAATCCAACACGCCAGCAGCTACGGCGCGCTCGACCACCTGCGCGATAAACCCGTGAATCAACTCGCCCGCGTTATACACCGACTCGTCGCGCACCACCACGCTGACACCACGTGCCGGGGCAAACACCACCACCGACCACAACGACGGGCCGGCCGCTGCGTCCAAGGCGTCAGCCCACACCTGCTCAATTTCTCCCGCAATATCCATGGCCCACACTGTAGTTGGCGGCGCCGGCCTCGCGGGCTGTGGCGGTGGGACGTGCCGGTAGACTCGTGCTGGCAAGAACAACCAACAAGAGGGGAACCCATGTTCATCGGCGACATTGCACTTTCCGACTACCGCGTGCTGCAACGCGGCGACACCGTCAACCTGGTCATGTTCGTCCAAGGCCAGTTCTTCGGCGTGCAGCGGGTTGTGGTGAAGAAGAAAACCACGGCCAAACTCACCGTCGGCGTCCCCGACTCCGACGCGCCGCGTGACAACCGCACCTACCGCCTCGACGCCGGCTACGCCAACTGCGCCGATGAGGTAGACGCGCCCTGGCACCGGCCCGAGGACGTGCTGCTCGTACCGCCAGGCGAACAACTGGACTCCTGGCTCGCTGAGCACGCGCCGGGCAAGTAGGCGGGGGACCGGCGAGAGGGACGTGCCACCGGGTACTGTGATGTTGCATTGTGAACCCGGTTCACACCCGTGCTACTGTCGTAGTCATTGAAGCAAGCAAGCAAGCAAGTCAACAGCACGAAGGAGAACCACCATGCACACCACCGAGATTGAAATCCGCCGCCCCGACGCACGAAACCTCTTCGGCGACCCGTACTGGGTTTGGTCCAATACCCGCACCAACGCCCGCGTGCTCGTTGCCGACGACGGCCGCGTCTTCGTCACCGGCACTGACACCAGCCTGAATGCGGACGACGCGCTCGCGCTTGCTACCGCGCTCGCGTCCGCCCACGCCTGGCTGGCAGAGCAGAAATAAGGAGCACGACCATGCACATCAAAGACATTGCACTTACCGACTACAGCCACCTCGAAGTCGGCGACGGCGTCTACGTCGTCTCCTACTACCGCGGCGACTACACCAACGGATACACGGCACAGGTGGTCAAGCGGACAAAAACCCGCGTCACCATCGCCGTGCCCGGCAGCAGATACGAAGACACCTACCTCGTCGAGACCGGCAACTACAACGAGGCGGTCGAGTACGGTGCGAAATTCAAGAGCCGCGAAAACGTCTACTTCCTCGAAGAGGGTCCCGACCTTGACGAGTTCCGCAGGTACCGTGCGAACGTCAACCAGGCAAAGGAGTTGCGTAAGGAACTCGCCCGCATAGCCGACCCGTTCACGTCTGGATACGGGCCGGAACCCGGCGTGAACTCGGCGCGCGACGTGGACATGTTGAATCGCGTTGTTGCCGCGCTCACCCGCGTCGAAGCCGACGTTGTCGCCTACCAGGAGAAATAGTCCATGCACGCCAGCGACATTGCCGTCACCGACTACAGCAACTTCAACGTCGGCGACAGTATCTTCTGCGTCGTCTACCTCTACAACCGCTGGGTTGACGGATACGAGGTGATTGTCAAGGAAGTCACGGACAAGACCATCACCGTGACCGGCGCGTGGGACGACGCCACCACCACCACCACCACCACCACCACCACCTACGAGGTCCACGCAGCGCCCGACGGCAGCGCGGTGCGCGCGCCGGAGATGTACACCAGCGAGAACCAGATATTCTTCATCGAGTTCGACGACTTGCACGATTTCACCGAGTACCACGCCGCAGCCGCAAAAGCACGCAGGCTGCGAAAAGAACTGGCCGGCGCGGCGTCGTCGGCCGACGCAGCCGAGTTGCAGCAGATTGTCACGGAGATTGCCGACGCGGAGACGACTGCTACAACCTACGAGAAGTAGGGACGAACCTTGAAACCCCGGACACGACGTGGCCGGGGTTTTGGGTATCCTTGCCCGTGGGCGCGTTCAACGAGGCTACGCGGCGTGCAACCCGACAGACAGCCCGTTGGGCGCAGCCCCTTAATTTTTAGCAGGCCCGATAACATACGTTCCGGCGACAACACCGTCAGGAAACGCCAGGTCAAACATCATATCGTGACCGAACTCTGTGCGCTCCCATACCGTATCGTCAAGCGCGGGACCGGAGACAATAGAAACATCGAGTGCCGAAACAATGTCACGCGCGTGCAGGTATTTGCACTGGTGCGTCGGTATCGCGTCCGGGGCGAGCACGAGCGTGGCAGCGTCGTCCACGGCGGGCTTGTCGTCGCCGTACTTGGACGAGGTACATGCGGCGGCGTACGTGATACAGCGTGTGCCCGTAATGAGATGATTGCCGAAGTACCGCCCGCCGCTGGTTCGCTTAGGCGGTAGTCTCGCGGTATCGGACTGCGAAGCAACGGAAACCGACGCATGTGTGGTGCCGCCGTAGTCGAGTTGCCAAAGGTCCACGGCACACGAGCCGTACGCGCTGACAAACTGTTGGACTACCGACGCAAGGTTCCCCTGGTTATAACAGGGGAATCCGTCGACTCGCCGCGCGGCGTTGTTGATTCGACGGGCGAGTTCCTGCGCGCCCTCGGGTGCCGTTGGCGGCAGGGTCACGGTCTGGCCCTGCATAATCGCCATGACGATGAACGGCACAACTTCGTCCGAAATGGTTGTTTTCCACCGCGAAAGACGTACGAGGAGTGAGGTATCAGGTCCGACATCCTTGCCCTTGTCCGTGCTGGGCCGTGACACGCTCTCAAAGTCGAAGTCTGGGGTCATGGTCGGTGTCCCTGGTTGACTGGTTTGTGAACTGGGTTCACAATAGCATGGGCACCTGACCCAGCCCTAACTCGCGTACCTACCTTCCGCCGGCTCCGGCCAGGTGGCCTGCACCGCACCGGGCGGCTGCGTGGCATTCTTCATCGGGACGAACAGCGTGGTGACAAACGCGGCGAGCACCGCGAGCAGAATCACGTCGCCCGCAATGATTGCCCGCGTCTCTTCGTCTAGCGCAGCCACGACACGGCCTTGTCCACCGCGCCGTACACATCGGCGAGGATACTTGGGTACGCCACGGAAGTTAGCGTCATGGTCTTTCCCGACAGCGAACACAGCACCGTGTTCTGGTCTGCGTCATCGTCAATGACGAGACGAACCACGCGCTCGCCGCTGATGTACTCGTAGGTGGACTCGTCGGGCTTGCGGTAGACCTCCACCACCGCCGGGGACTGTGTTATCAGGTCCGCGTGGAACACGTCTGCGACGTGCATGCCTTCTAGGAGTTGAGCCACTTCCATGCCCTTTCTGCTGCGAGGAACGCCGTATCAAACTCAGCCACGGTAGACAACGTAATCTGCATGGTTTCGCCGTCGGTGAATACCTGGGCAGACCCTGGCGAGACCAGCCCGAGCGTGCGCAGCACAACGCGGTGCCCGCATCCGGGGCAGGTGAACGTGGCTTGCGTGTCCGTGCGGTTGGTGAGGTCCTTGCCGTACTCGCCGCGAGTGAGGTAGTCGATGAAGAAGTCGATTGGTGCCACTGGGGCGCCATCCGAAAGTGCCATCTGTACAGCCTTCCTTGAAGTTGGTCTGGTTGATTGTGCCAGTCTAGCGCATTGCGCCGGCGCGTGTGCGGGGACGTGCCGCTTAGTCCTGCACCGTCCAGGTGCCGCAGCCGCGTGAGATGAACACCACACCGTCGGCGGCTAAGTCAATCGCAAACGTACTCGTGGTTCGTCCCGAATCAACGACCTGGTTTCCCTTGCGGAACGTCCACTCGCAGGTGCCGTCGCCGCCGCTGTTTCTATACGTGCCCTCCACCACGTCGCGGCCGGCCATGACTACGCCGTCGCTGAAACTGCGCGCGAGCGTACCGGCCGCGTCCTGGTCTGGCAACGGGACCGGGGCTGTGACCTCCACCGGCTCCTTCGCCGACTCGGGCCGCTGCTGGTCCGGCCTCGCGCGCGCTGACTGCCCGCCCGCACCGCCCCCGGCACGCGAGCCGTTGTCATTGTCGTCCCGGCGTGTGACCCGGTCACGGTTTCGCTCGCGCGTTGGCGTGGCCGTGGTGGTTTCCGTCACCGTCTGCGCCGTGGTGAGCACGTGAGTTGCGGTTTGCGTCTGTGTCACGGTGGCACGCGGTGACGACGGTGCTGGCAGCGCTGCAATCATCTGGTTCATCATCACAAACGTCAGTGCCACCACGCCTGCGAGCAACCCCGCGACAATCCACAGCAGCGCCGTGGTGCTCAACGGGCCGTCGGGTTCGTCCCAGTCTCCGGTGTCGGTGCCATCGTCAATGAACTCGTCAAAGCCGTCGCCGCGGTCCTCGGGATGTTCCGGGTACTCGGTACCGACTGCGGGTAAGACCTGCGTGTGGGCGGCGGTGCGCTCGCGCTCCATTTACGCCACCCCCACGACGTGCTGATACGAGCGGTCGCGGGCTACCTCGTCGTTGTCGAGGTAGTGCTGGCCGCGCTCGCGCGCTGCGGCCCAGGCCGAGCCAGGCTGGGTTATCGCCACCGTCAATACCGCCGTATCCACGCCGCGTGTGGCAATCCACACCGAATGCAGCACGCGCGAAAGTGCCGGGTCCTCGTGCTCGTTCAGGACCAGTTTCTCGCCCGCAAGTGGCGCGTACTTCACAATCGGTTCGTCCCCGAGTACCCGGAACTTGTCATACGTGCTGTACTGCACGGGTCCCGCAACGTGCGCGGTGAAGTGGTCCCCGAACAACGGCGCAGCCGTGTGTATGGGATACCGCGTCGCGGCGATGTAGCACAGCGCGTGCAGCCGCTGGGCCGAAATGGGGATACCGTCGCCAAACGAGCGCTGCAACAGCGTGTTGGCAACAGCGACTGGGCTGTAAGACATGGTGTGTTCCTTCGGAAGAGGTACTGGCAGTTTCAGCCAACACTATATACCAACAAAGGGACATGACGGGATATGATGTACTGGCTAACCGTCTCAAGACCCAAGGAGTTTTCCATGCCGCAAGATACCAACGCCGCGCTCGTCATCGTTGACACCACCTCCGGCGACACGCTGCTCGTCGAACGCGACGGCCACCTCACCCTCCCCGGCGGGCGCGTGCGCCACGGTGAGACCCCGCTTGATACCGTACTGCGCGAGGTGGAAGCCCAGACCGGGCTGCGCGCCGGTGCGCTGTCCATTGGCCTGCCGGCCGAGTATGCCCTGCCGCGGCACGTCACCATTGACGCGGCTGCAACTACCGTCATCTATGCGGCTGTGCGAGGTGGCAAGGGCGCGGTAGTTGCCGAGCCAGGAGAAGGCGTTGCACGCGTCACCTGGTTCAACGGTGCCGACGACACTGATACTGCCGCCGGGGTGGCCGGCGTGCTGTCCACCGTGCGCGAAGCAACCGGTCGATAAGAACCGGGGACGTGCTGGTACATGGTGTGCCCCGGTGTTGTGAACCGGGTTCACAATCCTGCTATGGTTGGTGCCAACGCCAACGTACAAAGGAGCAACATCATGGCAACCATCACCCCAGACGTACTCGACGCGATTCAGCAGGCCGCAGCCTGCGAGCGACCCGCGGCTCGCGCCGAAAAGACATTCACCAACGGCGCACGCACAGCAATCTTCGACCTCTGCACGGCGCTGCGCGGCGTGATTGACGCCGGCGACGACGCAGGGGCCGCACGCGACGTCATCGACGACTACCTGAACGTGGTGGACAACTACCGCGACGAGCGCGTCTTCTCGCTGTACTGGCTCACTGGCGACGTACAAACCATCACCGGCACAAGCCTCACCGCCGCGATGAATAACGCGGGCTATGGTGCGGGCGCACTGAGTGCACTCGATTTCCATGCCGAGGGCGAGCCAGACCCCGACTGGTACTGGGACGACGAGGCGCGCTCGTGGAAGCGGAAGTCCTGGGGCGGGCACTAGAAACGGAGACTGAAAATAATGCTCGTACACATTCTCGTTGCGCTTGCAATCCTTGTCGGGGGCACCTTCGGCATGACGCTCGTCTGCGTCGCGGTGCTCGCTGCGGGGGACATCGTTCGGAAAAAGTACGCAACTGAGCGGCTACGCGATAACGCGTTGTCGTCGGTCGTTATTTTCCTGCCCGTTTTCGTTGCCGCGGCGGGAATCTACCTCACGGCGCAGTTCGCTTAAGACGGCACCCGCGCCGCCCGGTGCCAGCAGCGGGCCTGTTTTAGCCGACGAACCCGCCCGGCACTAGCCACACCAACGTGCCGTACACAAGGGCTGCGCCGACGACGATGACGGCGACCATCTTCCAGTCCTCTTTCATGCACGCCAGTCTATCAGTTGTACATACAGGTTCGTCCCATGGTGCCGGTGCTGGCTGGGGCTGCGTTGCCGTCGGGCCGGGTTCCGGGGTTTTTGGAATTGACCGGCGCCGGTGTCCGCGGCGCTCAAGTCCCCGGTACTGGTTGTGTTGCCGTCGGGCACGCCACGCGGGCTGCGTAAGCATTCGCGGGCTGCGGTTCCCGCGGCGCTGTGTATCCGGCCCACGGTCCTAGGCGAACGAGTTCACCAACGCCACGACAACGCGCGCGCCAAGAATGCACGCGACCGGGCCAATCAGCGCGCCGCACACCAGAAACAGCAGCCACGGCACGCCGGCGTCGGTGTCGTCCGCACGGTCCACCACGCCGCCCACGACCCGCGTGGTCACGGTGGTCAACCCGACCACCACGGCGACAACAATGAGTGCAGCGAGTCCAATAAGTACGTAACTGGTCATGGTGCCAGCATACCAGGGGACGTGACGAGCGAATCGAGTCGCGTGCAGCGAACGAAGTGAGCGCGACGTGCCGGGCGAAGCGAGCCGCGTACAGCGAACGAATTGAGCGCGACGTGCCGGTGCTGGTTGGCTAGCGCTGCCTGCCGTGGCGGCCGCACGGTACGGCCTGCGATACGGCTGGCGCGGCGTCGCCGGCTACATCACGCGCTAGTTCGCGTCGTAGTCGTGTGCGTACTTGCTTGCGTACAACTCGCGGGCGTCCACTGCGCCGGCAATCTCGTCGCGGACGTCGCCCCGAGTCAAGTCCAGTGCCTTGAACCCGGCGTGGCCCGCCACCTTGCTCAACACGTCAACGCGGTGGAACACGCCAGGATTGTCGGCGACGAACTCGGACGTGCCGCGTAGTTTCTCCGTCGCGTCGGCCAGCGACGCGGTGTGCGGGTCCACAATGGACACCTTGACCTCGCCCGCGACCTCGTGGAAGAACAGAAAGTCCGGCACGACGCGGCGGTGTGTACCGGCAACGTCGGTGTAGGTACCCGCCACGGTGGAGTCCGCGCTGCCCTCGTTGCGCAGCCAGCCGACGAAGCCGGGGCGTTTCGACTCGGTGTAGACCACCTCCTTCTCCCAGGAGTTCAACTGGGCAGGGAACATCCCGTCGGCCGCGGACTGCAACAGGTGATGTGCGTAGCGGTCGAGTGGGGTTGACGACACTACGTTTCCGTGTTCGTCCTGCTGGCTGGAGCGAGTTGGCACCATGCGGGAGCGCGGTACCGCCAGCGGTACCAGTTGTGGTTCGGGAGACTGCGCGACAATCTCGGCGTAGCGGGCCTGCACGTCGTCCGACGCGCCCTTGACGGCGACGAGGTGGTCTTTTTGCAGGTCCTTAAACAACTCGGCCGCGCGGGACTCCACGCGCTCTATAATCTCGTCAATCTTGCCCGACGCGGCGAAGTTGACACGCGCGGTTTTCAGCGCCGCCACTGTGTCGCTATGCCTGCCGGACGGCTGCGCGTGCTGCTTGGTATACGCCCGCTCCACCGTCGTGGACAATCGCCGCCGCGCGGCACGGACCTCACCGTCAATGGCGCGGTCATCGGCGACAACCTCAGTAACCAGGGACGAGTCCAGCCCGTCGCTGCTCGACACCACACTGCGGGTTGTCACCGTGGTCACATCGTGTCGTGCGTCTTCGAGTGCGTCGCGGTACTCGTGCTGGGCCGCTTCAAGCGAGAGCACCAGCGCGTCCGTCACCTTCGCCGCGGCGCCGGGTGCAATGCCCGACGTGACCAGCAGCGTTGCCAGCTCCTCGACGCGGCGAATCGGCTTGGACGAACCATCGCGCGGCACCGTCATCGACGGCAACTGGGCAAATACCTCCCACGCCGCGTCGAACAGGTCGCCGGCCACCGGCGTGACTTCCTCCGGGTTAATGAGCACGCGACGCAGCGTGGACGTGGAATCGCCGGTGTCAGCGCCGTCGGTCCAGTCGGTGCCGCCGCCGGAGACGGTGCGTGCCACGTCTTCGGCAACATCGCGGTCGAACCGGGGCAGGATACACAGCGCCGAGTTCAGCACGTCACTGCCCGCCACTCGGCGTGCCAGCGGCGTGCGAATCATACGCCCCAGCAACTGCGTGATGTAGGTCTTGTCGTTCGCTGCCCTAAACGACACCATGACCTCGGCGCGCGGGCAGTCCCATCCGGTCGAGATGGCTTCCTTCGCCAACAACACTTTAATGTCGGTATCTGCGGCCACCGACGCGGCGGCGACGTGCCGCACCGTGCCGTGGGTGGTCTTGACGTCACCCTCGCCGTAGACCAGTGCTACGTCGTCCACGGTCAGCGATGGCTCCTCGGCGAAGATGGTGGACAGGTACTCACCAATCAACTTCGGGCTGGACAGATTCGGCACCTGCACAATCATCAGTGGTACTACCACGTCAAGCAGGTCGGCGTCGTTGCCCAGCGCGTCCACTGCCGCGCCATTGGCACGTAGCACGTACTCGCGCCACGCGCGGGTGGACTCACGCCAACGCACCACCGCCGTTTTCAGCAGTGTGTGGTCAAACAGGTCGCCGCGGGTTGAGCCTTCGTCCGGGATAATCAACTCAACAACGTCCTTGAGCAGGCCAGAGTCCTGCACCTGGGCGGCGTCAACAGTGACTTCCGGCTCGGTGGAGAACTCGCGTGTTGCGGACATGGTCTCGCGGAAACGGTCGGGTGTTGCCGAAATTCCCAGTACGACCGGCACGGCCGGCACGTCCCCCTCGCCGGTAATGAGCCGTTGCACAATCGTCGGTGTGTCTTTCGACTTCTTCATACCACGGTGGGCCTCGTCAATGACCAGGTACAACGTGACGTCCGGGTTTTCAACCGTGTTCTTCACCGTGCGCCAGAAGTCATAGTCCCCGGCGTCCGGCACGCGCACGTGGGCCGACTGCTCGCCGTGGCCACGTACGAGGGTCGAGTTTCTGCCCAATTTCTGCGAGTTGATGAAGTACACCGTGCCGGGATGCAACGTATCCTCGCGGAACGTGTCAGTGTCAATGGCACGGGTTTTCACCTGTGTGTCAGCGCCCCACGCCTCGTGCAGGCGCCGCTGCGACTGGCGGTTGAGTTCCGGCGAGTCAGAAAACCACAAGAACACCGCCGTTGGGTCGCCCTCGCCCTCCAAGTCGCCGGCGACGATTCGTTCAATAACCGCTGCTGCCATGACGGTCTTGCCGGCACCCGTGACGGCGGCAAGGGAGGTAGCCGTGCGCCGCGGCCGCGGTTTGGTCCTCGTTGTACGGAAGGCGTCGCCCGCGCGGCGCAGTTGCTCGGTGAGTTCAGCAACCGCTGACTCCTGGTACGGCTTCAACGTGTACTTCATTGTGTGTCTCCTTGTTCGTCCTGGTCACAGGCCAGTCTAGATGGCGCTGGCGACGTTTCCTGCGGCGGCTGCGTTGCCGACGGGCGGGCGCCGCGTGTGGCGTAAGCCGGTGCGGGCGGCGGTTCCCGCGGCGCTCAAGTCGCCGGCACGGGCTGGCTCTGCGTTGCCGGCGGGCAGGCCACGCGGGCTGGGGTTTTGGAATTGTGCCTGCGCGGGCTGCGGTTCCCGCGGCGCTGCTTAGCCGGCGCTGTACCCCGTGTTGATTCGGAAGTTCGTCAAATACGACGTGTAAAGACGAACCACCTCCGTGTCCTGCGGTACTTGTCGTGCCACCGTCTGATACATCGAGTCCGAGTCAGTCACCACGTACACCAGCGGCACCCGATTCCGCCGCACCTCGGCGACAAACTGCCGCGAGTACATCGTGTCAACCAGCACGGCGTACGTGCCCCCTACAGCCCAGCCACCGGCGACGGCACTACTGTCAATCACGCGCCCTGTTTGACCAGCGCGAAGCCACAACAACGGTGCAATCCGGTCAAACGCCATGTCATACTCAACCAACGTCGGGTTCTCGTACGTGAGTTTGAACAACGCCGCGTTTGCCGGGATACCCTCGGCCATGCTGGCTTCTCGGTTGTATCCGTACTTGCCCTTAATCGGCGCGGTGTAGCCAGACTTCGCGGTCCGGCCAGTCACTGCCGCCTTCACCCTCGGGAACGTCACGTGCTGCGCAATACCCAGTTCGTCCCACTCGGCGTCACCCGGTCGCAGCCCTCGCTTCGTCAACGCCTTCGCCTCGTCGGCAGACACCTCGTTATTGGTCACGCTAATGGACCGGCGCTTGCCGCCGTCCTCCTGGTTCAACCGCATGACGGCGTGCGCGGTGGTGCCGGAACCGGCGAAGAAGTCCAACACCGTGGCGTTCGGCTTGTCTTTTACGAAGAACCGCAGCACGTCCTCCACTGCGTACAACGACTTCGGGTAGGTGAACCGCTTCTCGCCATGGAGTGCGCGGATAACGCCGGAACCGCCCCGCGCCGCGTCGTGGCTGACGATGTTCCACTGTGACGTGGGCAATCCCTCGACGGGCTTCAAAGGCTCTCCGGTTTCCAGGTCGAAGTACCCTTCTTCGACCCGCCGCCTGTTTCCGGCGGCGAGATAACCCATGCTTGTGCGCTCGCCCCGCCATTTTCCTGGTCGAAGGTAGCCCTGCTCTAACAGTGTCCGGGCGTTGGCAGGCGTAGTCTGCCAACGCCCCTCGCGCCCGTCTGTCCCTTCGGGCCATACCGCCGCGAGGGGTGTTGGGACGGCGACGGAGTCTTTGGACTGCCCCAGGGGGAGGGAGTCGCCGATGGAGTCGATAACGGCGTTCCCATCTTCATCTTGACGGACGAAAATCGGGTAGTAGGCGCCCGGACTATCAATACGAAGTCTGTTCGTCCCAGTCCGCATGAGCGAGTCCCAGTGCAACTTTCCTCCGTAGGGGACCCGATTAGTCGGATACCACTCGGATTCAAGGGGTGTCGGTTCGGGACCCGACGCACCCAGTTGGACGAAGAACAGGTACTCGTCGGATCGACCGAACTGTGACTTCCGTGCTACCCCGGTCCTGTTAATCACGGAACTCACCATCTGAATCCGGGCACCAGGGAATGTTTGTTCTAGAAGCAGCGCAAGCCTGTGCACCTCCTTCTCGTCGATGGTGACAATTAAGACCGAGTCCTCGGGGTTAAGAAGCCGTTTGGCGACCAGCAGGCGCCTCTCCATGAAGGTCAGCCACTTGGAGTGACGGTAGCCGTCGTTTGAGTCAACGTAGTCGTTGTTGTACTTCCAGTCCTTCGCTCCGGTGTTGTAGGGCGGGTCAATATAAATGCAGTCGATGGCGCCTGCATGGGTGTATGTCAAGGCTTCGAGAGCGTGAAGATTCTCACCGTTGATAATCGTGTGGACTGGGTCTTCCGTGTCCCCCCGTCGCACCTCGTCAACCAGTTCAAGTCCCGGATACATCGTGTCGGTTGACTCGGCGACGGGAACAACATCGTCCCGATTGGCCGTGGTCGAGCGAGGTTCACGGCCTTGTACTTCGCTGTCCCATTCCACGCCACCGGGAAGAATCTCGGTGAGGTGTACGGTGCCGTCGTTGGCGACACTGCTGACTCGCCACAGCGTCAGGTCCGGTTTCTCGTCTGAGCCACGCGCAGGAAGTACGTGGGCTGTGTCTCCTTGGGCTGGCGCCATGCCAGTCAGTTCCACTGCCTCTGGCTGGTGTCGTTCAAACACCAGGCCAAAGTGTCGCTGTGGGCGGGCACGGCGGTCAATCTCTTCGGCAAGGTCATCGCGGAGTTCAGCGGGTACACGGGCGAGCAAGTCATCGAGTCTGGTCATGCTGCCAGTGTAGCCGACCGCGTTAGGTCTGGTATGGGGACGTGACGTTGTGTACTAGGTTCACACCGGGTAGGCTGTGTGCTGTGAACGTCACTAGAGCCCGTCGGAAAAGGAGTACCGCCGTGACAACCCACACTTTTGTTGGACCGTACGGTTCTACACTGCGATACAACGGAGGTAAGCGCGGAAAGGGCCGCTGGGAGGCCAAGCCCGCATTCGCAACCGCGAAAATCACCGTCGTCCCGGTCACACACGACGACGGAACCGCCGACTTCGACGTCAGTGTGGAGTGTGCCCCAATCGAAAGTATGCACCCGTATACAGCACGTGAAATCGCGTTAGACAACGCCAGGGCCGTCGAAGAAGCCGGTTTATTCGACGAAATCATAGGCACCGTAGACATGACGGTAAACGTGTCATGGGGCGGCCCGGACGGTCCCGACGCAGACATCTCGTTGACCGACGACAACCTTCTGAATATCCCCGGCGCGAAGCGCCCACTCACGCCAGACGAAGTGCGTTCCTACGCCGGGGACCTAGAAATAGCGGCCGACCACGCGGCCGCTATGCAACGTGGCGATGTAGAGCACTTCATTGACGAGGCGCAGTCCTACATCGACCAATGGGACCTGCGAATGAGCGACGTGCCGAGTGAGTTCAAGCGTCGTGGGCGTGAGCGTTCTCGCTGACGTACAAGTCGCGCCCACCACGTGCTCGGGGGGGGGGTGTGTGACAAAACCACGGGCGCGTGACACCTCCCCCTCCCCGTCGAGTTTATGATGGGACGTGACGGGGTTGCGGGTTGTGTCCGTCGCGGTCGGGATGTAGCATACTGCTTATAAGTTGATTGAAAACCCGATAGTGCAGTACCTAACCCGCAGGTCACGAAGTCTTTCCCCCGCGTACGCGGGGTTGTTCCCTTCCGGCCGCGTGAGAGAGTCGCGGAAAATTCCTTTTCCCCGCGTACGCGGGGTTGTTCCCGTCGCCCTTGACCTGCTGTTTCCAGCGGTCGAATTTTCCCCGCGCACGCGGGGTTGTTCCATGGACACCGACGGCTGCTTCGACCCCAGCCGCCATTTCCCCGCGCAAGCGGGGTTTTCCACACCTCCCCGCCAGTCGCGGGGTTTCACAACTGAGGGGACGTGACACCCCATACATTCCCGCCGGCGTTGCCGTGCTCACGCGTACCAGGTTATTGTGTACCTAGTTCACAAATTAGGAACAAGGAGCACACCATGAACGTATTTCTTGCACTGGCAATCTCAGCCACCGTTGCAGCATTTGTCTGCATGGCCGCGTCGTACGCACTGCACCGTCTAAGCGAGCGCCACGGCTACTCAGGCAAGTACGAACGTGCGTTCACCCAAGCGCAGCTTTTGGGGTACGTCAGCTCGCTACTCTTCGTCGTAGCATTCGCGTTCTCCATTGGCTCGCTCATGTCCATCTAGCGCACACGAAAACCCCGCGCTGGTCGTTGCAACCAGTGCGGGGTTTGGAATGCGTTCCTACAGGATACGCTCATGTAGTGTGTCCCTCGTTCCCCGGTATCTTGCTTTCCCAGAACGAGGTTCCTGCACCGAAGTGCAGGAACTACACTCTACCACGTCTACTGCACGTAGCGTCGGAACTCGCCGTCAGACAGCGGGCTAATCATCACCAGCGTGCCGGATTGCTGCGCCTCCAACATGCTGTTGTTGCCGATGTAGACGGTGACGTGACCCGGGGGGCGACCCGCCGACGTCGGGAAGAAGATGTCACCAGGCCTGGCGTCCTCGGGCGCGACCGGCATGCCCGACGCGTACTGTGTGGCCGCTGTGCCATTGATGTCAACTCCGTATAAATTCCACGTGAAGTCGCGGGCCAAACCAGAGCAATCGAGTCCGATTTTGTTGTAGTCACCACACGCGTCGGCGTAGCCGCCGCCGTCGGAAACACCCTGGCTCGGACCCGGTTCCGGGCCGTGACCCCCGCCCCACGCGTACGGAATCTGCGCCGCCACATATTCGTTAGCCAGCTCAACCACCGCTGCATCATCAGCCTCGCCGGCGACTGGCAGCACCGTAGACGACGGCGAGCCTGCGTCCACGTTGGGCTGCGAGGCGAATGCTTGCTGGGTCGCGGCCTGGCGTTCGTCCTCCTCCTTGAGAATCTGGTAGATGTGCTCTTTCAGTTCCTCGCGGTTCATGCCTAGGTCCGTCGCCGCCTGCGTGGACTCGTGTTCCGGCACCTCAGTCTCGGCCATGAACTCTTGCAACATGTCGTTGTAGACGTCCTTGGGGACAACGCGACCCGCGTCCTCTGGCTCGTCGAACTCAGTGGCCACAAGGTCGGCCAGCGACTCCAACGTGGAGCGCCGCGTCTCCGGCTCCGTCCGCTCGGGCAGGTCATCGACGGTGCGGGACTCCATCTCCTTGAGCATGTCGGCGTAGCGCTCGTTTTCACGCTGCGTCTGCTCGCGCAGGAAGTCGGCCTGCTGCTGCTGGCGCTCGCGGGCTTCGGCCTGGCGCTCGGCGTACTGCTCGGCAGTCTGAGCGGCGCGCGCTTCGCGCATGCGTTCGGCCTGCTCGTTGGACGCCTGCAAGTAGGACGAGGCACGGTCACGGCGTGCCTGCTCGGTCTGCGACGCGCGGTGTTGCGTGTCGGCGAGTTGCTGTGCCTGCTGTTGACTCAGCGCGCGCTGTTGCTGCGACGCGCGCAGTGCCTCCATGCGTGCGTTTTGCGCGTCCGCGTACCAGTTTGCTGCCTGCTGCGCGCTGGTGGGCAGGTAGGTGGTCTGCGGCGCGTACGCGGTCGGTGGCACGCGGTACTGCGTGTCCATGGTGGGACGAACCGGCTCACTAAACGTCGGCGCAATACCACCCGAGGTGGTGTGGGTTTGCGCGGTGTATTGCGGCGTGTACTGCGGCACGTATTGGGCCGGGCGCTGTGCCTGCTCAGGCGCACGTGCCATGCTCGGCGCGGGTCCACGAACCGGGCCTGCCTGCGGCGTGCGACGCACACCAGTGGGGCGTGCCTGCTGATGGGCTGCAATACCACTTGCGAGGTTGCCCGTTGCCTGGGCCACACCACGTGACGCGATGGGACCGGCACCGATGGAGGTATTAATCGCGTTGGTTCGTCCCGCACTCTGCTCGGAGATAGCCATACGGCCGCGCGCGGCTTCGATATTCTCGTTCGCGGTGTGCAGCCCGCTCGTCAGGTGCGTCGTACCCTGGGCCATGCGCTCGTGCAGCGTCTTCGCCAGCAGCGGGTCAAGACCAGCAGTGTTGCTGGTGCCACGAATCTCGTCAATGCGGTCGTTGAGTTCCGCGTTGACCGCGTTCATCTCGGCGATGATGTCTTCATCATCACCGTGAATATAATCCTTGCCCCTGATTTCCATAGGTTCGTCTCCTTGTTCACGCGCACCGGATTAGCATGCTGGTGCCAGGCCCGGCGCGGTACCCAACACCTATGTCTTCTATTTAACCTGGCCGCCCGCCAAAACGGCGAGCAGCCAGGGCGAACTAAATGATGTCGTTCGGGTCGAGCACGTCACCCGTGGCGGGCACGTCACCCGCGCCAGACGTGCGTGTCTGCGCCGGGCCACCCAGTGCCTGTCCCTCGTACTCGGCCTCACGCGGGCCGGCGGACGCCGCGGAGGTGTCCGTTGCGGCCTGCGCGCCCTGCGAGTACGACCCGCCCTTGCCGGCTTCGACACCGCCAGCGGACGCGCCGCCCGTGGCCACCGGGTTGTCGCCGCCGGCGTCGGGCACGTTCTGTCCGGCACCCATGCCAATCGGAGCTTCGGCGGTGCGCTGGAAGTCGCGCGTGTCACCGCCGTCTGTAGCAGGGGCTGCGTCGGCGTCACCCGGCGTAGTCTCCGGCGCGGACTCGGGTGTCTGCGACGGCTCGGGAACCTCAGTGGACGGTTCCGTCTCCGGGGCTGCGGTGGCGTCGCCGGCGGCGTCTGCCGCACCGGCCACGTCAGTCGGGGACGAATCAGTCTCGGATGCACCCGGCACGTCAGTTGTGGACGAACCAGCCCCGGTCTCGCCGGGCAACGGTGCCGTGGTGGTCTCACTCGGCACATCAACCCGCGGCTTCTCCTCGGCCGTGGACGCGTCCGTCTCCGGCACCTCCACGCCGTCAACCGCGCCGCCAATAGCCTGGTCGAGCAGCTTGCCGTCGTCCACGTCCATGCGGAAGAAACCCTCGCCCTCGCCGGCGAAACCGCCGTCGCCAACAATGTCAGCAACGTTGCCAATCTCACCGTTGACCGGGTCAATCAGTTGTCCCTCGCCGACGTAGAGCCAGTCCTTGCCGTTGACCGTGGCCATGTCACCCGGCTGTGCCTCGGCGGGTGAGATGTTGATACCACCGTCTGCCGTATCCGGCATGGTGATACCCGCCTGCTCGGCCAGGTCCGCGAACGGCACCATGGAGGTATCAACCGACGGGTCAAGAATCTTGCGTGCCAACTCGGCCGTCTCCGGGTTCAGGAACTGGCGCTCCTCACCGTGCACGTCCACCGTGACCGCCTGCTGCAACTCCTCCGGCGACATGTTCGCCGCAGCAGCCATTGTCTCCGGGTCCTTCAACTCACCGTTTTCGTCGTACATGTCGTCGAACAGGCCGTCACCCTCGGCGGGGCCACCTTCGCCCTCACCGGCGTCAGCCCCCTCTCCCGGCATGTCCCCTTCACCGTCGGTAGCGAACGGGCTGGAACCGTCACCTGCTGCACCGTCACCAGCGGCGTCGCCGGCACCGTCACCTGCGTCACCGAACACGCCGTCACCGTCTGCACCAGGAGCACCACCGCCAGCACCGCCGGCGTCACCGCCGGCGTCACCGCCGCCCTCGCCGAATACGCTACCGCCGTCTCCGCCAGGCACGCCGGCACCGCCGCCACCGGCGATGTCGCTGGTGCCTGCGTCACCGGCCAGACCGTCGCCGCCGGTGCCGTCCTCACTGCCGGAGTCCACGCCGAATGGGTCGTAGTCCTCGTTAGTGGAGCCGAACGGGTCAGAACCCTTCTCGTCAAGTGTTTCGGTCGGGTCGGCATCGGGGTCGAATGCGGAGCCGTCGCCGTCTGCGCCGTCGCCCGAGCCGAACAGGTCGTCAAGTTCGCTGTCCAGGTTGAACTTGTCTGCACCGCCGCCGGTCAGGCCAGTGGCGTCGCCGCGGCTAATCGGGTTGCCGTCCTCGTCGAAGCCGGTAGAGCCGAATGCTCCCAGCCCGCCGGACGAACCGGAGCCAGTCGTTGATGGGTCAAACTGCGACGTGGAGGCGGAGTCGTCGGAGTCGAACACGCCGGAGCCGTCGCCGCCCGAGATACCCAGGCCGGAGTCCGGGTCGTAGTCGTCGAAGATACCGCCGGACGAACCACCTGCAATACCTCCGCCCGCGCCGTCACTAACCCCCAGGTCAGAGCCAGCGCCAGTGTCAAACAGGCCGGAGCCAGTGTCGAAAATACCGGAGCCGGTGTCAGCACCACCGCCAGGCAGCGAGCCGCCGCCAGCGCCGTCGGTACCGCCGAAAATGCCGGAGCCGTCGCCGGAGTCAAAGACGGAACCGGACCCGCCGGCGTCTACGCCACCAGCACCGGAGCCGTCGGAGATACCAAGGCCGCCAGACTCACCGCCGCCGGTGTCGAAAATGCCGCCCTCGGGGTCAAACAGGTCGTCTGCGTCCTTGCCCTCGGTACCCGCGTCCGTATCACCGGCGGTGTCATCGTCGCCGGTGTCGAAAATGCCACCGTCGGAGTCGAAAATGCCACCGTCCGGGTCAAACGGGCTGGTGCCGTCTCCACCACCAATGTCCTTGGTTCCGGTGTCGTCGGTGTCGAAAATGCCACCGTCCTTCGGGTCGAACGGGTTGGAACCACCGCCGCCGGGACCGCTCGGTCCGGGACTATCTGGCATCGGGGCAAACGGACTACCGCCGCGTGGTGTACTTGGTGGCGTGACACCGGGGCTGGTCGGTACAAATGGTCCGCCACCGCCACCGCTACGCGGCGGGATGTTCGGTGGGGCACCGGGTGCTATCGGCGGCACCCACGGATTCTGCGGGTTAGGACCGGGCTGCGTGCCGTCCTTACCACCGTCGGTGATAACCATGTCGTCAACGAACTTCGGGTCAATCTCACCCGGCGCAATACGGTTGACCCATTCAAGGACGGACCGCTCAATCTCTGCCTGCTGGCCCTCCAACTGCGAAATCTTGGCAATGATGTCGTCGGCGTTGGTGACAAGGTCGTTCTTCTCCACCGACGAGTGCGGAATCACATGCAGCCAATCACCATTCGACTTCGCCAGCGTCTCACGCGACTGCTGGTTTGCGTCCAACAGCAACTGGTACGCCTCATTCGCCGTGGTCGCGCCATTAATCACCGCGTCGGTCAACGGCTTGCCGGCGTCGGCGTTAAACGACGCAATCGTGTCGAGCGCGGGCTTCAACGCCTCCGCGTAGTTCTGCATAATCGACGACTCGGAGCCAGTCATCAACGTCTGCATGTTCTCGCTAAACGTGTTGAGTTGACCGGCCACGTGGTTAATGTGGTCGGCAACCGGCAGCATACGTGTCAGCCCCGGCACCTCGTTTCCACCCGTCACGTCCCACATCTTGTACTCGGACGGGTCCACGCCGGTGATTTTGTTGTTCATCTCGGTAATGGTCTGGTCAACCGCGTCAACGACCTCGGCACGCTTGTCGTTTTCAATGTGTGGTAGCCAGTTCGTGTACGGCGGCTCCGGCGGGGTGTCCACGGCGATACCGCCGGAGCGGACAAGCCCGCCAACCCAGGAACGGAACCCCGGGTTAAACGCGGCTTCCAGCGCCGACAGTCGCGGCCACGCCCGCGGCGAGCGCCCAGCCCCGGTCCCGGCACGGCGGCACCCGCGGCCATAAGACCGGCGCGGGCACCAAGACGGCCGGCAACACCAGCGGCAGCGCGGGTAGCGCCCTTGCCGGCGAGCTTGCCGGCCGCCTTCGCAGCCTGCTTGCCGCCCTGCTTTGCGGCCTGCTTCGCACCCTGCTTACCAGCCTGCTTGCCCGCCTGCTTGGCACCCTGCTCGGCGGCTTCCCCGGCAGACTCGCGGGCAACAGTGCGCGCGCCCTCGCGCGCTGCACGTTGTGCTTCGCTGCCACCGCGTGCCATCTCGTCGGCGAGTTTGCGGTCGGCGCGCGAGTTCAAGTAGCGGTTGTACTCGGTATGTCCCTTATCGGCGTTGTAGCGCAGTGCGTCGCGCATTTGCTCGGACGTGGCGTTGGCAGCAGCCCGCTTGGTCAGCGCGCGGTCAAGTGCGGCACCCCCGGCCACGCCTGCGGTACCCAGTGCGAGGTTTCCGGCGGTGCCCAGCGACGGCTTGCCGGTTTCCGGGTCAATCGGGTCTCGCGGGTGGTCGAACAGACGCTGGGCCGTGACACCGTCTGCGGAGACGTAGGTGGGATTCGACGACAAATCGCCGGGGACGAACCCCTGGTCATAACTCCCGCCCTGGTACGGCGCAAGTTCCTTATGCACGTCGGCGCCATAGGACTTGCCCTGGTTCGTCGAGTAATCGGTCATGCCAGCTCGGTCGAAGGCGTTGGGATTGCCTGCCGTACTACGCCGTGCCTCCTGAAACCCGGCGGCGTAGCCGGAGTCGAACGACGCTGGCGGGTTGCCAAACGCGTCGGTCACGCCGTTGTTGTGCGCATACTCGGCGGTAAGGCGCTGTTTTCCGTCTTGCCCTCCCTGCGCCGTGAGATTCGCTAAACCACCGTCGTTGGCCGACGGGTCATTGGGACGTGTCATGAGTGGTTCTCCTTTAATGCATTAGTAGGTCACGTGACCAATCTTAGGTCAGCGACCGCGCAGTTCCTTAGTGCGAGTGCGCGGGTAGCACGCTGCCTAGAAGATAGGCTCGCTCGGGACGAACCCGTCGGGCACGTCGGCTTCGGTCTCGGTGTCGTCGGCGAAGTAGTCGGGGTACGCGACATTGATGTAGTCATGCAGCACCCGCCGTGCCGCGTCGCCGAGAGTGACGGCGTAGTCACCATGGGCTGCAATGAGTGCGGCGAGAATGTCGCCCGCCGGCGTGGTGTGTGCAGGACGCTGCGTATCCGGCAGGGCGAGTGGGTAGGCAATGCCGTGTGCAAGCGAGACGGTGCGTACACCGTCGTCCACGTCGTAGCCGACAAGGCCGGGCACGTGCTCGCTGCCAAGCAGTGCAATCGCTCGCTCGGTAAGCGGGCCAGGTCCAAAGATGTAACCGTCGGCGACGAACTCGGGGTTGTCGTGGCCGTGGTGTGTGTCCTGCGGCTCGGTGGCTGGTTGCCAGGAGAGCGTGCCTGCGTTGCTTGTGACTGTCAGTGTCTTTGGGTATGCGGGATTCATGCTGGTAAGCCTAGCACGGGGGAGTGATGGGGGACACTGAACGTGCTGGGTACGGCCGGTTTATTACGCGTCGTCGCGCCGGTTTCGTATCCCGGCGGGCGGTGCTGATAATGTGTCATGTGTTCAGAATTTTCTCCCCAACCAGAAGGACACCAATGCCCGCCACCACGCAACACGTTGCGGTACTCGGACGCAACGAACACGAAGACCAGGACTTCATCGACACATTGCCCGCAACCACCAGAGCCGTGGTGTGCGGGTTTTTGTCTGCCAGGGCCGAGATGTACGCCCACGACGTGGACGCCACGGGTGATACAGACGACGCGGTGTCGCGCAACATCGCCACCGACGCAGCCTGGGCGCGCGAGCGCTTCACCTCCATGCGAGCACACCCCGCGTTTGCCCACCTGTTGCCCGTGGTGCGCGAGCGCGTCGAGCGCTTAATCCATGAGGCAGACCAGGGACTCTACACGCTCACCCCGCGCCATGTCGCCACACTCGCCGTCGCATAAGCGAACACGTACAACAAAACCCCGCCCCAGCCAGCGTGGCCGGAGCGGGGTTTTGCTATGCCGTGGAAACGCCCAGGGACGAACCGGGTTTAGCCGAGAGCGCGCCCCTCGTAGGCAACCTCACGGATACCCGAGTTGTCCTGCTCGTTGACCTTCGGACGGTCCTGGGTCTCCTGGGTGCGGTCGTCGGCGGCAACGAAGTCACGCTCCGGTGCCTGGTGCGGCTCGGCGGTGTTCTCCACCGTCGCGGGTGTTGCGTCAATTGTCGGGGCGGACGCGCCCGGCGTGGCGACGGCACCCTCAGGTGTGCCAACGCGGCGTGGTTCGTCCGCCTTATCCTCCTGGCGCGCAGCGTCGGGGGTCTCACCGTCGGTCACGCCGGTGGACGGGCCGCCAGAGGAAATCGACGACTCATGAGTGGACGCAAAGCCAGTGCCGGTGGTGTTACGACTTGGCTCCTCGGCACCGTGTGCCTCCTCCGTATCGCCGGTGTGCACGTCGATGTAGACCGGCTGGCTTGTCGGTGCCGGGCGCTCCGACGCCACAAACTGCTGCTGGGGCTGGGACTGGGTCTGCTGCGGCTGCTGTGGCTGCTCCGGCGCCGGAGCCGGCTGCGTCGGCTGCTCGGCCGCAGGTGCGGGCTGTGCTGGCTCAGCCGTAGGGGCCGCGGACGCAAACGGGTCTGCGCCACCGGCGGACACACCAGTCGGCGCGCCAGACATGCCGCCGGACATGCCGGTGTCAGCCACCGGCACACCGCCCGGTGCCGCAGCCCCGCCTGCCGCTGCTGCACCTTGTGCGTCGCCGCCAACAAACGGGTCAGCCGCAGCCGCGTAACCAGACGCGAACCCGCCGCCGGTACCGGCCATCGAACGAGACAGGTCAGTGTCCGCGCTGTTGCCAGCCAGCGAGACAGGGTCAGACTCCGGGCGGAAAATACCGTACTCCGGCGGCTGTAGCGTCAGCACCTGGTTAATCGGCAGTTTCCGGCCGTCGGCCATGTCCACGTTGCCGTCACCGTCGTAGACACCGTCACCCTGGGGCGAGGCAACGATGTCTCCCTTCTCCGCGCCGAACGGGTCGGGCAGGTACTCACCATAGGCCTTCCAACCGCCCTCCGGCAGGTTGATACCGCCGCCAAGGCCGGTTGCCGGGCCATCGCCGGAGAGCATGGCTTCGACCTCGGCTGCGGACTTCGCACCCATCTCGCGCATTTCGTCGGCAACCTCGCCAGCGACACGCTGTGCCTCGGCCTTGCGCTCGGCTTCCTCACGCTCGCGCTGGGCCTGCTGCTGGGCCTGCTGCTGGGCCTGCTGTTGTGCCGGCGTCATCGCGCCGGGACGGCCTGCGCCACCTGCACCGCCGGCCGCGCCGCCGGCGGCACCGGCTGCGGCACCAGCACCGGCCATACCGCCCGCCATACCACCGGCCATACCACCGGCTGCACCAGCGGGCTGTGCTGTGGCCTCACGCATGGTGGACACACCACCCGTGCCCATGCCGGAGCCGGACATCGCCAACTGGTCGCGCAGGCCCGTCGCCGTCGCCGACCCGCCCGTGAGGTGGGTCGCGTCGGCCAGTCGGCGCGACAATTCGTCCTGCTCGGCCGCAGCCGGATTGGCCGTGGTTCCGACTCCACTGGTAGGTGCGGTCGTGCTTGCACCGCCCGTGGCGTCGGTATTGCCCACACCGCCCGTGCCGCCGGCCGCGGTGGACTGGGTCTCGTCCAGCGACGCGATACCCGCACCGCCGGTTGCCTGCTCGGTGCCCGCGCCACCCGTGACGGGTTGACCAGTCACAGGGTCAATCATGGACGAACCACTCTCGCCGCCGGTGACACCAGACACGCCGGCGCCGGTGTCCACGCCCGGAACCGCCGAGATGTCATCGGCCAACTTGGACGAAACCTCGTCCTCGTCGTCGGAATCCTTGTCGCCCGCGTCCTTGTCGTCGTCGGAGTCCTTGTCGTCGGAGTCCTTGTCGTCTTCGGAGTCCTTGTCGCCCGCGTCCTTGTCGTCGGCGTCGTCATCGTCGCCCTCGACTTCCAGACCGGCCTCCTTCAACATCTCGTCAAGGCGCTCCTTCGCCTTCTTCTCGCGCTCCTCCTCGGTAAGTTTTTCCTCACCCTCCTTCTTCTCGCCGTCCTTACCAACAATCAGGTCGGCCAACTTCTCCGCGGCGGACTTGCGCTCCTCGTCGGTACGTCCCCCAGAAGCGCCACCGGCACCGCCAGTGGAACCAGCGCGGTTCGCACCAACGACACCACCACCACCACCACCGCCGCCGCCAACGGGCCGCGGCATGGCACCACCGCCACCGCCGCCGACAACACCACCGCCACCGGCGGGTGCGCCACCGCCGACACCCTGGTGCTGCTCCGTCGGCTCCGCCTTGCCCGCACTCGTCTCGGTGTGGCCCTCAATATCCGCGTTGAACCCGACAGAGTCGTCAAGCACGCTCGCCGTCTTCTTCGCCACGGACTCGGCGTCAGTCAACACAGAGTCCATGTTCGCCGCGCCCGCCACGCCGGCTTCCAGCGCGGCAGTCACCACGGACTCTGCCGCTGGGTTCGGTGCAATCGGCGGCACGCCAGTCGGGTCCACGCCGGCTTTCAGCAACTTCTTGATAATCGGGGTGGCAATCGCCCATTCCTGCTTAAAGCCAGGACCCTCGGTGTTGATAGCGGCAACGCCCATGTTGACTTCCTGCACGGCCTGGTCCATTGCCTCGGCAACCTGCTGCACGCCGGCACCGGAGGCAAAGTATTCCAGTGCGTCGGTCAACGCGGTCTGCGCCTGGTTCAAGTCCTTGACCACGTTGGACTCGGCACCATCGGTAGCGGCGAAAATTCCCTCGCGCATGTCCAACAGTTTCGAGACCACGTCGTTGAGCGCGCTGCTTGTCGCATTAAACGTGTACGGCAGCGCAGAACCCGCTTCGGCGGACGAACCGTCAACGCCAAGGAACTGGCAGTGACGGTTGACGTCCAACTCGCGGTCAATCACCGAGATGTCAAACTCAGGCTCGCCGGAAAACCCGCCGAGTGTGTACGCGCCAGCACCCGCGTAGCCCGCACCAATCGCAGCCGAGTCAGTGGTGCCGTTAAGGTCGGACCACATGTCCTTCATCGCCGCGGCAGAAATGTCGAGGCCAGCCACCTCAGAGATGACCTTCGACACCTGCTCGGGCGTGCGCGCCTCGTTCTTGCGAATAGCCTTGCGCGCCTGTTTCACCGCCTCGGAATACGCAGCGTTGTGTCCCTCCTGCGTACCGTCAAGCGAGAAGTGGTCGCCGGCAGTGACGGAACCCCCGTCAAGTTGACGGTCGTAGGTGCCACGGAAATCATTCGCCTCGTCGGCACCCTCTCGGCGCTTGGTCTTGTTGAACGCCTTAATCGACGCCTTATCCAACGCGTCGCGCGTGTAGCCGTCGTACGAGTACGCGTCCGGGTTCGGCGCTGCCGTCGGGCGGTGGTCAATCCGCTCCGTCTCCGGCCGCGGGTCGCCCGGTCCACTCGGGTTGTAGCCCGATACGTGGCGCTCGCCAGACGGTGTAAAGTCCTTCATCGTCGTCGGGGCAAACGCAGCGTCGCTCTCCCCGACACGGCTCCCATCAGTGCGAGCCATGCCCTGGTACGGGTTAGACGACGGAGAGGTTGTTTCCGCCGGCTTCTCACTACCGCCAGAGCGGCCAGACTCGCGGTTGCCGGACTCGGTGTTCGTCACCGGCGCCTGCGTCGGCTCGCTGGTGTTCTTTCCAGACGACGGCGTGGACGTTGGTGTCGGCTCACCGGTGGTCCTTGTGGTTGTCGGTGTCGGCTCGCCAGTGGTCTTTGTGGTCGTCGGTGCAGAGGACGACGTTGTAGTCGAAGTGGGTTCCTTGTACTTGCCCGTTGCCGGGTCCCACACGGGTGCCTTGCCCGTACGAATATCCTCAACATTCTTCCGTAACTGCTGCGATACCTCGTCGGAGTCCGCGGCGCTTCGTGCGGTACCGCTAAATCCGTCGTTTTGAATAGCCATGCTGTTCTCCTACATCACTTGTGTTTTCGCTAAAGGTCTACGCTTCTTCCATGTCGTCGAACATGCCCCGGATTCGGGACACGTACGCAGACAGGACACCACGTATATACCCATTGTCCACTACATCACCCTGTTTTGAAGACCTTCGAGCCATAACTGCTCCGCGGCGTGCTACCTCACGGGCAACGTTGATGCCGCCACCACCCGGTTCGAGGGACGTGTTGCCCAGCAGGCGAGACAGGTTAATCAGTGCGTGCTCGCCGCCGGTCTCGGTGTACGCCTGACGCAGCGTTGCCGACATGACCAGCGCTTTTGTCACCGAACCCTGCGCATCGTCGTCATCGGTCATGGGTGCGTAGGTGTCAGCGTCGATGAAATTGGTTGCCATGATGGGTCCTCCTAGAGGTCGATGATGTCGTCGCCAGCCATGGAATCGAGCGGCGGCTCGCCGTAGTAATTCTCGCTCAGCGGGTCATACTTGGCGTTCTCGGGCAGTGGTGCAAGTGTCTTCGGGTCCTCCAACGCGATGGGCCGGAGGCGGTGCAGGTTCGTCACGTCGAACTCAGTAAGGTCAATGTACTCCGGCTCTTCGTCACGGAACTGCGCGAAACGGTCCTTCTTGTCCTTCGGGTCCATGTCCGGGTACTCCAAACGGAACCACTCTCGCGGGTACATTCGTGGCACCTGGTCAGTGACCTTCGCCTTGAACTCCTTCCAATTCGGCTTCACCGCGTCGGGGGCTGCGTCAATGGTCTCGGCCGGGGTGTAGGACCAGTACGACTGGAACAACTCGACCGAGTTCTTGCCGTCCTCGTCGGTCACGGCCACCAGCGAGCGTCCCGGTGTCTTACGCGAAATGGACTGGCCCACGCGCGTAACCTCGGCGTGAATCTCCTCGGGAAACGCCTTGTTAATGGTCATCGGCGCGGGCTTGCCGGCGGACGCCTTCATCGGGAACATATCGAGCCAGTCTGTAGGCAGGGTGTCGGCCTTCAAGTCCTGGGTTGCCAGAATCACGTTGACGCGGAACTCACGCCCCACCTTTAAGATGTCGGCCAGGTCGCGGTCAACAAGTTTCATCTCGTCGGCCTTGTACTCGGCCTTCATGTTGTTGCGCATGGACGCGAACTCGTCGAGCACCAAAAGAATCGGTGTCATGGTCTGACGCCACGACGTGTCGCCTGCCTTGGACGACGCGGCGGACTTGGAACGCCGCGAATGCAAGATGGCCCATACCTTGTGCACCACCATGACGTGCTCTTGCAGGTTGGTCGAAATCGCGGAGAAGTTCGGGTGCGTGAAGTACGGCGCGTAGTCGGTGCCCTTGCCGTCCACGGCGAAGATACGGTAGCCAGCGGCCAGGTACTCCTCAATCATCGAGCGCACCGCCACGGACTTACCGCCACCAGTCGAGCCGACCATGAGCACGTGCGGGAACTGCTTCGGCTTGTACTTGACCGGGCCGTTGGCACCAATGCCCATCGAAATCTCCAACTTGTCGAAGTTGGCTGCGGCCTCCTGAGGCGACTTGACCACGTGCCACATCTCCGGCAGTGCGAGTTTTGGCACGTCAGACTTCTTCGAGCCAACAATCTCGTCGGTCTCCGCGTCCAGGTCAATGCGCCAGCCTTTACCCATGCCTTGACTCAGGCGCTCAAACACGCGGTTCTGCGCGGTGCCCGTAGACAACGTGCCGGGTGTCGTGGCGGCAAACGAGTAGGTGACGATGGCGTTGTTGTTCTCCGCGTCAAACTCCCACTCCGGCCACTTCGGCATAAAGCCCATGTCCATCTGGGCGACAATGGTGATAAGGCGCTGTACCTCGGGGTTGCCGTACGCCTGCTGCGGTGCGTTCTCGCCCATGCCTGCGGGCAGTCCCGACGCTTCCTGCTGTTCCATCTGCCACTCGGGGTCAGACTCTTTCCACTTCGTGTACTCGGTGCGCCAGCGCTGGAACGTGAACATGGCACCCAGCGCGCCCGCGGCGAGCAGCACCGCGTACACCAGCACCGTCTTCGTTGGCAGCATGCCAAACGTTGCCTTACGCGCCAGCGCAGAGCCGAGCAGGAACACCAGCACGCCAACGTTGGACATGAACATGCCGAACGCATAGTTCTTGTCGTTCGCCGCGTGCATAAAGTGCGCGCGCTCTTCCTCGGTAAGTCGTGCAGCCTGCATAGTCATGCCCCCTTACACCCCCTTTTGCAGCACGGGGGCGACACCGCGTGCTGCTTCACGTTCCGCCCGGCGTCGTTCGGAATCGGCACGTCCCCGCTCCCGCGACGCCGGCACGTGGGATACGTCGGTGGTGCCCTCGCTGGCGCCAACTGCTTCGATACCGCCGGTTTCAGTGTCCTCCCCGGTTCCGGTTCGTCCCTCTTCTGTGACCGTGGTTTCCGCAGTCGCCTCGGCCAGCGCGTCCTGCTCGGCCTTCTTCTTGGAGCGGTAGTAGAACTCCCACCGCCTGCGCGTCACAGGGTCCGCAGTCGGGCACTGCGCCCACAGTTTCAGACGCCGCCACAAATACGCGCGGTCGGGGTCCACAATCACGTCACGTCGCGGCTTCGCAGCCGGGGTGAGGTACACGCCCGGAACCGCACGTAACACGGTGCGCTCCGACTCAGTCAGCGTGTGCGGCTGCGCGCACACCCTGGCAAACCACTCGCCAATGTTCTTGCCGCGATACCGCGTCGTTGTCGTCACCGGAACCCCGCCATGCTCCTCGACGTACAGCACCAGCAGCCGCAGCCACTGTTGGAACTGTTTGTCGAACATGGTGAAGTCCACGGACCGATTTTCTGCAAACACAGTCCTGGTCATTTACGTTTCTCCATTCTCGTTTGTCACGTCCCCAAACTTACCAGCGTGGGCGCGGTTTCCACGTCGCGGCTTGCGTGCTGTTTCGGGCAGAGAAAAGCACCCCGCTCCGTGTCTCCCGTCACGGCGCGAGGTGCCCTATACCGCGCTGTTTGTGCAGCGTATGCCTACCTGCGACTCACGGTACGAAAACAATCTAGCAGCGACACGCACGTGTATGCCGCGCAGTGATGTTTAGCCGAAAATGTTTCCTAAACCGCGCTTCTTCGGCTTATCTTCGCCGTCTTCGGACTCTTCTGCAACGCCGCGTTGAATTGGCGAGACAAGGTCGTCATCCTCGGGGACCGGACCCATGTCGCGGATAACACCACCGGCGACCGAGTCCACCGACTTCTTGCCAACCTCCTCAAGGTTGTAGTCGGTAGGCACCTCGACACCACCCGAGCCGCCAGGCCCGCCGGGGCCACCGGGTCCGCCCTGCCCCATACGGTTCATCGCGCCCATCATGCCACCCATAGGCATCATGCCCATTCCCATACCGCGTCCCCCACCGCCGCCGGCGGCTCCGCCAGACGCAGCAGGTGTCGGCTTCGACCCCGACGTTTCAGAATCCGGCCGTGCCACGCCCGGCGTGGTGGTCGCCACATCCAAAAACTTCGGCGAACCAGGGCCGTCGCCGCCTCCGTCCTTGTCCTTGCGCATCGCGTCAAGTGTGGACGTTGTCGGCCGCTTCACGCGCGGGCCGCGGCGCGCGGTCTGCTGGCCGGGTTTGCGTTCTGAGGCAATGCGTTTCTTCGCGTCCTCAATCATCTTCATCAACTCGGACTTCGACACGCCACCGGTCTTGCCACCGCCACCGGCAGTGCCAGCGCGGGCGCCAGACTTGTCGAGTTTGCGGGCTGCGTCCCTGGCGGCGCGTTCTACCTCGGCGCGTGTCATGCCGCGGCTGGTGCCGGACGACGAGGCCCTCGTCTTGGACGAACCGGTCTCGCCGCGAAGTCCCCTTGACACACCATGGGCAATAGCGCCAGCGCCCGCCAGCGCGCGTGCCGCCGGAGACAGCCGCGGGGCGGGGGCTGCGCCGGCTGCTGGCACGGGTGCGCCTGCTGCCTGTGCCGTGGGTGCCGGCGCACTCACACCGGGTGCGTAGGCCGTGGCGCCGCCGGCTGCGACCTGCGTGCTCGCCGCCGGTGCAATCTGGTACGCCGTCGTGCCACCAGACGACGTGGTTGTCGTCGGCGCGGCGTAGTTGCCAGTGACGAGATGGTCCATTGCCGACGGCATGCCCGCAATCGTTGCGTACGCGCGCTGTAAGTCCTGCTGCGGGTCGAGTCCCCACGCCGCAGGCCCAGACTGACCCGGCGCGTACGCGCCCTGGCTTGCCTGCACGCGACGCAACTGCTCGTACGCCGCGTTGTTGTGCTGGCCTGGCAGTGAGGGTGCCGCAGGCGGTGCCGTGGCCGCACGTGCATTTTGTACCTCGGTCAACGTGCCGCGCATTGCCGCAACCGCCGGGATAAGTTCGTCCCGAATCAGCGAGGCCAGCGTTGTCGCATCCTCACGGATTGAATCGACAGTGGTGTCCATGGACTCTAGCCACTGCCCGATGTGCCCGCCCTGGGCTGCGCCGCCAGTACCTACGTCGAGACCCGCGAGCAGGTCAAGCAGTTGTAAAAACTCCGGCGACGTCAGCACGGACTCAAGACCCGCGAGTTCGGCTTCCAGCGCAGACTCGGTGACTTCGATGGCGGCGTCCCCCTCGCCGAGCGTGAGAGCTTCCGGCTCGCGGTCCTGGGGACGTGTCACCACCCCTGCTGCGGCACCTGCAATTAAATCGTCCAACGGGTTGGTCATGTGCTACCTCCTGGGAGAATTGTCGTTTCCAACAATGGTAGTTGCCGGGTGTCCCGTTTCCTACGCGCTCGCGGGTCGGGGCTGTTTAGTTGTCGTCGCCTTCGTCGGCACGGTCGTACCGGTTGACGAGTCGGTCGCCCGTGGCTTCCTCGTGTGTGGACAACTGGCGGTAAATCGCACGGCGCGACATCTTCGACGCCGCGGCGAGGTCGGTGACGGAAACACCTTCCTTGACTGCTTCAATAAACAGCTTGTTCTGGTCGGCGCTTAAGTGCTTTACCTGGTTCTTCGCCGCGTTCTTCTTCTCGGACACGGTCTTTACCTGGGCGAGTGCGTCTGCCGCCTTGCCCGAGTACGGTGTGGTGTGTTCGGTGGGGATGGTCAAGGGTCTTTCCTTTACTTCTCGTAATACCTGTCTCGAAAGTGTACTCGATACACAATACCGACACAACCCAGATTGTGTACCTGTTGCACTTTCCGTAGCAGTGCGCTACCATCACAGACGTGGTTTTCACTTGCACCCGGAAACGGCAGGTGAGAGCAAAGACGTATGCCAGATGTTTCCCATAACCGATAAGGATTCTCCCCAATGAGTGCACCCGTAAACCCGTGGGCAACCCCGCCACAGAACACGTCCGCTACCGAAGAGCAGGCACCGACCCCGCCGGCAGCACCGCAGGCACCAGCCGCGCCGACCCCGCCACCGGCTGCGGACAACCCGCTCAAGAGCAACAACACGCAGAACCCGCTCGCCCCGCCGGCCGCCCCGAAGCCGGAGGAGACCAAGCCGGAGCAGACCAAGGCTGAGGAGACCAAGCCGGAGGAGACCAAGGCTGAGGAGACCAAGGCTGAGGAGAAGAAGCCGGAGGAGAAGCCCGCGCCGAAGAAGCGCACCACGCGCCGCAAGACGACCGCGAAGAAAGCGGCGGCGAAGTCCGACGACGTTGACCCGCTGGTGGCCGTGACCGAACTGGTTGACACGCTGACCAAGTCCATCGAGTCCGACTTCACCGAGTTGCAGTCGCTGGCACCGGCCGACGCGCTGGAAAAGATTGACGAAATCACGTCTGAACTTAACGGACTCAACGACCGCGTCGGCACCGCCGCCGAGAAGTTGAACGAACTGGTCGGCACCGTCGCCGACTACAACGAGCGCGGTACCACGCTGCGCGGCGCATACGAGGCAGTGGTCAACGCCTTCAAGTAAGACCGTCCATGTCCGCAAACCGCATGCCATAGGCACACTTGTGTCTCTGGCATGCGGATTTTCCACGTTTGGAGCACACTCACATGTCCCGACTTAAGCAACACGACCACGCGGCCATGCGTCACGTCAACGCGGTGTACCACCGCCTCATGGTGGCCGCATTCGACCCAGGCTCCGTCCGGTTCGTCCCAGGCCAGGACCACTACCACTCCGAAGCAATGGACACCGGACACGAACTCTGCGTCTGGTGTGCAGTCCACCAGAAGTCAGACCACCCGCACTTAAACTACGTCGTCTTTGAAGCAATCTGCGAACAGGCATGCGTCTCGCTCGAAGGCGAAACTCCTGACCCCGACGCCGTCGCGTCAAAACTCGCCAGTGCGTCGCAGCGCAAGGCGGTGGAAACCGCGCTCGGGGAACTCTGGCACGTCTTCCTACCCGCGGCGTACGCACTGTGCGATGAAACCGTTGCGTCGGTGTCGAAGTGGTCCAGCCAGGTTCCCGCGTGCATTGAACCCAGTCACACGGCGCGCCAACTCGGGTTTGCCGTTGCCGCCGAGGTTATGGGTCTGCCGATGGTGCTGGCATCGTCGCCCGCGTTGATAGACATGGCCGACAAGTGCGCCCGCGTCATTGAGTCCGCTGCATGGCCCGTGGTATTGCAGCGCGCCGCACACACTCGCGTCATTCCGGTTCGTCCCGACATCATCTCGAAGAACCGGCCACGGCTGAAAAAGGCGCCCACGCTCGGGTCTCGTGTCCGTGCAATGACACCGCCTGTGACCACGCGCATGACCGTCGTTTCCGGCGAGACGAAGCCAGTTCCCGCAACGCAGCGCGCCAACACGGCCAACACGGCCAACACGGCCAACACGCCCCAAGAAACGGCACCCGACACCGACCCGTCGCCCGCCGCAATCGACGCGGTGGTGTTCGATGTTGCGTCCAGCCTTGGCATTACCGGACCAGTGGACGACTACCTCAACTCCGTCGCGCAGATGAACCCGGCCGACGCGTTTGCCGAGATTCAGCAGCGTCGTGGGGTTGTCGAGAAGGCGAAGAAACTGGCCGAGGAACGAAAACTCGAACTCGACACGTACCAGCGCGCGGTCAACGACTTCGACGAGCGCGTCCAGGACATCTACGCCGCGTACTCGGCACTTATTGACGCGCTCGCCGATTAACGGCACGTCCCCTTAGCAGTCACCGGCCACCGCGCCCTCCCGCAGTGGTCGGGGGCTCGCCCGTCAAGCCCACAGACTTGACACTAAAACATCGTCTGACCTGCAAAAACACACTTGTGCCAAACCGCTAGTACCTTTGCACCGAAGCGCTGTATCCTAAATTCATTCCACCCAAAAATCTCGATAGAGGAGTATGTCATGTCTGACAACGCGACCGTGACGGTCTACACCACGCCGACCTGCCCGCAGTGCACCGCAACGAAGAAGAAACTCACACGCCTCGGTGTCGAGTTCAACGCCGTGGACGTCAGCCAAGACGACGAAGCACGCCAATACGTCCACGGACTTGGCTACACTTCGGCCCCGGTTGTCGTTGCAGGAGAAGCGCACTGGTCTGGCTTCCGCCCCAACAGGCTCGAAGAACTCGCGTCCTAAACCCCGCTCCCACCCGCCGCAGGCGT
>OJLW01000199.1_pt1 | contig 33103 bp, 33 predicted proteins | sample 1597021 | NCBI WGS metagenome assembly OJLW01 (sample SAMEA3904676, study PRJEB24821) | metagenome | biome: Builtin; feature: hospital; material: surface | place: USA | collected 2013-06-03
CTTTTGCTATTTGCTCTCTTATAATATCCTCGTTGGGATTGGTCTTCTGCCATTGATCTACCCCATCATCACGAAGAGACTTCCTCGCCATTTCTACAATTTCTCCAATTGATTCTATATCTTCTAAGCTTGCTTTTCTAAATATCATAAGTCCCCCTTTTCCTTCTACTATACCCTTCTCCTTTAGGGCTTTGTTTAGTTTGTCAGATAATTTAACAAACTGTATAATATAGATATAAATAATAAAGATAGGAAAGGAATATTATGTACGATTATCTAATTATAGGAAACGGAATTGCTGGCCTATCAGCAACCGAAGAAATAAGAAAAAAGGATTCAGACGCTTCAATTCTAATTGTTTCAGAAGAAAAACCATCTACCTACTGGAGAACTAGACTATCCGAGCTAATCTGTAAAGACTTCGAAGAAGACGAAATTTTCGTTAAAAAAGAACCTTGGTATAGCGAAAAACACATAGAAGAAAGACTTTCTACAAAAGTAGAAAAGATAGATCCAGAAAAAAGAATTGCATATCTGGGCGATGGAGAAGAGATTGAATTTGGCAAGGCCCTAATCGCAACAGGAGCTAGAGCCTTCGTTCCACCAATCACAAACGTAGACTCCAAGGGAGTCTTTGCCATAAGAACTGTAGATGACCTTAGAAGCTTCAAGGAATATGTAGCCGACAAGAAGGAAGTTGTAGTTATAGGAGGAGGAATCCTAGGACTAGAAGCAGCCTTCTCTGCCCAAAAACTCGGCCTAAACATCACAGTAATAGAAAGCTTCGACTATCTACTAGCAAGACAACTTGACCGTGAGCTTTCAGAAAAACTTGAAGAAAACTTAAACAATATGGGAATTACGACCTACACAGGGAAAAACACCCAAGAAATCCTCACAAAAGACGGGGCAGTTTGCGGAGTAAAGCTTGCTGATGGAACTGAAATTCCTGCAGATGCTATAATGGTTCAAGCAGGCATCAGATCAAATATCAAGATGGCCCAAGAATCAGGCCTTGAAACTGACAGAGGAATTATGGTAAACGACCACCTAGAAACAGGTCATGAAGGAATCTTTGCAGCAGGAGACTGTGCACAAATCGGCCAATTCACCATAGGACTTTGGACATCAAGCCAAGAAATGGGTAAAATCGCAGGTAATAACATGACAGGAGATAGCGAATCTTATAAGCAACCAAAACCATTCTCAACCCTAATGCTAGGAGATATCAAGCTATTTTCAGCAGGCATGAACTCAGGTGAAGGAATCGAAGAAGAAAAGAAAGAAATCGACGGCAAAATCTACAAACTCTTCAAAAAAGAAGATGCCTACGTAGGCGGCATCCTCTGGGGAGATATCAAATACCAAAATGATGTCAAAAATATAGTATTTAACGGAGCAAACATCGAAGAAACTAAACTAGGCACAGAGATTTTTGGAAAATAATTATAGGAAAATTCAACAAACTAAAAGGCAGAGATTAACTTCCCTGCCTTTTTCTATTATGAAAGGTCAATTTTAACAAATATTTTAGAAGTATTTTTAATGATTCTCAGTTACGAATTCCTTATTTATAATTTTTATTTTATTATCAAATACATTGAGAAATTCCTCGTTTGTAGAGTGACTAACACAGATAATTAATTTATCTTGGATTCCCTTTATTATTTTAGAAATCAGAATCTCATTTTCAAAATCTAATGCAGTTGTTGGCTCATCCATGATAATAACTGACTTATCTAAATATAATGCTCTGGCTAAATCTAACCTTTTTTTCTCGCCACCTGATATACTATCTTTACTTAAAACATAATTAAATTCATTATCTTTTGAATTAAACCAGTCAGAAAGTCCCACTTTTTTTATACACTCTTGTACTCTTACTAAATCTACATTTTCTGAAAATAAAGTAATGTTATTTAGTATACTTGTATTAAAAATTATAGTTTCTTGTGGTATGTAAAAAATATTATCGTAATAAGATGATTTATCTATTTCTGATAATTTCTTTTCGTTGATAGCAATATAATCATTAGCATAGTCATATATTCCAAACAAGGAATTAAGAAATGTACTTTTCCCAGACCCACTTTCTCCTAAAAGTACGTATTTATTTCCATTCATAAAGTTAAAGGATATGTTTTTTAAAATAATTTTATTAGAAAAAGATAAATTCAAATTCTTTATATCAATTTTTTCTATCTTACTTATTTTGCTTTTGGGTTTTCTATCAGTTGTTTTACATTTATCAATAAAATCTAAATAATCAAAGAAAATCTTTCTTGATGACAAAAACTCACTATAAATATTTGATATTGTTTGAATAGGACCAGCTATTGTAAACATTAATATTGTCATTGCTATTAAAGATGGCAAGGTTAATAGATTCTTATACACAAATATACCACCAATTATCCAAGTTCCCGAATATAAGACATTCCCAAGTCCGTAGGAAATGGAATAGGTTTTTAATAGTGATGATTCAAAAAATATACTTTCATGTTTAAGTTTCTCTCCTAATAGTTTCAATCTATCATAGAAAAATAGTTTTAAATTTGAAATATTTACAAAAAGAATATTATCTGCATACTCATTATAACTATCAAGATACTTGTCTTTAGCATTTTTTTGTATTTCTTTTTTATTAGCAAGAATTTTTTTACTTATTATAGGTGTGAGTAATGGGATAACTGACAGAACAATCATAATTATAGTTAGATATCCTTGTATATATATAGCAGAAATTAAGGAGATAACAAACATAAAAGAATATAATATTATAGATAGTAAATTTCTTATATATGATTCCTCTATTATGCTCAAATCATTTACCATTTTGTTTTTTATTGTATTAGTAAAATTATAGTCCATTTTTGACAATTCTGTTTCATTTATACTTCTTATTAAGTCATTTTTTAAATCTAAAGATATACTATTAGTGATTATAGACCTATATTTTTTGGGAAAATAATCAAAACTCGCTTCAAGTATAAGGTAAGGAATTGCAAATATTGAAAATAAAATCAAAGCCCTGAAGTCATTATTTATAGCAGAACTAGTAATTCTTTGATATAAAAACGCAGTACCAGCAGTTAAACTAGCTGAAATGAAACACATAAATACGTATATTATAATATTTTTTTGGTTATTCTTAATATATTTTTTCATTTTATATACTTTTCTCTCCTATAAAATATATTTAAAACTAGTTTACATATCTACAAAGAGATGGCCATTTCCTTATTCTAAGAATGAATTTAATAGGGCATTTCATAAATGATAAATCAAAACTATATTATCTATAATATTTGTACTCTCTTATCCAAGTAGCTATCCATCCTCCTATAGACAAAATAAAACCTGCTATTAAATCAGCAAAAAACATAGGGGTTGTAAAGATAAAATCGCTTGAAAAAGCTATTAATAAGTTAATGAAAATAAAAATCCCTATTAGAATTAAGTTAATCTTCACCCAAAAATCGTAAGAATTTACATAATTCTTTTCACTTCTAAGAGCTTTTCTTGAATAATATCCAGAAATCTTCCAAGAACTTCCATATAGTTTTTTCACGAGGTCATAAGGAGGCCTAGCAAAAAACCTCACAATATAAACAATCAGAAGTAAAATAGAAAAAGCAAAAACCAAGTAAATTGAATTTCCATTATTCTTCAAAGTGTCAAATATATATTCTTTGTAAAACTCAATTATGCCAAATATCAATAAAAGCATAATAAGATCTATCAAAATAAATTTATTTTTTCTCATTACATCCCCCCTTAGTCAATAGCTTTATAGCTTAGATTAATACGCCTCCCTACCCAAGCACAATTAATGCAGAATTTATCTTCTGATAAATAAAAATAAGGCATTGGAATATTTTTCATTTTTTATAATATTATATGGCTCAAAAAGTACTTAAAACTATTAGATCATCAATATATGCCAATTTAGACTCACATTAATCCACTTAATTTATAGACTGATTACTAAAAAATATTATCCTAAAAAATAATATACCCCTTTAATGATAATATTTTTTCTATAAGCTAAAATAACAAATTGCCATTCTTCGCGGTCCTATATTTTATTACATTTACAATATAATTATAAAATATCTATAAAATTTTTAACACCCTAAATATGTCCTTGACAATTACCGAGTTTTATGATGATGTATTTTATTATTTTGATTATTAGATTAACCTAAACAGAATAAACTAAATATTTGTAATGAAATTATACACTAAAAAACGAGAAGGCTAGGCCCTCTCGCTTATATTTCTTATTTATTTTAATACATTCCTGGCATGCCAGCTGGCATTTGTGGGGCTGGGTTTTCTTCTGGGATGTCTGCTACTGCTGCTTCTGTTGTTAGGATCATTCCTGCAACTGAAACGGCGTTTTGTAGGGCTGATCTTGTTACCTTGGTTGGCTCTACGATTCCTTTTTCGAACATGTTTACGAACTCGTCGTTGTAGGCATCGTATCCTTCATCCTTAGCAGAATTTTTAACTTTTTCTACTATTACAGATCCGTCCATGCCGGCATTTTCTACGATTTGTCTTAGTGGAGCTTCCAGGGATTTTTTGATGATTAGAGCACCTGTCTTCTCATCTGCCTTTAAGCTTTCTTCTAATTTAGCTACTCTTTCGATTGCGCCGATTAGGACAACTCCACCACCTGCAACTATACCTTCTTCTACTGCGGCTCTTGTTGCTGATAGAGCGTCTTCGATTCTATATTTTTTCTCTTGCATTTCAGTCTCTGTTGCGGCTCCTACGTTGATTACTGCAACTCCACCTGCAAGTTTGGCAACTCTTTCTTGAAGTTTTTCTTTTTCGTATTCGCTATCTTCTTTATCGATTTGTTTGCGGATTGTTTCTACTCTTTCTTCAAGGTTAGCCTTGTCGCCTTTTCCTTCTACTATGGTTGTGTTGTCTTTGTCTACTTTTACTTTCTTAGCAGATCCTAGCATATCCATAGCTGTATCTTTAAGGTCCATACCAAGCTCTTCGCTTACTACTGTAGCTCCTGTTAAGATTGCAATATCTTCAAGCATAGCTTTTCTTCTATCACCATAGCCTGGTGCCTTTACTGCAACTACGTTGAAGGTTCCTCTTAGTTTGTTTAGGATAAGTGTTGTAAGAGCTTCACCGTCTACGTCATCTGCTATGATTAGAAGTGGTTTGGAAGCTTGAACAACTTCTTCTAGGAGTGGGAGGATTTCTTGGATGTTAGAAATCTTCTTGTCTGTTAGAAGGATGTATGGATCGTCAAGGTCAGCTATCATTTTTTCATTGTCTGTTGCCATGTATGGGGATAGATAGCCCTTATCAAATTGCATTCCTTCTACAACGTCTAGGTAGGTATCTGTTGTTTTGGATTCTTCTACTGTGATTACTCCGTCATTTCCAACCTTTTCCATAGCATCTGCTATGAATTTACCTATTTCTGGATCAGCTGATGAGATTGTTCCTACGTTTTCTATAGCTTGTTTGTCTTCTACTTCTCTAGAGTTTTCTTTGATATAGTCAACTACTTCGTCAGTTGCTTTCTTTAGACCCTTTTGAAGTACTACTGGGTTTGCTCCTGCTGCTAGGTTTTTGAGTCCTTCTTTGATGATAGCGTGAGCTAGAACTGTTGCTGTTGTAGTTCCGTCTCCTGCTACGTCATTTGTCTTTGTAGCAACTTCTTTTACAAGTTGAGCTCCCATGTTTTCAAATCTATCTTCAAGTTCTATATCTTGGGCTATGGTTACACCGTCATTTGTAATGGTTGGTGCTCCATATGCCTTATCAAGAACTACGTTACGTCCCTTTGGTCCAAGGGTTACTTTTACAGCATTTGCTAATTTATCAATTCCTGCTTCAAGTCCTTTTCTTGCATCAGATGAAAATTTAATATCTTTAGCCATAGTATATCCTTTCTCTTTCTAGTATATATTATTGTACAACTGCTAGTATATCGTTATATTTAACTACGATGAACTCTTCATCATCAAGCTTTACATCTGTTCCTGCATATTGGGAATAGATTACCTTATCTCCAACTTTTAGAGAGTCCTTTTTCTTCTCGTCATTTTCAATATCGGCAGATATTGCTACGATTTCTGCATATTGTGGTTTTTCTTGAGCGCTTTCTGGAAGAACAATTCCAGATGCTGTTGTCTTCTCAGCTTCTGCTTTTTGTATAACTACTCTATCACCGATTGGTTTTAGCATCATTTTAATCTCCTTTGTTTTTACATTTAGCACTCACACGTCTTAAGTGCTAACTCACAATATTAATATACTAAGAGCTAAAATTTTTGCAAGTTTTATTTTTTATTTGTGTAAAAGGCGAGTCTTTGGACTAGTTTTGGGATTTTTTCTTCTCCTACTCCGCATATGGCAACTCTGACTCCCTTGGCTGAAGGGATAGTGAAGATATTTTCTTTTTCCAAATCTTTTACAATATCGAAGGCCCTATCAGTTGGGATAAAGGTGAAAAATCCTCCAAAATAAGGAATCATTGTAAGCTTATTTTCCTTGGCAGCTTCTACAAATACATCTGCTCGCTTCTTTAGCATAGCCCTTAAGTCTACAAGTTCCTTCTCATAAATTTTCTTGTTTTCGTCTCTTTCAAGCTCGATTAGGATATTTTGGGCAGCATGGGTTCCATTTGACCAGTTACATCTTGCAGAGTGGGCAAGACTTGCCTCAAACTCTTCTATGATTTCTTTTCTAGAAGATATGCCGACAGCAGCCCCACTTCTTAGACCGTAGGCTGTGTGGGACTTGCTCATAGAAAATGCTATTACTACGAAGAGATTATGAGGAAGATTTGAAAACTTCTCAAAAAACTTCCTCTGATGATCCCCATCGCCTGCAAATTCAAGATAGGCCACATCTACTATAAGGGTGATTTTCTTATCCTTATCCTCTACTTTCTCCTTAAGGAAAGTGATGACCTCATCCCACTCTTCATCTGATAGAGAATATCCTGTTGGGTTATTGCCTGGAGAGTTGATAAGAGAAGCTATCCTATCAGAATCCCTAAGCCCTTCATCAATAGCTTTTTTGTAAGCATCTATATTGAAGGCAAAATCGTCTGTGAAAAACTCAAAGGTCTTAAAGTTTCTTCCAAATTCCTCGCAAATCTTCCTATAAGGAGCCCAATAATAATCGTGGCAAATCAAAGGGTCTCCCTCATCTAGATAGGAAAATATGGCAGACCTAGTAGCTCCAGTTCCTCCCGGAGTTGCTATTGCAGAAATATATCCTTCTGGTTTGTAAGGACCGAAGAGAGTATCAATTACGATTTTCCTATAGTCCATCTCTCCCTCGATTGGGGCGTAGGATGCTATATGACTCCTATCCATCTCATCAAGCCTATCATAAACTGAAGGAAGAGCAATTATCTTTCCCTTATCGTCTAGAAGAGTTCCCAAAGCTGCGTTAATCACAGCCTCTCCTCCGTATTTTTCTATAGCGGCGTTTGCCTTGTTGTTTATATCAAAGGCGAGGTCAGGTCCATTGTTCCAAGTCGCCCTTTTAATTGTCATTAGCATAATTTCCTCCTAATAATCTTCATTATACTATCATATGAAAGAATCGTATAGTGATAAAAAGGAGCGATTATGAATTACGATAAGAAAGATTTGAAAAATAAACTGACCAATATTTCCTATAGGGTAACCCAGGAAAATGCCACAGAAAGACCCTTCTCAAGTCCCTATGATGACTTCTATGAAGAGGGAATCTATGTGGATATAGTAAGCGGCAAGGCCCTTTTCTCATCACTTGATAAGTACGATGCTGGATGCGGTTGGCCTTCCTTTACTAAGGCAATCGACGAATCTGAAATAAAGGAAGAAGTCGACCTAAGCCACGGCATGGTGAGAAAAGAAGTAAGGAGTAAGACCGCCGACAGCCACCTAGGCCATGTCTTTCCTGACGGTCCTAAGGATAAGGGAGGGCTTAGATTCTGTATAAATGGAGCAAGCCTTAGATTTATCCCAAAGGAAAAAATGGAGGAAGAAGGCTATGGCGAGTATCTAAAATTGTTTAATTAAGAATTTGATTTACTTGACATCGGTATTGTAAAAATAATTCTATTGAACTTTCAACCAATATGCTGTATAACATACGTGACTAGAAAGAAAGTTCTTCCATTTTGGACGCAAAAAAGACAGGAGAAACCAACACACTCCCGTCTTTTTTATTTGGATAATTTTTTTAATTTTTGTATTAGGCCAAATCATATTGAATAAACATTCAAAAAGACCGATTATCCTAGGACGATCGGTCTTACTTTTTACAATTTCATGGAATTTTGTCTTCTTCTTAGTCTTGTGATAGTTGCCTTTTCGTCAAGTTCTACCATAGACATATCTATTACTGTGCCTTTTTCTATATCCTTTACCGCCTTTGTCTTATCTGTAATTAGAGCTATTGGTAAGAGGTCTTCGGCAAGGCTTCTGTCGTGGCTTGTAAGTTTACCATAAACTGTCTTTGATCCAACTCCTTCGAGTCTTTCTCCAGCCTTGATGTCTCTTTTGGCAATAGTTACAGTGTCAGCTACTTGGCCGTGGAGAGGAACTATTGTCGCTTCGTTTTCTACTACAGCCTTATAGATAGTAATTGGAGTTTCAAGACTTGTTAGGTGGTATGGTCTGTACATCAAGTAGTTTGGACCATCTCCAAAGCCTAAGAACTTCATTAGATCTCTAACGTCTTCTTGATCACTTGTTACTATGATAAATACTCCTGGAGCCATTCCACGAGAGAATTCTACAACTCCGTATCTTGATAGCTTGCCTCCGTCTGCCTTTAGTCTAAAATCTTCTACAGCAGTTTCAGGGCTTGTATCAATTCCATGGCAGCCAAATACATCTGGCAGGAAGCCTAGGGCGTTTGATACAGAGTTAAGCTCTAGCATGGTATTTGTTCCATCTACAAAGCTTGTAAGCATCTTTGCTGATAGACCCTTTTCTTTGGCTTTTTCTGCCAAACTTTCTGGTGTTGCATCACGGTCTAGTGGGTTGTTCTTTCCCTTGGCAGCGACCAAGACTTCAAGTCCCATTCCGTAAGCGTATTCTACAAGGTCGATTATAGCTCCTGGCTCATCGCCAAGGATTCCTGTGTAAACCACTCCTGCCTTCTTGGCCATATCGTGAAGGACAGGTCCAACTACAGCGTCACATTCTACATTGAAGGTGATCATGTGTTTGTGGTATTGGATAGTCTTTCTTGCTATAACTGCACCAAAAGGAGGGTTGCCTGTACAGTCAATTACCGCATTTATTTGCATGAGCTTATAGGCTAATCTGTAGTTAGTAGATACACAAACGAAGCCTTTTTCTAAAACTTCGTATCCTTCATTATAGTCATCTGTAAATATTATTTTATCTTCAGAGATTCCTGCATTTACTAGGGCCTTGATAGCTTTTTGTGGAGTTCTATCTACTACAAGCTTAACTTCCATTGCATCCATCTTTGATAGTTGGCTGATTAAGGAAGCTCCCATCTTGCCGCAACCGATTATGGCAAGCTTGATGCTTTCTCCGTTATCTTTCATTTCTTTTAGTTTTCTATTTATCTTAAACATTTATACTCCTTATCTTGTCACAGGCTAACTTCGCTGAGGAAAAAGCCCACTGTATATTGTACCCCCCACAGGAACCAGATACATCTAGCATTTCCCCACAAAAGTACAAATCTTGGTAAATTTTTGATCTCATTGTCCTATCATCGACAAATTTTGTATTGACTCCTCCGATCGTCACCTGGGCATTTGTCTTATCGTGGATATCTTTTACAGTAAATCTCATCCCTTTTAGGATTTTAATTAGCATATCCATATCCTTATCGCTTAGATCTTTGGCGAGCATGTTTATCGATATTCTCGCCTTTTTGACTATATCATCTATAAGCCTATCATTAATTAGACCTAGGAGAATCTCTCCTATAGTTCTTTTAGGGAAAGTTTCGGCAAGGTCCTTTATCCTTTTTCTCAAATCTTTTCTGCTATATGCTGGAAAGAGGTCTAGGCTTATCATAGGTTTTTGATTTTTCTTAAGACCTATACTTATCTCGTTAGATAAATCCAAAATAGCCGTACCAGTTAGGCCATAAGATTGAAAGATCACATCGTCTGTAGATTCTTTTACGAGCTTATCTTCTAGAAAGAGACTAGCCTTTGCAGTGACCCTGGTCCCCTTGGCCTTTTTGGAAAGCTTCTCCCTTGTTTTGTAATTTGTGATTCCATAAGTTAAGTCCGTAATCTTTTGCTTATCCTTAATAATTTCAAAGACAGATCCATCAGAGCCTGAGTTTTTGAGGGTGATTCCTCCACTTGCAAGGACTAGGATATCATATTTGTACTTATTCTTATCACTTTCAATTAACTTCTTTTCTAGGTCAATGCCAGTAATCTTCTCATTAAAGATAAATTTAGCCTTATCCTTTGCCGAAAGATACAAGATATCCCTAACAGACCTTGCGGACATGGTAGCAGGATAGGTCCTTCCGCTCGGAAGGGACTTAGAATCTATGCCGAGCTTTCCGAAGTATTCTATAAGGTCAGAATTTCTGAAATAATCTAGGGCGTAAGTAGAAAAGTCGGGATTTTCTCCCTGGTAAAAGTCCTTGGAATAATTGAGATTGGTGAAGTTACACCTACCATTTCCTGTCGCAAGAAGCTTTCTTCCTGCTTCTTCATTAGAGTCGATTACTGTCACATCAAGACCTTCGGCGAAACTTGCAAAGGCAAGACCTGCTACTCCTGCCCCTATTACAAATACCTTCATATTCTAGCCAAGGCTTTCTTTATAGTTTCTCTCTCGCTGTAAGGAGTCTTCTCATTTCCATGATATTTCATAAAATTCTCCTCACCCTTGCCTAAAAGAAAGACATAATCACCAGGCTTTGCCTTCCTAAAGGCGTATTCCATAGCATCTGTCCTATCTTTTTTTATAACGTAGGCTTGCTTATAATCATCAAGGCCTACAATTATCTCCTCGTTGATATGATCTATATCATCAAACTTGGGATCATCTGTAGTAAGGACTGCGAAGGTATCGAACTTCCCACAAGCATTTCCTATAAGTCTTCTAAAATGAGCGTTCCTGTCCCCATTTATACCAAAGACTGCAATTTTCTTGGCCCCTTCTGGAACTGACTCGAAAAGAGCTTCGTAGGCACGAGGAGTATGGGCGAAGTCTAGGATAATATTTATGCCCAAATCATTTTCTATATATTCAAATCTCGACTTAACTCCCTTAAATTTCTTGTAGGCAGCAGCGATTTCTTCCATGCTTGCCCCCATTTGGTTAAGGCATGCGCAAGCTGCTAGAGTATTGTAGATTTCATAATTTGCGATTTTTCTTATGACAAATTCCTCGCCTTTGATCTTAAAGGAAATCTTTCCATCTTCTTTTCTAATATCTTCCGCCCTGTAGTCAGCGTCTTTCTCGTCTATAGCGAAAGTTACAGTATTTGGGAAAAGTTCCTTAGCTTTTTTCCCATAAGGATCGTCAATATTGGCTATGGTCGTCTTGGCATTTTCAAACAAAATCATCTTGGCCTTGAAGTAATTGTCCATAGTCTTGTGATAGTCCAAGTGCTCTTCGGATAGATTGGTAAATATACCGTAGGAAATATCTAGTCCGTAGAGTCTTTTCTGGTCAAGGCCATGGCTTGATGCCTCGAGGGCTAGGTGGTGGATGTTTTTATCAAGACACTTAGCAAGGATCCTATTTACCTCTGTTATATCTGGAGTTGTGTTTGATGTAGGGATAAGCTCATCTCCTACCACTGCGTTATTTGTCCCTATACTTGCACTTTCCCCAAAGATCTCTCCCATGAGAAAGGAAATAAGCCTTGATGTAGTTGTCTTGCCATTTGAGCCAGTAACAGCTACAAGGTCCATTTTCTTTGATGGAAAATCGTAGATGAGATTAGATATTTGGGCGAGAGTTTTTCTTGGATCAGTTACTTTGATATAGGAGATCCCTTCTTCTCTTTTTATATCTGCTGTATGAATTATAAGGCTTGAGCCCTTTTCTATGGCAGATGCTATATAATCGTGCCCATCGCTAAGTGAGCCCTTGATGGCTACAAATATAGTTCCTTCATTTACCTTTCTCGAATCATTTGTAACTTGTTTAATAGCCTTATCGTTTGCTTTTTTATAATCTATATAAGATATATGTGAAATAATATCTTCAAAACTTATCAAAATAATTTGTCCTTTCAATACTTGTTCTAAGTAAGTATTTTACCTTTATAGGGGCAAAGTTTCATCAAGAAGGAATTTGAGAAATTGAATTTCCTTTTTACCAATAATTTGATAAAATATTCCTATAGAAAAGAGGTTAGAATGAAAAAAGATAAGTCGATAATTTATAAGGCAAGTCTTATCATAGGACTTGTGATTTTTGTAATATCCTTCGCCTTTAGATATTCCTACATAGATATTCTAGGCTTTGATAGGCCGCTAAAGCTAGCAAGCTTCATCCTTATGGCCCTAGGGCTTATTGGAAGTATAAGCGCCTTGATTGATGGGGTAAACAAGGACTTCGCCCATCCCATAATCCTCCTCCTTATCTTCAATGTAGTGATGGTCTTTACCTACCCAATTCTCCTTGGAGCAGAAACCTTCATCACTCATCCTACAAATCCCTACGAGGATAAGTCGCCTAATAAGGGAAACTCTACCAGGAGAAGAGATGATGCTAGCTTTATCATAGAAGGTGAAATCTATTCTATGCCAGTTAGGCTAAAAGACTTCACAGACAGGGGATTTTCCTATAAAATAAGAGAAGATGAAGAAGGCAAAAAAGCTAATATTAGAAGACTTGGAGAAAGCACTAAGAAAAAACCGACCTGGTTTACGGACGGAGAAGTAAAAGATGCCTTCAAGGAATTTTATCTCTTAGAAGCCTTTTTTGAAGAGTCTGATATTAGTGAAGAGACTCCAATTACTCACTTAAAAGCTTCTGTTATAAATAACAATAGAGACTTTGAGGTCATGGGTATCAAGCTTGAAGATTCCATAGATGATGTAGCGAAGAATTTCAAAGATAAAATAAAAGAAGATCCAGGAAATAAAGAAAATCCTAGCAAGAAATACTATCTAGAAACAAAAGATTCCTACAAAATTACCCTAACTTCCCTTAAGGGAGTGATCCAATCCATAGAAATTAGTAAAATTGATTAACATAAAAGGAGCAAGCCAAATCCACGCTTACTCCTTTTAAATTAAATATTTAGTTTTGCTTCAATAGCTTCCTTATCAAAGCCAACTATATCTTCTCCGTCGATATTAATAACTGGTACACCTCTGTAGCCCTTGCTTACAAGATAGTCTACAGCGTCCTTGTCCTTGTCGACGTTAAGTTCTGTAAATTCGATGCCTTTTTCGTTGAAATATTGTTTAGCTGCCTTACAGAAAACACATGTATTTGATGTATAAATTTTAATATCTGCCATATTCTCCTCCATTCACTCTATATATACCCATTAATTATAGGGTCTCAATAGTTTTTGTCAAATTTATAAAATCGTCCAAGGACAAGTTCTCTGCCCTCAGGTTATTTTTTATACCCAATTTATCGAAGGCTAATCTTAATTTTTCCTTTTCGCAAGCATCAGATAGGGAATTTAGGATAGTCTTTCTCCTCTTGTTAAAGCCTGCATGGACTAGGGCAAAAAGTTTCTCTTCATCTACATCGTCTCTGTATTTTCTAAGATTTAGCTTAAGGACAGTCGAGTCAATCTTAGGCTGAGGCATAAATACTGACTTAGGAACATTAGTAATCTTTTCTGCATCTGAGTAATATTTGATAAAGACAGAAAGAGAAGAGTAGTCCTTACTTTTCTCATCAGCAAGCATCCTATCAGCAACTTCCTTTTGAACCATGATGGTCATATCCCTACAAGGAAGGTCAGTTTCTATAAGTTTTTCTATGATAGGAGTCGTTATATAATAAGGGAGATTGCTTACTACTTTGAAGTCTTCTCCAGCAAACTCTTCTTCTATGATTCTTCCGAGGTCGGCCTTTAGGATATCCTCGTGAATTAGTTTAAAATTATCAAACTCTTCCATATTTTCTCCTATAATAGGAATAAGAGAGCTATCAATCTCGATTGCTACTACCTTCTTTGCAGTCTTTGCCATCTCATAGGTGATTGTTCCAATTCCCGGTCCGATTTCTAGGACGTTAGAAGAATCCACATCTGCTGCATCTACGATTTTTTCTACGAAATTCTTATCTATCAAGAAATTTTGGCCCAGAGATTTGGAAAATCTAAAGTTATATAGGTCTATTATGTCTTTTACAACTTTAGGTGAGTATAATTTTTTCATAAATTGTCTACCGCCCTTTCAAATTCTTCACGGCTTATACCAAATGAGTTGAGCTTGGAAAGAAGTTGTTTGGAATTATAATAACCAATACCTAAAATATCTCCGAGCTTTTCCCTTCTCTCTTTGGAGCCTTTTCCAAAAGAGAGGTCGTTTTTTATCAAATCTGCCATGGTAAAAGTCTCTACTCTCTCCTTAGTCTCTGCCTTGGCCCTTCTTAGGGCTTCGATTATAACTTCTGGCTCTGCATTTTCAACACCGAGGTCGTTTTTCTTGATAGCCTTTTTCCTATCGATATAGGCATGCTTGGCATTTGGTATGTGCTTTGCAATCCTTGACCTAATCTTTTTGCCTGCATAGTCTGGGTCTGTTAGGATGATTATCCCACATCTTTTATCGACTTCCTTAAGTCTTTCGATTAGGTCTTTACCAAAAGCAAGGCCGTTTGTTGCAATCATCTCGCAGTCAACCGCTCTTTTGACATTTGCTATATCATCTTTTCCTTCTACTACTATAGTTTCTTTTATCATAAGCCGAAAAATTCCTCTGCATTTTTGCTAGTTTTCTTTTCAAGTTTCTTAAGCTTCATTCCCCTAAGTTTAGCTATTTCTCTTGCAACTTCGATCACTTTTCTAGGATCATTTCTTAATCCCCTGTAAGGCTCTGGAGTAAGGTAGGGACTATCTGTTTCAAGCATTAGTCTATTGATATCGACATGACTTGCGGCAAGTTTTTCATTTTCTCCATTGGAAAAGGTAACGACTCCTCCAATTGAAATATAAAAGCCAAGGTCCATATACTTATCCAAAAGATCTAGACCTTCTGAAAAGCAATGGATTTGGACCTTAAGGTCCCTAAAGTCCTTTAGGATCTCGTAGGCATCTTCTCCCACATCTCTTATATGAACTACTACAGGAAGGTCTAGCCTTCTCGCCATTTCTAATTGCTTGATAAAGACTTCTTTTTGCTCGTCCTTATTGTCATCTCTCCAGTAATAATCAAGGCCTATCTCGCCTATGGCTACAACTTTAGGATTTTGGGCAAGATTTTCTATTATTTCTAGGTCATTTTCATTCATCCTAGAGACTTCTTCAGGATGGATTCCTACTTGGGCGTAGAAATTAGAAAATTTACCCGCAAGCTCAACTGCCAATTTGGAATCTTTGACATTGCATCCTGGATTTATTACTGCCTTTACATTAAAATTTGACAGGTCTCTTAGTATAAAGAGCCTGTCATCATCAAAGGTCTCATCTGTAAGATGGGCATGAGTATCTATTAGGGCCATTAGCTTACCTTTGCTCCTGGCTTTAAGTCTTCTAGAGTTGATAGGAGGGATAGGTCATCATCAAAGTCTGCTGCAAGAAGCATGCCTTGAGATTCGATTCCACGCATCTTCCTTGGAGCGAGATTTCTTACGACGATTACATTTTTACCTAATAAATCTTCTGGAGCATACCATTTCTTGATACCAGAAACTATTGTTCTTGGCTCATCTTCTCCTATATCTACCTTAAAGACTAAGAGCTTGTCTGCATTCGGATGTTCCTTAGCTTCTAGGATCTTACCTACAACTAGGTCGACTTTGGTGAAGTCTTCGAAGTCTATATATTCTTCCTTAGATTCTTCATCTTCCTTCTTATTCTTATTAAGTCTTTTCTCTATAAGGGCACCATTTGCCTCATGAAGCTTAACAAGTTCCTTGTCTATGTCAAGTCTATCGAATAGATTAGCTCCCTTACTTACCCTAGCTCCTTCTTCAAGAAGGCCAAACTCTCCTGCTGATTCAAAGCCCTTATTATCAGTGCCGATTTTTTCTAGGATTGTTGCTGTTGTGTTTTTCATAACTGGCTCGATTAGTTGGGCTACTATTCTGATAGTTTCAGCGAGATTGTATAAGACTCTGTCTAGTCTTTCTTTATTAGCTTCGTCACGACCCAAGATCCATGGCTCAGTCTCGTCTACGTATTTGTTGGCACGACGAATTAGGGTCCAAACAGCTTCAAGGGCAGCGTTAAAGTTAAACTCATCCATTAGCTTGTTAAACTTAGTGTAAGTTTCTTCTGCAAGGGTGATGAGCTCATCATCAAAGCTATCTGATACTGTTCCCTTTCTTACTTCTCCTCCGTTATATTTAGCTATCATTGATGTAGTTCTTGATACTAGGTTACCTAGGTCATTTACTAGGTCAGAATTATATCTTTCCATGTATTTTCTAGCTGAGAAGTTGCCGTCAGATCCAAAGTTAAACTCACGTAGCATGTAGAATTTAAGGGCATCTACCCCATAAAGGTCTACGAGTGGTTCTGGATACATGATATTTCCCTTGGACTTACTCATCTTGTCATTGTCAAAAAGAATCCAACCATGGGCAAATACCTTCTCTGGAAGTGGAAGATCTAGGGCCATTAGTAGGGCTGGCCAGATTATTGTATGAAATCTTACTATATCTTTTCCGATTAGATGAACTCCAGCAGGCCAGTATCTTTCAAATTTAGCCTTATCATCTCCATAGCCTATGGCAGATAAGTAGCATGATAGGGCATCAATCCAAACATAGACAACGTGTTCATTATCAAAAGGCACATCAACTCCCCAATCGAAGGAATTTCTTGTAACAGATAGGTCAGAAAGTCCCTTGTCGATGAAGTTGTTTAGCATTTCCTTTTGCCTAAATTGTGGCTCCAAGAATTCTGGATGTTCTTTGAAAAGCTCTTTCAATCTGTCTGCGTATTTGGAAAGTCTAAAGAAATAAGTTTCTTCTTCTTGATATTCTACTTCCCTACCGCAATCTGGGCAGTGGCCATCTTCTAATTGAGACTCAGTCCAGAAGGTCTCACAAGGTGTACAATAATATCCCTTATATTCTCCCTTGTAGATATCTCCCTTCTCGTAAAGTTTGGTAAAGATTTCAGCGACATCCTTTTCGTGTTGGTCTTCGGTTGACCTAATGAAGGTATCGTAGTCGATTTCAAGCTTTTTCCAAAGCTCTTTTGTCTCTTCCGCTATGATATCGACAAACTTTTGAGGACTAGTACCAGCATCTAGGGCTGTTCTCATGATCTTTTGTCCGTGTTCGTCTGTTCCTGTAGTTAAGTAGGCATCAAAGCCCTTTAAGTTTTTATATCTTTTGAGCACATCTGCTATGACTGATGTGTAAGTATTTCCGATATGCAAGTTTGAGTTTGGATAGTATATCGGTGTTGTAATGTAATAAGCTTTCTTCTCTGTCATAATAGTCCTTTCTTAATCTTACGATTATACTAGCTTTATGATACTTCAAATCATGCCAAAAATCATTTTTAGAAATTAATATTGTAAAAAACTTATCAAATTCATAATTATCTGGTATAATACGACAATATCGTATTTATTAGAAAATATGTTTATATTTACATAAAAATAAAAGGAGGAAAAATGGATTTTATTTTACGAGCAGCTGACTTTATGTGGGCAAACGTTATAGGGTATGTGCTTTTGGCAGTAGGACTCTACTATTCTCTAAGGCTAGGCTTTCCACAATTTAGACATGCACGCTTAATCAAAAAAGTTATCAAGAAGAATCTTAAGGCAAGCGACGGAGTAAGCGGATTCGCAGCCCTTGCCACAGCGGTAGGAGGACAGGTTGGAACAGGTTCTCTAGTAGGAGTGGCGACAGCCATAAGTCTAGGTGGACCTGGAGCGGTATTTTGGATGTGGATTACAGCGCTTTTGGGCATGGTAATCACATTTGCAGAAACTGTCCTAGGACAAATCTACAGGGTAAAGATCGAAGATGGGTCTTACAGGGGAGGACCAAGCTATTATGTGCAATTCGGTCTTAAATCTAGGTTTATGGGAATAGTCACAGCTTTCTTTTACATCTTGGGAGTGGGTCTTTGTATAGCCTTTATGCAATCAAACTCAATAAGCCAAGCCTTTACAGGAGTTGTTGATCTAAACCCAATTATTCCTGGAATCGCCGTTACCATAGCAGCCTTTATAATCACAATCGGTGGAGTTAAAAGACTTACTGACTTTTCGTCAAAAGTCGTTCCGGTAATGGCCCTTGCTTATATCATAGTAGTTTTAGTAATTATAATTACTCATATCAGCAAATTCCCAGCTGTTTTAGGAATGATTTTTACAAGTGCCTTTAAGCCTCAGGCAGCCCTCGGTGGAATGGTAGGACATACTGTAATGGATGCCTTTAGACAAGGTGTTGCTAGAGGACTTTTCTCAAACGATGCTGGAAATGGTATAGCAGGTATCATGCATGCAGCAGCAGACGTAGACCACCCAGCAGAACAAGGATTTCTTGGAATGTTTGGTACCTTCGTTACTACCATCATAATCTGCTCCCTATCAGCCTTCGCCCTACTTCTAACAGGAGTTGTAGGCAATCCTGATAGTGGTGTAGGAATCAATCTCGTCCAAGATGCCTTCCAAAGTATATTGGGAGTTCCTGGCAGATGGCTAGTATTTTTCGCCATGCTAATGTTTGGCTTTACAACCCTTATAGCAGATCTCTTCTATGGTGAGAGTAATGTAAGGCTAATCTTTAAAGACAAATACAAAATCCCTCTTTGGATTTATAGGATTATTGCCTTCATCATGTTTTTGGTGGCAACTCAAATGGACCTTGAGCTCGTTTGGGGCTTTATAGATGTCTTTGTAGGAATAGTAGTCTTTATCAACGTTATAAGCTTATTCTTCCTATTTAAGGATGTAAAAGGAATCTTAGATGACTACCAAAATCAACTTAAAGAAGGAAAAGAAAATCCAGTTTGGAAAAGAGATAAAGAATATCATTTATAAACTAAGGCAGGCCCTATCTATATGGGGCTTGCTTTTAACTTTAAGACCGTGTATACTGTATACAGAATAAAACTTACAATGAAACCCAGTAGTTGTCCTTAGGGATAGCGAATTACACTTCATTTTGTTTAAGACCTGCCTAGAGTCTATCCTGGGCGCTGAGTATAAAAAAAGCTGGTACCGCATTCTTTGCGCTTTTATGCTCTTTTTTTGTACCTAATTTTAAGATATAGAAAGGATGTTAGATGAAATTTACTTACGAAAAAGAATATGACAATGTCTTCGATGAGCTTGTAGATCGTGGCTACTACGAACAAGCAACCAACGAGGAAGAACTTAAGAAATTACTAAAGGAAGAATCAGTTAAATTCTACTGTGGATTCGATGCTACAGCAGATTCTCTAACCGTGGGCCATCTTATCCAAATTATGGTAATGATGCGTATGCAAAACTACGGCCACAGACCTGTTGCCCTTCTTGGTGGAGGAACTACCCTAATAGGAGACCCTTCAGGTAGGAGCGATATGAGAAAGGTCATGACAGAAGAGATGATCGATCACAATGCAGAGTGCTTCTACAATCAATTCCAAAGATTCTTAGACTTCTCCGAAGGCGGAGCGACTATGCTAAACAACAAAGACTGGCTCCTTGACCTAAACTTCGTTGAGTTTTTAAGAGATGTGGGAAGCGAGTTCTTGGTTAATGAAATGATCAAAAAAGACGCCTACAAAAACAGAATGGCTGCAGGTGGTTTAACATTTTTCGAATTCTCCTACATGCTACTTCAATCCTACGACTTCCTTAAGATGTACAGGGAAGATGGGGTAAAGCTTGAAATGGGTGGATCTGACCAATGGTCCAACATCATAGGCGGAGTTGACCTAATCAAAAAGCACGAAAACGGCCAAGCTTACGGCATGACCTTCTCCCTCCTTACAACTGCAGATGGAGTGAAAATGGGTAAATCTCAAAAGGGAGCTGTTTGGCTAGATGAAAAGAAGACCAGCCCTTACGAAATGTACCAATACATGAGAAATGTGGATGATAGGGACGTGGAGAAATTCCTCCTCCAACTTACCTTCCTTCCAACAGAAGAATGCAGGAAGCTAGGCTCTGCGAAAGACGCAGCCGAAATCAACAAGGCCAAAGAAATTCTAGCCTATGAGGTAGTAAAACTCGTTCATGGCAAGGAAAAGGCAGATGAGGCAATTGCAGCAGCCAAGGCCCTCTTTACCGGAAAAGGCGACGAAAGCGCAATGCCAACAACTCAAATTGCAAAATCAGACCTACCAAAGGGACTTCTAATCCTAATGACTGAAACAGGACTAACAAAGTCAAATGGTGAAGCAAGAAGAATCATCAAGCAAGGTGGAGTTTCCATCAATGATGAGAAGGTAGCCGATCCAAGTATAGAAGTTACAGAAGACCTCTTCGAAGACGGAAGAATAATAATAAAAAAAGGTAAGAAAAACTTCCACAAAATTGAACTTATCTAGATAAGGGGACTGTTGCAAAACTATGAATAATCATCGTACCATCGTTAGAAGGTTCTCTTAGGAAATTTTCAGTGGTGCCTGCCGGCTGATGGAGGCAAAATTTCCGTGGAGGTTCTTCTAACGATAATGGTACGATTTATTCATTCTGCAACAGCCCCTTTTTAGCTTAGGTTTTTATTTGTGATTTTTAAAGCTACAATTAGAATATAAAATTGGGAAAAGGCTAATCACAAGCTTACTTCCTATTTTTTTCAGGCAGATACTTCCAATATTTCTTTGGCATATTAGATACCATAAGTTTTTTATTTTCTCTTTCCTTTATGGCTATAGTGTCGTAGAATTTAACCCAAAGTTTTCTAAAAAATACTTCTTCATCACTTTCTTCTATGTTTAAGTCTATAACATCTACTTCCTTGACATCACCCTCAATCGAAAGGGCGGCCTTATTTCTATTTTTATCAAATATTACGAACTTCTCCCCAGGCATCCTCCTTAAAAAATGAGCTGTTAAATCTTCTAGGACATTATTTTCAGCTTAAATTTCTGCAAAGAGAAAGCCTTCCTGGATCTCTCTAAAGCGAGTGAGTCCCTTATAGGCGTGAAGTTCCGAGCCATAATTTTTGATATTTTCCCTAAAGCGTGTTGGATATTTGTTAGATGAGGCTAGAAAATCTTTACCATAGTGGAAGCTTAGCCTAATCATCCTAGCTATAAGGTCATCTTTTTGTATATCTTTTGATTTGAAATTTGCCCTAATTCCTCTAAGAAAATCCTTGGAAATATTTTTTTCAATTGCCTTTTCTACCCTCCTAGCTTTAGCCATATCTGTCTTAATAAATATTTTTTCAAGAAAGTCTAGCTGATCTTCTTCTGTTTCAATTTTTATATCAAAGATTTCCCCATAAAAATCAAATACTACAGTAAATAGTCCAGCAAGACTTCCATCATACAAAATATATTTCATTAGAATAGGGATAATTGCTCATAAGCCCTAGAATCACCCAAAGCCATTATATTCTTAAGCTCACTTTTTGATTGGAATTTTCTTCCGTAATATTTACCATCTACTAAGATGAAGTTTTTGGCCCTTTTTGTCGAAATCTTTAAGTTTTTTAGGGCCAGGTAGTCGAGCTTTCTGAATTTTCTTGCAGCAATTATTCTTTTGGCATAAACCTTACCTATACCAGGCACAAGGATAAGATCTTTGTAGGTCGCCTTATTAATCTCAAGGGGGGGAATCTTTCGATATTTTCAATTGCCCAATTAGTTTTTGGATCTATCCTAAGATCAAAAGATGGTCTAGATGGATTTAGAAGGTCCTTTGACTTAAATCCGTAAAACCTCAAAAGCCAATCTGCCTGATAGAGCCTATGCTCACGCAAAAGAGGTGCCCTGTCGATTCCTTCCGTAAGCTTTGACTTAACAACTGGAACAAAGGCAGAATAATACACTCTCTTTAAGGAAAAGTCCTTATAAAGACTCTCAGACCTAGTAATAATATCAAGGTCACTTTCTCCACTAGCCCCAACTATCATCTGGGTAGTTTGTCCAGCCGGAAGAAACTTAGGGGCATGTTTGTAGATTGCTATTTCATTTTTAGCTTGAATCTTTCTATCATTTACATCTCTCATTGAATCTATTATGGAATCGTAATTTTTCTCTGGTGCAAGTAGGGCTAGGTCGTTTTTCTTGGCAAGTTCTACATTTATACTCATCCTATCGACCAAAAGTCCCATAGCCCTAATCAAGTCTACATTTGCACCTGGTATGGCCTTCATGTGTATATAACCATTGTACTTATATTCATATCTTAAAAGCTTGGCTACTTCTATCAGTAGTTCCATAGTATAATCGGGGTTTTTGATAACGGCAGACGAAAGGAATAAACCCTCGATATAATTTCTCTTATAAAAATTTATAGTAAGATCAGCTAATTCTCTTGGACTAAATTCGGCTCTTTTTACATCTTCAGTCCTTCTATTGATGCAGTATTCACAATCATAGATGCATTTATTAGTAAACAGCACCTTAAGCAGAGAAATACATCTTCCATCTTCCGACCATGAATGACAAATTCCTGCTACAGCGCCGTTTCCGAGTCCATCTCTAGTGTTTTCTCTAGAAGAGCCAGAAGATGAGCAAGACACATCGTATTTTGCTGCATCTGTTAGAATTTTTAGCTTATCCATTGTAGAAATCTTTTCCATAAATCCTCTTTCCTGTCTTTTTTACTATACCTTAAGTACATTAATTGTCTTATAAAATATTTTAAATCTATCATAAAAATCTTATAATTAAGAAAAAAGAAGAATTTATGCCAGTAATAGGAACAAGATAAATCCTAGTTACTTTATGTTTTTTCTTAAGAAAACTTTAAATTTTGACTTCTCTGTTTAACTTTTGCACATAATATTTGTACTATGCTTTTTCCTTTCTTAAAATTTTAAGTTAAAGTTATCTTTTTTAATTATTTTGTAATAAATGGATGAAATTATGAGATTAACTAACCAGCCTAAAGGAACTGCATACCAAACCATCTCGACACCTAACTTGTGGGCAAGGGTCATAGAAAGGCTCACCCTTATAAATAGATTGATAATATTGGCAAGGGTAAAAACTCTCACATCTCCTAGCCCCCTCAAAACCCCATCCACACAGTGCTTAGATCCTACCAACACAAAGAAAAATCCTATGAAAGCTAGATAAGCCTGACCAGTTTTTATAGCAAGATCTGATGACTTCTCATTCATAAAAAAGGAAATAATATCAGCTGACTTGATTTTTAAAACAAGTAAAACCAAGATGGAATATATGCCAACCATCATTAGTGATGCCCTAAGGCCTTTAGCTAATCTATTGAGTTTCTCTGCCCCTACATTTTGTGAAGTATAGGAAGAGATAGCATTACCAAGACTAGTTATCGGCACAATTATAAGGCTTTCCACCCTAATAGCAGCAGAAAAACCCGCCAAAATCTCTACCCCAAAAGAATTTACAACAGACTGAACCAAAAGCTGGCCTATGGTAACGGTAGATTGTTGGACAATAGAAGGAATAGCAAGCCTAGAAATAAGTCCTAATTCTCTCTTATCAAAAATCTTAGTTTTTTCTGTTTCGATTTTCTCAATTCTCCTAAGAAAAACAAAAAATGAAAAAACAGCCGAAATCCCCTGGGCAAGTAAAGTAGCGTAGGCAGCTCCAGCAAGTCCCAATCCTAAATCTCTTACAAAGTATACATCCAATATCACATTCAAAATCGATGAGAAAATCAAAAAATATAGAGGAATCTTTGATTCTCCAAGAGCCTGGTAAAGAGCCGATATGATATTGTACATAAACAAAAATGGCAGGCCATAAAAATAAATATTAAGATATAAAACTGCCATATCCAAGATTTCTTCAGGGGTTTGAAGAAGAGCCATAAGGTTTTTGGAAAAAATCAAACCAAAGGCTGAAAGAGCAAGCGATAGAAATAAAAACCCTATCATAGAAGTGAAAATTGCAGTCTTCATTCTCTTGTAATCACGCGACCCAAAGTATCTCGCAATTAAAACCGAAGCTCCAGCCCCACCGCCAACACCAATGCAGATAAAAATAGTAGTAAGGGCGAAACTTGCCCCAACAGAAGCAAGACCAGCCTCCCCCACGTATTTACCAACCACAGCCGAATCGACTAAGCTATAAACTTGTTGAAAAAAGGAACCAACCACCATAGGCAGGGCAAACTTGATAATGGCCTTTGATGGAGTATCCTTTGTTAAATAATGATCCATATACCACCTCTGAAATTTCTAACTTCTATCAATATATTACAAGCTTTGAAAAAATCTACTATTAGATTAAATATCACAATAAATAACAGATAGGATTAACAAAAGAAAAATAAACATTCTTATAGGAGAATATCGGCGATAAATCCCAATTTTATAAGCACTACTAAGAATTAAAACTGCTGAGAAATAGCGACCCATCTTGTAAAAAGTAGTCTCCATAAGTACAGATTACATTAAAATAAGAAAATGAACTAAAAGAATCTAAAATTAATCATATAGAAAAAATATCAGAAAAATCATATTATTTAAAATCTCAAGAAAAAATGATATCATATAATAAACAAGCTAAAAGGAGGACATATGTCAACAATCGGAAGCGGAATCATAGGTGACTCAAACACCTTCAATCTCAAAGAAATAAATGTAGAAAAAGTAAGAAAAGAAGTGATGAGCTTTCTCCTAAAAGACGAAGAAATCATACAAGCCTTTGAAACAATAAGAGACCAGGTTGTATTTACAACAAAAAGAATATTCGTAATTAATGTCCAAGGAATTACCGGCAAAAAGATAGCCTACATATCCTACCCCTACTCCAAAATTCAATACTTCGGAATAGAAACTGCAGGAATGCTCGATATAGACAGCGAGCTGATAATAGCCTTTAACGACGGAAACAAGCTGTCATTCGACTTCAAAAAAGGCGTCGATATAATAGAAATATCTAAAACTATTTCTGAGTTTATACTGTAGATATTAAATTTAATAAAAAAATTGAAAAAGTCTAGCTTCACCTAAATGTAGTTAGACTTTTTACTTTTTATTTTAACATCAACTCATATAAATGTTCATAAAATGGTTTAGATTTGCATATTTCTGCTATGCTGTAGGCTATTAGGCTTACTATTGATATTCCTAGTAAATATTCGAAGGCTCCTCCAGTCATCTCTAGGACTAGGATGATGGCTGTTATAGGTGCTCTTACTATTGCTGAGAAGTGGCCGCACATGCCTAAGATGCTAAAGACGAAAATGAATGATGGATCAAGGAGACCTGCCATTACGAGGCTTGTCCCTACTATATTTCCTACGAGAGAACCTATTACTAGAAGTGGAACTAGACTTCCTCCTGAAACTCCTGCTCCAAAGGCTAAGCTTAGGAGAAATATTTTCATAAAATAAAATATGATAAGTTTAAGCAAACTCGTCTCTCCCTTAGTCGCAAGAAAGATAAAGTCTTCGCTTGAAGCAAATAAGTCTATATCAATCATTAGGACAATTGCCGTTACTACAAAAGGTATTAAGTATTTTATGTAGGGATTGATATTTATCTTCTTAAATACTCCCTTAGATCCAATTACGCAGAAATTGAAGAAGACTCCCGATAGTCCTACAAAGATACCAAGAACTATCAAGATTCCAATCATAGATAAGCGCATTACTTCAAAATGAGGGACATCTAGCAGGGCTGGGTGGTTCCCAAAGGCGATATCTGCAGTTATTATTGCTGTAAATATTGTAATGGCCGTTGATAAAAATACTTTCCTGTCAGTTTTTTTAAATATCTCTTCTACTGTAAATAACATTCCTGCAATTGGAGCGTTAAAGGCTACGGCGATTCCAGCTCCAGCAGCTGATCCAATAAAGTATCTCTTATTTTCCTTTGACTTGCTAAGCTTGTGGACTATATCTCCTATAAGACCTCCGATTTGCACGGATGGGCCTTCCCTACCTAAGGTTAGTCCTGATCCTATAGCAAGGGTACTTGCGATGAATTTTCTAATTAGGGTCCTAGGGCTATCTACTGTAAACTCATTATCTATCATACCATAGATGATAGGAATACCAGATCCATTGATATTCGGGTCTTTTTTAGATAAGAAATAAATAAATGTTCCAATAATTATAAATAAAATGATAATCCCAAGGGCATATATTGGTCTGTCTTTAACTAATGATATTAGGTTTATCATCCTAGCAGATACAAAGCTTATGGCTTTTTTAAAAAATCCTATAGCAAGTCCAACTATAATACCAGTCAATACGAACGAAAGAATTGTAGACAATTCCTTTGACTTGTAGGAATATCTTAATTTTGCTTTTCTCATAAATTCCTCCTTATCTTCTATTATATCAAAGTCGAGCCTTCTATTGAAATATTTCTAGGTCTAGAAATTATTATATGTTACAATGGATATATAAAGAAAAGGAGTGCTTATGAAATATTTCGACTTAAATGGAGAAAAAATCTCACGACTTGGTTTTGGTTGTATGAGATTTAAGACAATTGATGGCGATAATGGAAAGATTGATAAGGAAGCTTCGTCCAAAGACATACTAGAAGCAATCGATAATGGACTTACATATATTGACACAGCTTATCCTTATCATGACGGCAAAAGCGAGAAATTTATAGGAGAATTCCTAGAAGAAAATAAGCTCCGTGACAAGATTAAGCTTACTACTAAGCTTCCTTGCTGGCTTGTCAAGGAAAGGGACGACTTCTACAAATTATTAAATGAACAATTGGATAACCTAAGAACAGACCACCTGGACTTTTACCTCCTTCACTCTCTTGATGTTAAGAGATTTAGACAAGTTGTAGAGCTTGGCGTTCTTGATTTCCTCACAGAAATCAAAGAAAAAGGAATCGTAAAGCATGTTGGCTTCTCATTCCATGACGAATATCCAGCCTTTGAAGAAATCATCAAGGCCTATGACTGGGACTTCTGCCAAATCCAACTAAACTACCTCGATGTAGACTACCAAGCAGGCCTAAAGGGCTATGAGCTTACCAAAGAAATGGGGATCCCTGTAGTTATAATGGAACCCGTTAAGGGCGGAAGGCTCGCCAATCCTCCAGAAGAAGTTAGGAACTTGCTTAAGGACTTTACCGACCTATCCCCTGCCCAAGAAGCTTTGAAGTTTCCTCTAAGTCTTGACAATGTAATGACTGTCCTATCAGGCATGAATGATATAGACCAAGTTAGGGAAAACTTAGAGATGGCTAGCACTACCGACTATAATTCTCTAACAAAAGAAGACGAGGACTTCTACGAAAAGGCAAGGGCAATATACAAAAGCCGTGAGCGTATAGGATGTACAGCTTGTGAATACTGTCTTCCATGCACCGTTGATATCAACATACCAAAGGTCTTTGGCCTATGGAACAAAGCCTTCCTCTATGACGAAGAAGAAAAATCTAGAAAAGAATACCAAGATTATCTAGAAGAAGGAGTTAGCCCAACTGAATGTATTGAATGCGGCAAATGTGAAGGAATTTGCCCACAAAACCTAGAAATAATCAAAGGACTCAAAGAGGCTGATGAATATTTAGCATAAGATATAACTAAGCTATACTTAAAAGTTTGGCTTAGTTTTTTTAGTTTTTATATGTTTTTTATAAAGGCTCTTTGTCAAATCGTGTTGGTAAATAATAATCAACCAAATTCTTAATCATGGATAGATTTTCTATCCCTGAATTTTTAACTAGCTAATAAATTTCTTGTAATGAATATTCTTGTTCTAAAATTAGCAAAATTCCTGTAAACAAAAGCTATCCTCTTTAAAACCTTAATAAAATTGTTAATGCTCTCAATTGGTCCATTAGAATAATCATAAATAAATGAATTTTTGATGAAATCTAGGTAATAATAACAAGTATCTATTGATGTTCTCATCCTATCACTAACTTTATCCTTGAAGTAATTTAAATGAAATTTAAATAATTCAAAATCCTTTTTCTCAATATCCTCTCTTAAGCATTGATAACAGACATAAGTATTCTTTAAAGTCTTATCAACATCAAGACTAATATCAACAATATCCTCATCAGAAACAAACTTACTAGGGAAGTGAACACGTTTAAAAAAATGAATAGGATCAAGGAGTTTGTATGGCTTTAAAAAATGTTTCCAATATTTCTTAAGTCTTTTGTATTTAATATTGCTTGTAGAATACTCCTTCATCGTGTCAATTCTAGTATGGTTAAAAGAGTTAGTAAATAGTTTTACGATATGAAACCTATCAATGATAATTTCTGCATTAACAAATAGTTCTTTGGAGAATATAACTGTCTATTCTCTACAATATCAATTACTTTGTGATTATCTGAATTTAGATATATGAAGCTCATAGCTCCTTTGGCATCTTTGGTTGATTTGAACTCATCAAATGATAGATGTTTTGGTAGATAAGAAAAGTCCACATTGAATTCATTATCATACTTAGCCATAATTCTAGCAACTGTAGTGGTAGATACATAATAATTATTAGCAATATCTTTCATTGATAATTTCTTGGTTAAACTAGTAAATATATGTCTTTTGATTTGATTAGAAATATTACAATGCTTATCAACTATCTTAGTTTCAAGCAAGAAATATTTATTACAAGATTTACAGAACATCTTCTGCTTGTTCAGGTCAATTAAAACAGGATGATCACCTGCTCTGGAACATCTTACAGTAGATAATTTAAAGCCGTATTTAATTAGGTTATGGTTAGAGCCACAATGAGGGCAAACTTGGTCAGAATATTCTAATTTAGCTGTTAGAATTGTATATGTTACACCTTTTATGACTTTGTGATGTATTCCATCTGAAAAATTAAGATTTTCATCTTTGATATTCAGTAAATTTGTAATAAATAATTGTTAGACATATTTAATCTCCTTTTTTTGATTGTGGTGATTTAATTATAGGGTAAATGATTAAATATGTCTTCTTTTTTTACAAAAAAATCGTGTTGAAAGAATTATCATTTACTTCTACCAACACGATTTATTATAGACCCTTTATAAATAATTTTTTGTTTCATAAAGATTTGTCCAAATCTATCTAAGATATTTCTAAATCATTAACTGTCATTATTAATTAGTATTTTCTATTTTTAATTTGACAATTGAAAAAATTTAATTTTCGTATGGCATATTTACTAAAATTATTAAAAACTTATTCAGCCATTTATTCAAGGAATTTTTCATATTTTCCCTGCCAATATTTTTTATCTTCTTCGTTTATTTTTCTTATCACCGTGGAGGGGGTTCCTACAGCTATTGACATTTCTGGTATGTCCTTACTTACGACAGAATCTGCTCCTATTATAGCTACAGATCCTATGGCGACTCCAGGTAGGATTGTGACATTTCCTCTATCTAGACGTCATCTTCTATTATGATATCAACTCCTTTTTCAATCGCTGTGGCTCTAATTTCTGGGTCTATGGGGCGGATGGCTGTGGAAAGTCCTGTGCCTGGGCCTATGAGGACCCTATTTCCTATTTTTATTTTTCCTAAATCTATCATGGAGACGTTGAAGTTTATGAAAGAATTATCTCCTATAAAAATAGTTTCTCCATATTCGCATCTAAAGGGTGAGGGGACGGTGGACTTGCCAAAGGATCTAAAAAGGTCTTTACAGATTTCATTTCTTTTCTCTCTGTCTATTTCATTATTTAATTTTCAGATTGACAGCTCAAGCGTCATTTATAGTAAAAACCTAATTATTGAAACTATTTTCTTAGCGCTAGCTTTAAAGACTATGATAATTTATATAAGTCAATACAAGATTCTAAAAGTAAATTCTATAAATATGAATACTGTAAAAGATAAAATGCTACTTATAATTAAGGTAAGTATATGAAAAAAGACCTCTATCCTAATTTGGGTCTTAGAGATATTATTAAAATTTTACAAACAAAAGAGATACGAATTTTTTTCAATTTCACAAAATTGTATTTAAATTTAGTATCTCTTGTTGTTTTTCTTAAATTAAGTTAGAGTTTAAAGAAGACTATATCTATTATCGTCTAACCTAGTATATTAATAAATCGACTTTTATTCTAAATTTGAATGTCTTTTTCTCATTGACTCAGAAGTTTCTGAGTTAAGATTCATTAGAAATAAAATGAACGCATCGGATATAAGCAAGGCAGCCTGTTCAAATAAACTTCCCATAGGTTGAACAGATTTTTCAGCCCCTTTTAATATTAAAGAAAAATCACTAATCTCAAAAATTTTAGAATTTTTGTTAGAAGTTATGCTTAGAATTTTAGCTCCATCTTTCTTGACTCTTTCTGCTATTGCATAAAGTGAGTTTGTATTTCCTGAATTAGATATAAGCAACACTGTGTCATCTTTTCTAGCTAGAGGGGTGCTAATATCCCCTATTAAGTATGCATGGTACCCTAAATGAACTAGTCTATTTACAAAACCTCTAGCTGCCATGCTTGATCTTCCAACCCCACCTATAAAAATCCTTCTATCTTTTTTAAAATATTTAGATAATTCTTCAAAGTTAAGACATTCATTTAATTTGAGAAACTCGATGATTTCGCCTTCTATTAATTCTAAATAAGATTGACTATTCATATTCACTTCCTATCTTTCTCAAAATTTCAATATTATCTAAAAATTTTTTATTTTTAAAAATATATCCACCAGAAACAACTGCATCAGCTCCACTTTCTAATATTGGTCTAAGAGTTTTATCATCGACTTTCCCATCAACCATTATCCTATATGAATATTCTTTACTATTCTTAATTACATATAGTTCTTTGATTTTATCATACATTTCTGTAATTATTTTAGAATTTGATGTGCCTGGTTTTATGGTTAAAACTAAGACTTGATCTACAAAAGGTAAAATCGCTTCTATGCTAGATATTGATGTGTGAGGGCTAATCGCTACACCAACTTTTTTATTATGCTCTTTTACTTCTTGAATGATATTCATAACATTGAAAGTGCTTTCAACATTAAAAGTTATGCTATCAGCTCCTGCTTCAATAAATTTTTCAATTTTTCTTTCAGGATTGATAATCATAAGGTGTAAATCCAACTTTAAATCTGTATGTTCTCTTATAGTTTTTACAAATTTGGGACCAAACGCCATATCTTCAACAAAATTTCCGTCCATTATATCTATATGGATTTCTTTTGTCTCGCTTTTATTTAGAGTATTTAATGTTTCTTTGATATTCCAAAAATCACTATTTAAAATTGAAGGTAGTATATCAACCATTTTGTTCACCTAATAATAAGATGCTTATATTTCTAGTTCTTTCTCTTAATTGATCCCAATCAACAAAAAATACTTTACCTAATTTACCTAACAAGATTTTTTTATCCTTGATTATAAGGGTCATAGAATTGCTTCCAAATAGTGAAGATTTTAGATGAGCATCTGTATTAAGCATCGTCCATTTTTCTGGTGGAAATTCCGAATCACCTAGATTTAATCCAAACTCTATATGTTTTTCTCCAGGGCTGTGGTAATCGCCCTCTGACCTCATCGGCGGGGCGATTTTCTCCATCATTTCAGCTATATCAACATGTAGAAAGTCATCACCAAAATAATTTCTATCATGCATATCCTCATCAAAATACAAGGAACAAGTAGTATGAGAGCTTGATATAACAATTATTCCATCTGTTATAGAATTTTGATCTACTATAGCTTTAATATTATCTGTTATATCATGGAAGGATGGCCTTCCTGCAATTGTTTCTAATTTAATAGAATCATGTATAATCATTATTTTTCCAATTCTTTACGTATTTGTTCAAACACCTTATCTCTACCTACACCAGTTAATAAAGCAACACCATTAATTACTTTTTCCTTTACTGAATCTGGTACAACTGTTGTACTTACTACAACATCATAATCATCAAATTTATTTAGTTCATCAGCTATTTTTGATTGATAAATTTTTGCATCAGAAGCCAAATTATTGTCTTCTAACCACTTTTTTATTTTAGAAACAGCTATGGTTGATGTTGCATGACCGGCTCCACAAATTACTAATATTTTTTTCATTTTTATCTCCTTTATATTTTATATTTATATTCTATGTTCTATTGAAAATAAGAAATTTTCTTAACTTTGTTAATGTAATACATTATTAGTATTACTAATATTCCTATTGCTACGACTCCAAATATGCCTAAATATTTTAAGGCTAACACATATAAAACAACTGGCCATAAAGCTGCGAGTAACATCGTAACCAAACCTGTTGTACCAACATCAAAGCTAGCTAAATTAAATACATCTGTCATTATTGGTGCTAACCATGTTGATAAATAAAGACAAGCTACAACATATATAGCACTTCCTAGCACAGTTCTAATAACATTTCCTTTAAAGAAAGGAACCATCATTGCTATAGCAAATGCAAAAAACGCTAAATCTCCAAAAGGTAAAACTTGATTACCTGGTAATACTAATGCTAGAGCTAAAGAAATTGGAACTAATAATATTGAAGTAGACATAACCGCAGAGTGTCCTACTACAAGTGCAGCATCCATTCCTATATTAACTTGTCTGCCTCCTAATTTATTATTAGCAAAATCTGAAGCAGCTTCTGCTATTGGTCCAAGACCTTCCATAAACATAGCAACCATTTTAGGCATTATTTTCATTACTGCCGCTGTAGATATAGCAAGATTTCCTACTTTAGCTGCGTCATATTTAGCAAAAATACCAACTATTGCTCCTATAACTAATCCTATAAAAACAGTATCCCCAAATATTCCAAATCTTTTAGTTAAAGATTCGGCATCAAGATCAATTTTATTTAAACCAGGGATCTTATCAAAAACCCAATTTAAAGGACGTGCAATTATTGCTCCTGAATTAACCATCATGTGGCTTATCGCTATACCAGGATATCCAAAAAATTCACTAG
>OJLW01000200.1_pt1 | contig 32915 bp, 29 predicted proteins | sample 1597021 | NCBI WGS metagenome assembly OJLW01 (sample SAMEA3904676, study PRJEB24821) | metagenome | biome: Builtin; feature: hospital; material: surface | place: USA | collected 2013-06-03
CAGATGTGTATAAGAGACAGATCTGGACATGGACGCCTTCTTCGCCTCGGTGGAGCAGCGCGACAAGCCCTCACTGCGCGGCAAACCGGTCATCGTCGGCGGGGTCGGCGGCCGGGGAGTGGTGGCGACGGCCTCCTACGAGGCCCGGGTGTTCGGGGTCCACTCCGCGATGGCCGGGGCACAGGCCCGCCGGCTGGCACCGCATGCCGCGTTCCTGTCCGGGCGCTTCGAGGCCTACCGGGAGTCGAGCAGGGTCGTCATGGCAACCCTGCGGGAGCTCTCCCCGTTGGTCGAGCCCCTCAGCCTGGACGAGGCCTTCGTCGATCTGGAAGCAGGGGCAGTGCCCGTTGACGACCTCGACGCCCTGCGCCAGATGGCTGCCGAGCTGCGGGCCAGGGTGGCCGAGCGCACCGAGGGGCTGAGCTGCTCGGTGGGGATCGGATCGAGCAAGTTCATGGCCAAGGTGGCCTCCGAGATGGCCAAACCGTCGCGGGGGCATGCCGATCAGGTCGCCTTGGTCGCTCCCGGAACCGAGGCCGAGACCATCGCACCCTTACCGGCACGGGCCATTCCCGGCGTCGGACCGGTGACCGCAGAACGTTTGGAGACACTCGGGTTTCGCACCATCGGTGACGTCCGGGCCGCCCGTCGGGCGGAGCTGGTGCACGAGTTGGGTCAGGCCGCCGGGGCGAGCCTGTTCGCCCTGGCACGGGCTCAGGACGATCGCCCGGTGAGCGTCAGCCGGATCGCCAAGTCCATCTCGGTGGAGGACACCTTCGAACACGACCTCACCGATCGCCGGGAGTGCCGGGAAATCGTCGAGCGGCACGCCGGGCTGGTGTGTGGTCGGTTGAAGCGGTCCGGCCATTTCGCACGCACCGTGATGCTCAAGGCGAAGATGGCCGACTTCACGGTGTGGTCGCGGTCGGTGACGTTGAGCGGGTCCACCGACTCACCGGAGCGGATCGCCCGCCTGGCGGTGCGCATGCTCGACTCCCTCGACCTGCGCGAGGGAGTGCGACTGCTGGGCGTCGGGGTGTCGAACTTCACCACCTCGGCCCAGGAGGAGCTGTTCGACCTGGACGGTGAGGGCCAGCTGCGTGACGACCCCGTGGTCAGCGAGGGCGTCCCACTGATCCAGCCAGGGCCGTTCGGGCGGCGGCGATCCTTCGACGGCAGACGGTGGCCGCCGGGCGCCGACGTGGTTCACGACGAGTACGGCCGCGGCTGGGTGTGGGGATCGGGCCACGGCGTCGTCACGTGCCGGTTCGAGCACCGCGGCAGCCCGATCGGCAGGGTGCGGTCGATTCCCGAGGACGACGCGGCCCTGCACCCGGCGCACCCCCTGGGCCTGGCATGGCAGCCGCCGGAGGAGGGGGAGAGGACTTCATCGGGGGACGAGCCCTCCCACTGATCTCGCGAGGCGGATGCTCACAAGCCCGACTCCCGTGGTGGATGCCTGTGTCGATGAGCGTTTTGTGAGCGTTTGGGGGGGTGGGTATGGCATCTGTCGGGACGGGTGTATCTTTTTCTCTGTCAGCCCAATGGATGGGTTGATACCCGGGTGATGTGGGGAAGTCGGTGGGAATCCGGCGCTGTCCCGCAACCGTGACCACATCTTGTGTGGAAGTCGGAGTACCAGATCACCGCGGGGATTGGTTTCCTGTTCCGTCGAGGGTTACGGATCGACACCGACGCATGCCACGCCTGTGCTGTCATGGACCCCTCTCGGAACGTGCTTCCGAGGAGGAGCGACATGGCAGTAGAAGCAACGACGACGTGCAAGCGTGTGGTGGGCCCGGTGGTGGCTGCCGCACTGATGGTAGGCGCAGTGGGGGTGACGGCGGCCCCTGCCCAGGCATCTCAGACGTCTGGGCCTGCCGACTATGCCACCCAGGCCGGCAGGGCGGCCGACTACATCGATGGCCACAGTGCCGATCTGACCAAGGACAAGTTGGGGCCGCAGTTGGATGGGGCTCTGGCGTTGGTGGCAGCTGGCAGGAAGGATTCGCCTACCGTCGCCAATGTCAAGGACACCATCAAGACCCAGGGGCCGAGTTACTGCACTAAGACGAATGTGGGTGGATGTGCGAAGGTGACGATCACCTTGTTGGCTCTTGGTGAGTCGACCACCTATGAAGGGTTCGACTATGCCAAACCGGTGACTTCGGAGTCCCAGTTCAAGGAGTACCCGACGAATCAGGCGTTGGACATGATCGCTCTGGAGCGGTTGGGCAAACCGATCCCGCAGAAGCTGCTCACGGCGGTCACCGATTATGCGTCCATGACTCCCAAGTGGGAGGATCCGGACACCGATGGTCTCACGCTCACGGCCCTGTCTCATGTGGAGTCCCCGGACAAGCAGAAGGCTGTCACGAGTCTTGTCAAGCGTCTCGATGCTGACAAGCAGGATGGTGCATGGGGTTCCAAGGGCAAGGGCCCGAATGTGAACACCACCGCGTGGGTGGCACCAGGACTGTACCGTGCTGGCGATGCGGATCACAAGGCGCAGGCGGTGGCCGGCCAGACGTGGCTCGTGAAGCAGCAGCAGGCTGACGGATCATTCCCCGGGTACTCCCCGATGATGGCGACCACGCAGGCGGTTCCCGCGCTGCGTGGTCTGCAGTCCTATGACAATGTGGGTGCCAATCAGGCCAAGACGGTGCAGATTCACTGATTGGTGATGGTCCAGGTCATCTGTGACCGGATGCGTGGGGGAGGATAGTCCCCGGGACTACCCTCCCCCACACGGTTCATTCTTCTTCGGTCACGGGGCTGGTGGATTTGAGTTGTTGGCACGGGAGGCTTGATGAATCGGCGGCGCTGGTGGGCGTTGGTGTCGGCTGTTGTGGTGTTGGTGGCCGGTGTGGTGTGTGGCGTGGTGCCACAGTCGGCGGTGGCGGGGCCTGACGGTAATCGGGTTGTGGGCGATGGGGGCAGGCAGACACAAGGCGATTCCCTCTCGAAAGTACTCCCAGGTACGTGGCGGGATGGGTGGTGCCGGAGTGGTGAGAAGGGGTTCTCGGTCGTCATTGACTATTCCCGTGTTCCAGAGTCGCTTCGTGGCTGGTTGACGGCGGCGCATACCAAGGAGTTTGGCCCTACTGCTGCTGATGGTTGGATTGTGCGCTGCCATCAGGGATTGTGGACCTATGACCCTAAAGGCCTCTCCCCGCACTTCACCGATGCTGTCGGGTCGGTGGGGATATCGGACAGCCGGACTTCTGACTACGTCCGTCCCGAGGGGACGAAGATGATCTATGATAGCCACCACTATGCCACCGAATCGGTAGAGATCTTGGGCGTGAGACCGGTTGAGAACATCAGGTGGAAACGTCATACGTCTTATGGACAGAACCGCTATGAGTGGGCTGATCTGTTGTGGATTCGTCCGGATGCCACGGGGAGCCTGGCGGGTGGGTTTCCGCCGGATCGTTCACCGGCTGATGGGCCGTGGCCTTCACAGTCAAACAATCGAATTCTTCCCGCCCCTAATGGTACCCTGGATGCGAATCATCTTCCGGCGGGAACGGTCGCGTATCTCTCCTACGGCCTACATGCCGATTGTCAACCCGGTCTCTATGATGGCAGGGCGCCGGACCGTGTGTGTCTGGGCAAGGCGGCGTTGCATCCGAAGCCCCACCGGGATCCGCAGACGCATCAGCCGTGTCCGGGGTGGACGTTGACGCCGCAGTTCTCGGATGGGACTGTGAATGGGTGTGTGCCGAAGAATCCTCGGCCGCGGCCTTCTGTTCCCACGGCTGGTCCCACGCGGGATCCGGGGTCGGGGAACGGGCCGCATCCGCACAGGCCGCGGCATACTCGTAGGCCGACTCCTCCTGTCAGGCCGCATCCTGGCCAGCACCGTGCAGGTGTGGGCGGGGCCCCTGGTCGCGATGGCACTCCTCACCATGGAGTCTTCCATCGGGACGCTCACAAGGATGTTCATGCGGGTGGTCGGGTGAGCTCGCAGGTGCGCAAGGCTGCGCGCACGCCTTCCCCATCGGCTCCTCCGTCCGCGTCTGCCTCGCCATCTGGCACACCGTCGGTGTCCGCGTCTCCGTCGCCCTCGGTGTCTCCATCCGCCACATCGTCTCCGTCGGTTTCGGCTGGGGTGGTGGTGTCGCCGTCTCCTGGTGATGGTCGGGTGTGGGGTTCTGAGCAGCAGGGTCCCTCGGCCTCGGATGGTGCTCGTCGTCGGGTACCTGGCTGGGCATGGGGTGCCGGTGCAGGTGTGCTGGTGGCTGCCGGTGTCGTGGCGTGGTGGATGACGCGGGGTAGGCGTCGTGACCGTGAGGACGACGAGGTGGGTACCGACCTGTTCGAGTGAGGCGTCCGCACGGCGGGACGCATGTTTGTTGTTCGATGAAGACTGCCACACGTGAAGGGCATGTGTGGATGAGAAAGGTGAATCAATGGGCAAGACGATGATGAGGTGGGTGACGGGGGGTCTGGCTGCCGTGATGGCGGCTGGCGGTCTCGTCGTGCCTGCATGGGCCGATGACGATGATGTGAAGCAGATTCCGACGGCGTCGGCGGATCAGTGGCATCCGGGGTGGTGTGCCAAGGGTGAGGAGGGGTACTCGGTTCTCATCGATTTCGCAGCGCTGAATCCGAAGGATCGCGGTGATCTCGCCCCGACCGCATCGAAGCTCACCGACGCCCATGCCAAGGACGGCTGGCTGGTGCGCTGCCACAAGGGCCTGGAGCCGATCAAGACTGTCGAGGGTGACAGTCCAGAGGGATGGGTTAACGCGGAGTACTGGGCTGCGGCGGTGGGTATTCCCGGGAAGGTGAATACCCAGCGGTATGCCGAGTGGGAATATCGTTTTTTGGGGATTACTCCTTGGTATGGTATGACCTCGAATGGCGAGCAGATTCAAACGGCGACAATGTCGGTAGTTCCTGACAAGAACGGTACCCTGCCGTCATGGCCGGAAAACGTTGAAAAGGGTCATGACTATCCCGGTAGGCCGAACTCGAATTATTATGGGAATTATTCTGGGATGATCCAGAAGCCGGTGAAGGGAATGGCCGTGGCCGTCACTGCTTTCCCTTTTGGATACAAAAATACCGTTAATGAATATTTCGCTGGTGACAACCCGAATCGGCCCGAGCACCGGCCCCAGTACGGCGAGGCCCCCGCACCGACTCCGGAGCCGACGGTGAGCCCCACGCCGACGGCTGGGCCGACTGCGGATCCGACTCTGACGCCACTCCCGACTCCGGACCCGGAACCCAGCGAGACCACCGAACCAACCCCCGAGCCGGAGCAGATTCCGACGGCGTCGGCGGATCAGTGGCATGCGGGGTGGTGTGCCAAGGATGAGGAGGGTTATTCGGTTCTCATTGATTTGGCGGCGTTGGATCCGAAGGACCGGGGGGATTTGAATCCGGCCACGACCACGTACACCGACGCCCATGTCAAGGATGGCTGGTTTGTGCGCTGTCACAAGGGTTTGGAGCCGGTCAAGTACGCCAAGGGTCATGATTTCAACTTTGAGATGGAGCCGGCGAACTGGGCGGCGAGTGTGGGTATTCCCGGGACGGTGGATCCGAATGGGTGGGCCAGTTTCTTGGGGATCAATCTCTACAGTGATAAAACCTCGTCTGGTGATGGGATTACGGCCTCGGGTGTGACGGTGGTGCCTGGTAAAGATGGCAAGCTGCCGGGGTGGCCGGAGAAGGTTCACAATGATGAGGACTATCCGGGCAAGCCGGCGGATGCGGGTTGGCGCCCGTTGCCCGAGAAGCCTGTCAAGGGAATGGCTGTGGCCATTGCTCTTTACCCTGATGGGCATGCGGACGATCCGGAGAATCCCGGGACGGAGTTCTATTTCGCCGGCGACAACCCGAACCGTCCCGAGCACCGGCCCCAGTACGCCGACGCTCCCGCACCGACTCCAGAGCCGACTCCGACTGTGGTGCCGACCCCGACGGTGAGCCCCACACCGACGGCGTCCCCGACCGGCACCCCGACCCCGACCGGTACCGTCACGCCGACCCTGACGCCATTGCCCACCCCGGACACGAAACCCAGTAGGACCACCACCCCTGCTCCGAATGCGTCTGTGAATCCCCCCGATTCGACGGTGCGGCCGGTGGATGGCCGAGATGGTCGCGGTGACGCGGAGATACCTGCAGTCCCGGGGCCAGATGGCGGGTCACTGGCTGCTCCCGCACTGCCCGCCACCGGAGCCTGACCAGGCGATGGTGGGGGGACACCCGTAAACGTGTCATCTGTTGTGAAAGGAAGAGATGCAATGATGACAGAGAAGAAGATGGGAATGTCGACGATGAGCCGACGGATCGCCGGCCCGTTGGTCGCGGTACTGCTTGCCGCTGGTGCCGTGACCGGGACGGGGGCGGCCCAGGCGGCTGGGCCGGTCTCTGGCGCCTCGGGTTGGCATGACGGTGCGTGTGCGGCCAATGAGGGGCAGACGGTGGTGGTGGATCATAGTGCCGACATGAGCCAGAGGCCGATCATCCCGGACAATTGGAAGGCTAAGCCGGGGATTCTGGTGCGGTGCAATGTGGGTGGCACCTGGGCTAATCCCAAGGGTGATGCCCGGACCGAGCCACTCAAGGCGGTGGGAATCACCTATTCCCCGGAAGGGGGTTTCATCGACACGGTCAACGGTGTCAGGGATGATGAGGATGCGGGGAAGTATTGGATGTTCTCGGCATTTACAAAAGGTGACCCGGACTGGCAGACGGGCGAGGTGCCGAAACCTGGTAAGAACACGTGGGTGGGCGTGACCTTGGGCGGAAAGGAAATTCCGTCGATCGATCCTCCTGTCAAGAAGTAAGTGAGTAGCGGAAGGGGATCGGTGAGGTCTGGGGGTCTCGCCGATCCCCTTCCGTCATGCCAAAGGTTGCACGGTTGGGGTTGCAGAGGGGATGGATTGTGAAGGCCCGTAGAACGGTATCGTGGGTGGCTGCTGTGGTGACTGCTGGTGTGGCAACTTGGTGGCCGGTTGCGGCACATGCGGATGCTGACGTCTCGGGCCGGCTATGTGCTGATCCCAATTATGAGTGCACCGTGAGCGTGTATGGAGGTGATGCACGCGAGGTGTCCGGGTCTGGAGTCGACGTGACCGGGAAGCCGGGCACCCGGGTGCGGTTGGCGGCCTATTACGTGCGTACCGACGATCACGGCAAGCTGACCAAGCTGGAACGCTTCGCCGTGGGAGACAAGCCGGTGGTCGTCGGGGACACCGGGATCGTGGGCACCAGCTTTGGGTTCCCCACCGTTCAGGATGATCCGGCGAAGATACCCAGTGCATGGATCTTTGTGGGGCCCGATGACGTGACCATGGACAACCTCGACAGGGCGGCAGGCAGCTTCGTGCCATATGGAACGTTGAAACCCACCGTGCTGGGGGACGGCTGGGGACTGGAGAAACCCGTGGGGCAGACGATCGGGGTACGCACTGTCGGGTCGATGCTGACGGGGGCGTACCAGATCGAGTACCAGGACGATGCGGGACACTGGGTGAACGTGACCAAGGCCCGGAAAACTAATCCTGATGAGCCTTTTTGCAGTGGCAGCCTTGGGGTGGTGGCGCGTTTCGATAGCCCCGACACGGCCCAGGTGTGTATGGACGACCCCTCCAAGCCGGTCGACATCGGCTACCAGCTGCCACGCGGGATGAGGCATCACCGCTACAAGATGCGGATGACCTCCTATGGCGGTGACGGGTTGATCGTGGTCCACAGCTGGGACGTCGTTCCCTCGGACCACCCCGTGCAGGCCCCCTACAAGGGCACGTTCCGCGAACCGCGCCACAGGGGCGCGTCGAGTCTGGCAGGAGCCGAGGAGAGGCATCCGAGCAACCGAATCGTGCAGGGGGCCGTTGGTGCAGGAGCCGTGGTGGCCGCAGCGGCGATGGCCGGTGCCGGATGGCGAGGACGCCGAATCATGAGAGGACGAGCATGAAACGCGTGCATCCCCTGACGGCCTTGCTGTGGGTCGTCTCGCTGGTGGCCGTGGCGTGGATGGCAGATCAACTCGTGGTGTCACTGACGGCTCTGGTGGCGCTGTGCGTGGTCGCGACGGTGGCAGGTGGTCCCCGACGAGCCGTGTGGCGGCCTGTCCGCGAGATCTGCGTGGTGCTGGTCGTCATCTGGGCACTGCTCCTGGCCGGTGTGCTGGGTCATGTGGCGACCACTGGCGGCATCGTGGTGACGTTGCCGTCCATCCTGATCGGCAGCCAGCAGATCGGAGGTGTCGTCCACGTCGGCCCGACGCTGAACGCCGCCAATCATGCCGTGCAGGCGTGTGTGGCAGTGGTTGCCGGGGCGGTGCTGGTGCAGTTGCGCCCCGCCCACGACTGGCTCGACCTGGCCATGTGCTGGCTGGGCCGGGGAGCGCGGGTGATGGCTCCGGGGATGTGCATGGCAGAGGGCGTCTCGGTGGCGGTGGCCGATCGGGTCCGGCTGCGCCGCGGCGGCCTGCGCACCTCGCGTCTGCAGGCTCTGGTCGACGGCATCGATCGTGGCCGCGAGATCGAGGATCGATGGGAGGAGGCCCGGCTTGTGAGATCGCCCCGGTCCTGGTGTCGGGTGCTGGGGGTGGCCGGCACACTCGTCGTGCTGCTGGCGTGCGTCCGTCAGACCATGACGGGCTGGACGCTGTGGCACGGTGCCGCCGTGGACCCCTACTGGGACCGTGCCCTGATGACTGTTGCCGGTCTGTGGGCGCTGGCCGGTCTGGTGGTGCTCATGGTGCACGGGCTGCCCGGGGTGGGGCGGCTGCGACTGGTGGACGTTGCCCTCGTCCTTGCGGCCATCGCAACGGTCGTGGCATGGCTGGTTCGGGGGTGGACGGGGGATGCTGCTGCGTTGGCGACGCCCAGCGGGATGCCCGTTGTGCTGTGTGTCGCCGTGGTGCTCGGTGCGGTCGCCGTGACGGTCACGTTCAACGCTGGAGGTCGACGTGCTCGAGGTTGAGTCGATGTGTGTGGATGTCTCGCGGGTCGGCCGGATCCTGGACGACGTCAGTGTGTGGGCAGGGCAGGGAGTCACCCTCGTCACGGGCCGCAGTGGCTGCGGATCGACGACCCTGTTGCGTCTCGTCGCAGGGTACCGGGATCGGCAGGTGGTGCGCCGACGGGGCGTGGTTCGACTGTCTGGGCGGCGGATCGACCAGATGAGTCGTGCCGAGCTGCGTCCCCTCCTGACGATGGTGGGGCACCGTCCGCTGGGAGGCGTGATCGACCTCGAGGGTCTCGGAGCCCATGACGTCGAGCTGCGCAGCGTCATCGAGGAGTTGGGGCTCACCCGGTGGTGCGGCACACCAGCGGCACGGATGCCGGCCTGCGTGGCGGCCCGCATGGCACTGGTCGAGGGCATCGCCTCCGAGGCGCCGGTTCTGCTGCTGGACCAGGTGTTGGCACCCATGACGTCGGTGTGGCGGTCTCGTGCCGCCTCCTGCATCGCCCGTGTGGCCCGGGCGGGTCGGATCGTCGTATGGGCCGAACATGCCCTGGAACACGCCCTGGGAGTGGCCGACAGCGTCGTGGAGATCGTCGACGGACACGTCCAGCAGACGGCTGCCCCGTCGTGGTCGTCCAGTCAGCTGCCCCCGACGCCCCTGCAGCAGATTGCTGCCCGATCGGGTGAGCAGTTCTTCACCGATCCGGCCCAGGCCCGCGATCTTCTCGCCGCGGAGGCGGTCACCGCGATGTCTTGTGCCCACCCGCAACAGTCCGAGGGGCCGATACTCACCCGCGTGGACCCGGCGGGTCTGCGGCTGTCCGGCAGATTGGTTGACGTGCGTGCCGGTCAGGTGCTGGGGGTCGTGTCCCACGACCCGGTTCAGGCGCATCGGGTGGCACGTCGTCTGGCTGCCACGGTGAACCCGTCCTGCCCGGAGGATCGTCTGTTGCGCACCCTGCTGCGTCAGACGAGTGTGCGGCGGGCCTGCGAGCTGGTCGATCGCCGATCCGATCGCTCGGTCGGGGCGAGCATGGAATTGGCCGACGAGGTGCTGGGGCCGGTGGGTGCGCGTCGCGGTGTCGAGCACGGCGAGGGCCAGCAACGTCTGCTGGCCGACGTGCTGGCGTGCGCAGGTGGTGAGGTCGTGCTGTGGATCGACCCGGGATGGGCGGTCGACGCCGCCAGCGGTGATCGTCTGGTGAAGGCGGTGCGGCAGCGGGGGGCGGCCGTGATCATGGCGTGTCGGGACGTCGACCTGGTGGCCCGATGGTGCGATCGGGTGCTGGTCGTCGATGAGCACGAGGTCGTCGCCGACGGACGCCCCGGCTCCATGGTGGACGATCTTCCGTGCCCACCCCAGGTGGCCCAGGTGTTCCCCGGCTGTCACGTCGTCAGGGCGACCGATCTGACCCTGGTCCCGGGGGCCGATGCCGTTGCGGAGGGAGGTTGGGCCCATGCGCAACTGGTGTAGTGGAGTCGTCACGGCGATACTGGCCGTGACGACCGGGATGTGGCTCGCCATCCCGCTCATCGACTCGATGCGAGCGGGGACCCGACAGCAGGCCACTGTCGAGGCCCAGGCGATGACCGTGTTCCTCACGGCCGGTCTCGTGCTGCTGGCGGTGTGTCGATGGATCGATGACGGCCGTCGGGTCTGGCGGGTCGGGCTGCTGGTGTGCCTCGTCGTGGTGAATTCGCTGGTGCGGGTGACGATGTCGCCGCGGGTGTTCGGTGTGGAGCCGGTGTTCATCCTGCCCTTCCTGGTCGGGGTGTCGGCAGGGCCGTCGGCGGGATTCCTCGTGGGAGCCGGATCATGTCTGGTCTCCAGCATGCTGGTGGGCACGGTTGACGCGCCGCTGCCCGGACAGATGCTGGCGTGGGGGCTCACCGGGCTCATCGGCTCGGTGCTGGTGCGGGTGCCGGCCAGACCGGCATGGTTGGTCTCGTGGCCACTCGCCGTGCTGTGCGGCCCCGTGCTGGGCGTGATGCTCAACCTCATCGGCTGGCCCACCGACGAGGCCGGTACTGTCGGGCAGGACGGGTCCGACGCCTTCGTGACCGGCCTGTCGAGCACGCAGACGATCCAACGGCTCGTGCGCTACTCGGTGCGCACCTCAATGGGGATCGACCTCACCCGTGGCGTGTGCACCCTGCTCGGCGTCATCATCATCGGCCTGCCGACGATCCGGGCGCTGCGCACCGCCTGGGGCAGTCCCGACCGGCGTACCGACGAGGCCCCGACAAGCCGCAGCACACCGATCAGTTCCGAGGCAGTCGAGCGACGAGAACAGGCAAGGACAAGGACGAAGGCATGGTTCACGGACCAGGAGGACACAGCGTGAGCGCAGAGACGACCATGAACATGGGCTGGATGGCAAGGAACCGTCCCCGCCGCGGCGAACACGACGGACGTGGCGAGTTCGGCAGGCACGGTGGGCTCGGAGGAAACGGCACGCTCGCCGCGAGGGGCGAGTCCAGCACGACGGGGTCGAGGATCGACCCTGCAGAGGTGGACCGGGCACGTCGTCTCGTCAAGACGATCTCGCGAGCCTTCGACTCCAAGGTCGTGGGCCAGGAGGCATTGCGCACGGCACTGCTCGTCGGACTCATCGGCGGGGGTCACGTGCTGCTGGAATCGGTGCCGGGCCTGGCCAAGACGCTGGCAGCCTCCACCCTGGCCTCCACCGTCGATGCCAGTTTCTCGCGCGTGCAGTGCACCCCCGACCTGCTGCCCAGCGACATCATCGGCACCCAGGTGTTCAACCCCGGCAGCAGCACGTTCACCACCGAGCTGGGCCCGGTGCATGCCAACGTCGTGCTGCTGGACGAGATCAACAGGTCCAGCGCCAAGACGCAGGCCGCCATGCTCGAGGCCATGCAGGAGAGGCAGGCGACGATCGGGGGCAAGACGTACCCCATGCCCGACCCGTTCCTGGTGTTGGCGACCCAGAACCCCATCGACGAGGAGGGCACCTACGTCCTGCCCCAGGCGCAGATGGACCGTTTCCTGCTCAAGGTGATCGTCGACTATCCCTCGCCGGCCGACGAGGTGGAGATGTTGCGCCGCCTCAAGTCCGGCGCGCTCGAGTCACGCACCGTGTCCGCGGTGGTGAGCCGCAACGACGTGCTGTGGCTGCAGGGCCTGTCGCGCCGTGTCCACGTGGACGAGTCCCTGCTGCACTACATCGTCCAGATCGTCCATGCGACCCGGCACGCCGGCGACTACCTTCCCCAGGAGCAGGCCTGCTACCTGGAGTACGGCGCCAGCCCACGTGCCACCATCGCATTCGTCGAGGCAGCCTGCGCCCACGCACTCATGCACGGACGTGACCACGTGATCCCCGACGACGTGCGGGCGATGCGCCACATGATCCTTCGTCATCGGCTCATCCTCACCTTCGAGGCCGTCGCCACCCAGGTGCCCGTCGAGAAGATCATCGACGGCATCTTCGGCGCCGTGCCCACTCCCTGACCATGGCGTACCTCACAGCTGTCCAAGGACGCCTGGGGCTGTACCCGAGACGTCTGGTCATGGGTCTGCTCGACGGTCAGTACGCGTCGATGACCACGGGGCGCAGCATGGACTTCGACGACCTGCGCTCCTATGTGCCCGGCGACGACGTCAAGGACATCGACTGGAAGTCCTCGGCGCGTGCCGGGGAGCTGCTCATCAAGAGCTATCGGGCCGAGCGCAGGCACACCCTCGCGTTCGTCGTGCCGACCGGTGGATCGCTGGCCAGTGCCGCCACGCTCACCCACTCCAAGATCGACGTGGTGCTTGCCACGATCGGGGTGCTGGCATGGGTGGCGTGCCACCAGGGCGACTACGTCACCGTCGTGGCCCCCGGTCAGGACGGTCCGAGCGTGGCGCGACCGTCGTACCGGGACACGCAGATCGAGCACATGCTCGCCGGGCTCGACGCCGGATGTCGTCTGGAGGCACCCGATCCCGATCTGGTGGAGCTGCTCGACCTGACCGCCTCGGGGCTGCGTCGTCGCTGCATCGTCGTTGTCGTGCTGGACGACTGGGATCCCCGTCCTGCAGACGTGGATGCCCTGGCGAGTCTGTGTGCCCGCCACGAGGTGCTCGCCATCGAGGTGTCCGATCTCGACCTCACCGATCCGGCCCTGGCCGCCGTGCCGACTCGTGACCAGGCAAGTGGCCAGCCCGTACCGGGATTCGTGGCCCGGGACCGGCAGGTGCGTGAGCAGGCCGTGGCCGCCCGACAGGAGCGAGCCAGGCGCCGCGGCCACACCCTGGACCGGCTCGGCATCATCCACGAGTCCGTTGCCGACGTGGACGACTCGATTGCCGCGATCGTCCGACTCCTCGAGAGGATGCGTCATGCCTCCCGTCACTAGTGCCTCACCAGGGCTGCTGCCCGTGCTGGACCTGTACCCGCCCGTCTCACACGACTCGAGATGGTGGTGGGTGGTCCTCGGCTGCCTGGTCGCAGCCGCAGCCGTGCTGTGGGGGTGTCGCCGCGTCCTGACGAGAATCGACGTCGCAGCCACGGCAGAGGGACCGGCAACGCTGGAGACGATCCGTGCCACGGCACTACGAGATCTCGATGCCGCCGCCGACGCCTGTCGACGTGGTGAGCCAGACCGTGCCGTGTGCCGAGACATCAGCATGGCCCTGCGCAGGTTCGCCGCGCTCGCCTGCGACAGCGACCTGGACTACGAGGGGTTGGACGAACTCTCTCGCCATGCCGAGGAGGACCCGCGGCTCGATCCGGTCGTCGCGGTCGTCGAACGGTGCTATGCGGTGGAGTTCGACCCGAAGGGCCACGGCGTCGATACCGACGAGCTGCTGGCCGATGCCGTGAGGACGGTGCGCTCATGGACCTGATGTGGTGGTGGATGTGGCCGATCGTCGTCGTCGCGGTCGCCATGACGGTTCTCATCGGGCTGGTGCTGCGCCGTCACGAGAGCATCGAGCGACTTGCAGTGGCACATGTCGACCGACTGCGTGCCCTTCCCGCCTACCGGGATCACGCCCGGCGACGCGTTCGCTGTCTGGTGGTCGAGGTGGTGTGCTGGGCGGTGGCGGCCTGTGGAGTCGGTCTGGTGGCCGCCAGATTGCAGGGGATCGACGATGACGATCGTCAGATACGTACCCGTGACGTCATGCTGTGCCTCGACGTGTCCGGCTCGATGGAGGGGGTGGATCGTCAGGTCATCAACACCTACATCCAGCTGGCCGATCGCATCACCGACGACCGGATCGGATTCGTCATGTTCGACTCCTCGTCGGTGACGGTGTTTCCCCTCACCCACGACCGGGACATCGTCAAGACTGGGTTGAAACAGGCCAGGGACCAGCTCGACCGGGCCGACCTCCCCTCCGGGGTACGCTACGGTCCGGGCGGGTCGCTGGTCGGTGATGGCCTGGCCTCCTGTCTCAGCAGGTTCGACCAGCTCGATCAGCCCCGGTCTCGAAACGTCGTACTCGCCACCGACAACATGAACGCCGGCCCCTCGGTCTACACCCTGCCCCAGGCCATCGACCTGGCGGTGAAACGCCACATCATGGTCTTCGGCATCGTCCCCGAGAACACCGATCTCGATGCCCGGGCGGCCGGTGACGAGTTGCACCAGCAGGTACTGCGTACCCACGGCCAGACCCTGACGATCCCCTCCGACGGGCAGGCCGATACGGCAGACATCGCCCACCGCATCCAGTCACAGGCCAAGAAGGCGGTCATGGCCATGGCCACCCACCGTTCCTACGACAGGCCCTGGCCGGGGGCGCTCATGGTCGGCATCGGGACGCTCGGTGCCATGGTTGCTCGGCGACGGGAGGAACGATGAGTTTTCACCCACACCCCCTCACCGTGGGGTTTGCCGTTCTCCTGCTCGTCGTCGCCGTGTGGTTCGGGGTGCGCAGTCGTCACACCCGCGGCAGGATCGCCACGATGGTGCTGGACATCGTGCTGGCCGTGCTCGTCGGACTCATCGGGATGCACCCCGTGATCGGTGAGTCCGGACGGGAGAACTCCACCGTGGACGCCGACATCGTCCTCATGGTCGACACGACCACCTCGATGGCAGCCCGCGACCACGGGAGCAAGACGCGTCTTTCCGGGGCGATTCGCGACATCGCGCAGCTCGCCTCGGCCTTCAGCGGTGCCCGGTTCACGCTCGTCACCTTCGACAACGAGGCCCGCGTGGCGGTGGCCTCGACCACCGACACCGGCACGATCGTCTCCGCAGCGAACTCCCTCACCTGGCGTGAGGACACCAAGGGCACCGGCACCGACATCGGCGTGGGGGTGCCTGCCGCCGTCGAGGCCCTGCAGAAGGCCCGAGAATCGGCACCCCAGGCCACCAGGATGGTCTTCTACCTGGGCGACGGGGAGCAGACGGCCACCAGGGCACCCGGCTCCTTTGCGGCGCTCAAATCCCTGGTGACCAGCGGTACCATCTACGCTTACGGCACCGCCAAGGGGGCACCGATGGCCCGCTCGGCCTTCGACTCCAGCGACGTCACCTACCACGGTCGCAAGGCCATCTCCCACGCCGACCACGTCACGCTGACCACTGCCGCTCGTCAGGCGGGTCTGTCGTTCGCCGCCCGGTCACCTGGCAGGACGCTCACCCCGCCCCAGGTGTCGCTGAACCGCACCAGCCATGAGGAGCAGATGAGCGCGGGCACGGACCTGGCGTGGATCCTCGGCCTCGTCGCTGCCGCCGACGTCGCCGTCCAGCTGACCATGAGCGCTCGCCGACTGCGCCGGGCACGAAAGGACGTCCCATGAGAGGCTCCCGCCGCACCCGTCAGACCGATCCGCGACACTCCCGGCGGGACGTGATGAGCCACGGGCAGGCTCGTCGGGCACGCCGGGCCACCATCGGGATGACGGCGCTGCTCGTCGCTGTTCTCGTGCTCACCGCGTGCCGACTCGCCGCCACCTTGGTGTGTGATCGGCTCGGCAGCGGGGCCTTCACCTCCCAGCAGTACGACCAGGCCGAGCGCTACTTCGGGGCGAACATGAGGTTCAACGTCACCGAACCGTGGATCGCCAGCTACGACCGCGGAACGAGCCGGGCTGCCGAGAGCAACTACGCCGACGCCGAGGATGACCTTCGCACCGCACTCGACAAGGCACCACAGGAGTACAGGTGCCGGGTGGGCATGAACCTGGTGTGGACGATGGAGGAATCGGCGACGATGCAGAACCTCAACCGTGGCACGGCCAAGGCCGGCACGTTGAGGGAGGCCAAGCACATTGCGCAACGGCTCAGGTGTCAGGGCAGAACCACTGCACCCCAGTCCCACACCCGGCAGACCTCGGACGATCAGAGGACCGAACAGTCCACGACGATGAAACGCCTTGATGAGGAGATGAAACAGGACATGCAGGGTTCTCAGTCGCAGGACAAGGAATCGTCGCGCAGGAATGATTCCGAGCAGCAGCGGGAGAAGGACCTGTCGACGAAAAACCAGCAGGCCCTCAATGAGCAGAAGCGGGACGCCCAGAACGACGGGTCATCCCAGAAGACGTCAAGTGGTCCCACGGCACCGCCGCCGTCCGGGGGAGTTCCGGACCGGAAGGGCTGGTGAGATCCTGGCGGTGAGGGGAGCCTTCCCAGTGCGTGTGGGGGTATCATGTTCGCTGTCAGCCTGATGGGGGTTGATGCCCGGGTGGTGTGGGGAAGTCGGTGGGAATCCGGCGCTGTCCCGCAACCGTGACCACATTTCGTGTGTGGAAGTCGGAGTACCAGGCCACCGGTGGGGAGTGGTTTCTGGTTCCGTCTGGGGTTACGGATCGACACCGACGCATGTCACGCCTGTGCTGTCCCGTGAACCTGTCGGAACGTGCTTTCGAGGGGGAGCGCATGGCCGTGGTGGGGATGTGTAGGCGTGTGGTGGGCCCGGTGGTGGCGGTTCCTGCCCAAGCAGTTGGGGACGGTACCTGGGGTGCGGATGCGCGCTGACGTGATTGGGCAAAATCTGGTACGTGCAGGTGAACCCCTTGAGTCGGACGCCTCCTCGTCCTACACCTCGATCGGACGTGTCCACCGCTGGCAGTGGGACCTTGACGGGGATGGCCACTACGAAATCGACAGTGCCACCCCCGAGATCACCCGCACCCTAAAGCAGCTGGGAAAGTATCGGGCACACCTACGCATCACCGACACCACCGGAACCAGTGACACCCTCACCTTCCCCATCCACGTCACCCGAGACGGCGACGGTATCCCCGATACCCGAGACAACTGCCCCACCATCGCCAACCCGGAACAGGTTGACTCCGAACACAACGGTGTGGGAGACGCCTGCGACCCCCACACCACGAAGGCACCACGATGACCACCCACGACAACACAACCGAACAGCAATACCACCGCGCCCCCCTCAACGGCCTCATCATCGGAGTCATCGCTGGAGTCTGCTGGGTTGTCGTGCTGCGGATTCCCGATGTTCTTCCGGTGAGTGATGGTTCGGGGAACGTGAGGTTGAATCTTGTCGCAATTGCGTTTCCCGTACTGGGATGGGTTTCTGGTTTGTGGGGGAGGAAGGTTCGTCCCTGTGGGAACCCGGCTGACAGGGGGCGCAGGGCTCTGGCGATCGGTGTTGTCATGTCCACCCTCCTCGGGATTCTGCTGACGATCGTCTACCACGGTTTCGTACCGAAGCCGAAATACATGGAGATGCCAGCTGGCACCGCCCTCAGCGGCAGGGCCTTCGTCGTCTATTTGATTCCCTTGGCGGTATTCATCCTTGCAGGATGGGTTCTGGGGAAAACGCGAGAACATATTTACACGAATGGCGGATCGGTAATCCTGCGAATGGGTTTCATGGCTGTTCTTGTTCTGATGTGCTCCGTGATTCTCTGGAACCAACTTGTCTGGTTGCTGATACTCCTCATCTTCCCTTGGACCCTGTGAGCTGTCTCAGTCCGTGGATCCGTTGTGCCTCGTCACCTCAGAACATCGGGATGTACGCCACCGATCCGCCCAGTGCCATGAGGGCGAAAATCGTCGTCGTGACGATCGGGCCCAGCCAGACCCGCCCGGTGGCGTGGTAGAACGCGCGGTTGAACAACGGCAGCACGATCATCATGGGCAGCAGCGACTGCAGCATGTTGACGTAGAGCCAGTTCGTCGTCCAGTACACGGTTCCGGTGCTGAAGAAGGTGACGTACTGGATGACGAAGATCGCAGCCAGACCGATGGAGTTGGCCAAGGCGATGATGAGCCAGTTGACCCAGCGACGTTGGTTGCCGAACCGCATCGATGCGTTGACGCGCAACGAGTTCGAGAAGAAGAACGGGAACAGTGCGGGCACGTATGTCAGGCCGATGAGGAACCAGCGTTTCGTCAGTGGACGAGCAGCCACGACGAACAGACGGTAGTCGACGTGGAAGAACCCGTACACGATGGCCAGGATCGTGTAGAAGATGGTGATGACGAGCAGTGCCAGGGCCAGGGTGCGTCCGGTCTGGGCCCAAGTCATCCGAACCCCCCAGTTCCGGGGCTCGTCCGCACCACGATGTTTCGACATGCTGTGGCTGATCCACAGCAGGATCAGGCCGAACAGACCATTGACCAGTGACCACAGCACGACGGCGTTGACCATACGGCCGGGGAAGAACCAGCCGTTCTGCTTGTTCGCCGCGGCCGAGAAGACGTGCTGGCTGGCCGCTGACAACGGTATGAAGGTCACGCATGCCACGGCGGCCGAGATGACGAAGATCGTCCAGAACTTCACCGCGCCTCGGCCTCGCGGCTTCGCCGGTGCCGGGCAGACCTCGGTGCGCGCCGGGGAGAACCACGGGATGGTCAGCAGGAGCTTCGTGAGGGGTACCAGCATCACCAGGGCTGCGACGAGGGAAAGACCGTTGCACAGCTCCTTGAGCCACCATGTCTGATTGGTGGTGCTCATGGCGTGTGGTGCGCCCAGGGTGTCGTCGAAGAACTGGATCATCGATCCGATGGCGCTGGGCGTCAGGGGCTGGAAGGGGTGAATGGTGCGGTCATTGTAGGCGACGCGATAGGTACGGTCGCTGGTCGATCCGTACCCCTTGCCGATGACGACATGGTCGACGTGCTGGGATGCCGGCAGTCCGGAGTTGATGACGGCCAACGCCTCTGGTGCGGTGCGCAGATCTCCATTGCCGTTCTTGTTGCGGTAGCCGCCCTCGTCGTAGAACGCGTAGCCGATGCCGACATTGGAGTGGACCTTCTTGAACTTCTTCGCGTCGAGTTTCTGCAGCCATCCGGAGATGAACACTGATCGGATGGGGTTGAGGGCCTCGGCCTTCTCTCGTTCCTCCTTGGTGATCGTGGTGCCGCCGGGGGAGTTGGGGCTCTTGGCCTTCTTGAGGGCCTTGGATTCCTTGGCGCCATACTCTGCTGCCATGCGGCGTACCTGTGATCCGCCGGCGGAATGGCCGGTGATGCCGATCCGGGACTTGTCCACGTAGTTCAACGTGGTGGTGCGTGAGACGTAGTCGATGGCTGGTTTGATGCTCGGATCGTCATTGGTCGGTGGTTGGGAGGTCGACTCGCCCTGGTTGTACGGGTCGACGACCAGGGTGACGTATCCCCGGCGAGCAAGCTCCATGGAGTACGAGATCTGGGTCTCCTTGGTGCGTTGGAAACCGGGGCTCACGATGACCATCGGAGCCTTGTTCTTCTCGGTGGCCGTGTCGGGGCGGAACAGATCAGCACTGACAAGGGTGCCGTCCTTGCCCGGAATCACCAGTCCTTGGACGTTGACCTTTCCACCGTCACGCTGTGCGAGGTTCGAACCCACTGCACCAATGATGATGAGCAGGAGACAGATCAACACGTGCAGTGACGATCGTGCTCGGTGATTCAGTGACGTTGGACGCATCGGTGCTCCTTGGACAGTGGCCTTCAGGGCGCAGAAAATCTTCCCGACAAGAATATGTCAGTTATTCATCGCGCAGATGCAAAGATGTATATTTACTTTCATCGTGATGGGTCACATGACGAGGAGGTCATCATGACGACGGTGCTGGCGCTGTGCGCGCTTGTCGTGACCGTTCTGGCCGGCTGGTTGCTGGTCAAGAGGTACAAGCCTGTGTTGGTGCTGCTGGGAGCCGGTCTGTTGCTGGTCCTCATCCGCGTCATCCTCAGACCGTCGGTCCCGTTGCTGGAAGGCGATGAGAGCTCCGGGAGCGTCTGGTTCGACATCATCGGGCTCATCGAGTCGATCGCGAAGAGCCAGCTCACCGGGGTTGGCCTCATCATCATGGCCGCTGGTGGATTCTCGGCCTACATGAACCGTATTGGGGCCACCGAGGCGCTGGTGCGTCTCGTCATTGGGCCTGTCACCAGGCTCAAGCAGCCCTATCTCATCCTGGTGTTCACCTACGTCCTGGGGCAGCTGCTCTTCATGGTCATCCCGAGCGCCGCGGGCCTGGCCATGTTGCTCGTCGTCATCATGATGCCGATCATCACCGCTTCCGGGGCCAGCGCCGCAGCTGGTGCCGCAGTCATCGCCACGACGAGTGCCCTGCCCATCGGGCCTGCCACTGGCACGGAGATCCTGGCCGCCCACACGGTGGGACTCTCCCCGGCGGTGTACTTCGTCCGCGATCAGCTTCCGGTTGCGATCCCCACGGTTGTTGCAGTGGCCATCACCCATTTCTTCGTCCAGCGTCGCCTGGATCGCAGGGGTGGCGACGACAGTGCCGAGCATCGCGACGAGGATCGTGCGGCAGCTCGCCAGGCTCCCAAGTGGTATGCCATCTTCTTGTTGCTGCCGATCATCCTGCTCATCGTCTTCAGCCCGTTGGCTGTGAGATCCGTGCAGCTGTCGACCGTGTCGGCATTCCTGCTGGTGTGGCTGGTGACCATCCTCGTCGAGCTGATACGCAACCACGATCGCTCGGAGGTTCTGGGTGACGCCAACGCCATGTTCGTCGGAATGGGCAATATGTTCGCCAAGGTCGTCTCACTCATCATCGGTGCCCAGCTGTTCGCCGAAGGTCTCAAGCAGGCTGGAGTCATCAAACTCCTGGTGAATGGTGCCGAGGGCGTTGGTCTCCCACTGTGGGGCATGGCAGTCCTGTTCAGTGTGGTCGTCGGTGTGGTGACCTTCCTCACCGGATCCGGGGTGGGGTCCTTCACGGCATTCGCCTCCCTGGCCCCAGGCATTGCCAAGGGGCTCGGTGGTAGCGCGGCAAGTATCGTCAACCCGATGCAGTTCTGTGGTGGGCTGTTTCGCTCGGTCTCACCAATCTCCGGGGTGGTCATCACGGTGGCTGGTGCCGCGGGCATCTCGCCGATGGCGGTGGTGCGTCGCACGGCACTTCCGATGCTGGTGGGTTTCATCGTCATGATGATCTCGAGTCTGGTGCTCATCTGAGCACCGGTAGGGTGAAGCCCGCCACGAGATTTCGTGGTGACGGACGCGTGTACAGGGGGCGCCACGATGGCGGAGGAATCCGGGGATCTGTATGGACGACTTGCAGCCTTGCAGGAGCTGACTCCGGCAGAGAGTGTGATTGCCCAGTACTTTGAGGATGACTTTCCCCATCTGGCTCTGGAGAACCTTGACGAGATCAGTGCGGCCGCCGACGTCTCGACGGCATCGGTGACACGTTTCGTTCGCAAACTGGGATATGCCAGTTTCCGCGATTTCTCACGATGCCTGCGTGAGGAGGTGGCAGCAAACTTTGATCTGCCCAGTGACCGCGCCACCAGGAGTCCTGAATCTGACGCGCCGGGTGCGATGTGGCGCTCGAAGATGGAGGCTGCTCGACGCAGTATCGACGTTGGCCTGGGGGCATTGGACGGCGAAGCCTTCGATCGTGTCGTTGAGGTGTTGAAGGATGACTCGCGGCCGGTGTACCTCGTGGCAGCCGCCACCGGGCACACACTGCTGGATTACTTCAGCCTGCTGGTGCGCTACTACCGGCCCCATGTCATCCTGCTGGAATCGACCGACCGCATGGCGCACCAGCTCATTGATCTGCCCAGCAACGCAATCCTGTTGGCGTCCGTCTTCGACCGGCACTCCCGGATGGTCGAATCCGTGCTACGGATGTTCCACGAGCGCGACATGACCACCATCCTGCTCACGAATCGTTCCTCGACCCCGATGCGTCGATACGCCGAGCACGTCCTGCTGGTGGCCTCGGAGTCGTCGACCGCCTTCCGGTCGCGCGTCTGCTATCTCATCCTGCTGGAATCCCTGGTGGCGGCCCTGGCCCCGACCGATCCAGACGTCGAGCGGGGCAGGGTCAGAGCCATGCAAGGGTTGTTCGACGACCTCGGGGTGTTCATCACCCCATGACGTCGTTGCCGGTGTGGGGCCGGTCCTCGGCAATGAGGTGGGAGAGCTTGGCGGACAGACCGGTGTAGCGAGACGGGTCGGACAGCTCGTCAAGATCGAGACCTGACAGTTTCTCGGCAACGTGCGGATGCGCGTCGATGAAGTCGTGCAGGCTGATTCCATTGGCTCGATGGGCAGCGGAGAATTCCTGCAGCAGGTCGTGGGCCTCCTCGTGGCCGAGGCGTGGGGCAAGCTCCATCATGATGCCTTCGCTGACGAGCAGGATTCCTTCTCGATGAACGTTGGCGGCAAGCTGGTCGACGTTGAAGTCCAGTGCGTTCAACAGTGTCAACAGCTTCTGTCCGGCCCCGTCGACTGCCGCCAGGATTCGGGGAACCGCGTCGCGCTCGACCTCGAGTTGTCGGTGGTCCCGCTCGAAGTCACCGGGCGGGTTGGTGAGCACGGTGGCTGCCGCACCGGCAGCCATACGAGCTGCGGCAGTGATTTTCATGGTGGAGAACGGATTGCGTTTCTGAGGCATGGTGCTCGATCCGGAGAGATGCGGATCAAGGGCCTCGGCCGCTTCCCGAAGATCGGTGCGCTGCATGTTGTAGAGGTCCTCGGCGATCTTGGCCAGAACCTGTGCATGGATGGCCAGGTTGCAGGAGAGCTCCGTGAGGGCGTCTCGGGATGCATGCCAGGCGATGAGCTCGCAGGTGAGCCCGAGATCTCGGGCGATCTCGGTGGCGACCGTTGCGCCGTGCGGCCCCATCGAAGCATATGTGCCTGCTGCACCGGAGAACTGCACGAGAAGGCAACGGTGCCGGGTCTGCGTCATGCGCTCACGGGATCGCTCGAGATCGGCGGTCCATCTGGCGAATCTCATGCCGAGAGTGGTGGGAACGGCATGTTGACCATTGGTGCGTGCCACCATGATGGTCTCCGCATGCCTGTCGGCCAGCAGTCGCGTGATTTTCAGAAGGTCATTGGTGCAGGAATCGATGAGATCGAGCGAGTCACGGATCTGCAGGTTTCGAGCGGTGTCGAGAATGTCCTGGGTCGTGGCCCCGAAATGGACCCATCGACGGGTCGTCTCGTCAAGGGTCTGCCGAAGGCAGTCAAGTCCCAGGGCAAAGGGATTTCCTGCCGTCCCAGAAAAAATACGTTCCATGACGGCATCCGTGGCCTTCGCCTGCTGGGTGATTCGGGTTCCGGTGCCCTCGGGGATCATTCCCAGCTTCGTCTGCACGCGGGCCAGTGCTGCCTCGACGTCGTACCAGCTCTGTACCGTTGATCGTTCGGACCAGATGGTGTCCATTGCCTCGGTCACGTAGCCACGGCGGGTGATCTGACTGTCGAAGGCTCCGAACGCCATTGTTTTCAACCTTTCGTTTAAAGCATCTTGTGTAAAGGATCTTACATCTCCTCAGGGGCCACGCCATGATGACAGCTGAGGGCAGTGACTCAGCTCAGCTGCTGTGGCAATCCTGGGTTGGACTGGATCCCATACCACGGCACGTGGCACGGGGGAGCGTCTAGCACAGGATGACCACGGATGCCCTGGTGTCGGTAAATGCCTAGGCGTGGTGGTGGATGCCCTGGCGTGACGATCCGGCAAGGGGGTGGGGCACTGCCCTGCTCGTGCCTTTGTGGCAATCATGTGTGGGAGTGAGGGTTGTGCCACGCCACGTGGCAGGTGAGGTCGTTCGGTGCAGGATTGCCACGGTGGCTCGTAGTGCTAGCCCTGCTCCCTGTGGGTCCTGTCCCCAGGTTGGTGAGTGTGGGTCCGGTGCGGCGGGTGTGGGGTGCGCGCTCGAGCGCTGGGTCAGTTTTTGACTGTGAGGGGTTCGTGCATGGCACCTCATCGAGTGACGTGTGGCAATCATGGTGCTGAATGGGGTGGCTGCCACGCCATGTGGCAGGTGGGGTTGTTCGGTGCAGGATCGCCACGGCGAGCCGGGGACCAATGACCTGGCAGGAGCACAGGAGACGCGCGGTTCCGGGAAAACGGCGTGTGGCAATCGTGTTCGGGATCCCAGAGGCTGCCACGTCTCGTGGCAATCGGCACCCGCTCGCGCCGGAGATCCACACGCGGAACGGCCCATTGGCTCGGGCCGTCGTGCGGCGTCGTGTGCAACCGCTCCTGCCGCGGGATCGGTCACACATCCGATTGTGCTTTGCTCCTGGGGATTCACTGAGGCGTGGAAAGTATGGTTTGGCAGTCTGAGACAGCCTCAGTGCATGTCTGCCGCGGGGAGGCTTGTGAGAATGCGCGGTGACAAGATCATTTCACCGGGCTGATCGTGCTGGTGCCGGAGAAGGGACTTGAACCCTCACGCCTTGCGGCACAGGAACCTAAATCCTGCGTGTCTGCCAATTCCACCACTCCGGCAACGGGACATCGCGGTCCCGGAACCAAGGAACACTCGATCCAACGGTGCGGGTCAGTCGCTGATACCCAGCTCCCGGCGCAGCTTGTCGACGTGACCCTTGGCGCGAACATTGTACTGTGCCTCGGCAACGGTGCAATTGCCGTCCGCATCGACGTCCACGACGAAGGTGGAACGGATGACACCGACGATCTCCTTGCCGTAGACGTTCTTGGGTCCGTAGGCACCGTATGCCTTCATGATCCCCTTGGACTCGTCGGACAGCAACGTCAGAGTCAACGATTCCTTGGTGACGAACTTCTGCAGCTTGTCAACGGGATCGGGGGAGATGCCCAACACGTCGTAGCCTGCGGTGGTGAAGTCGTCCAGGTGGGCGGTGAAGTCAACTGCCTGTGTGGTGCACCCCGGCGTCATCGCAGCAGGGTAGAAGTACACGATGACCTTGCGGTTGCGCAGCTCGGAGAGGGTGACCTTCGTGCCGTCCGCGGCAGGCAGAGTGAAGTCGGGGGCGGAATATCCGGGCTCTAGATGCGTGCTCATGACGTCCACGATATAGGCTGAGAGCTCAGGGAGGCGGGTTTGTCCGTCCGTACTGGAAATATCCGCAGCATCGAGCAAGGGGGGCCAGATGGCCAGCAAGGAAAAGGACACTCGCACCGCCGAGCAGATTAGGCAGGATCTCAACGCCGCAAGGTCGCGAGTTTCTCAGACCGTTGAGGACGCCACCCAGCAGTTCCATCCCAAGACCCTCAAGAACGACGCTGTCGACGATGCCAAGAGTTTTGCACAGCGACAGTTCGACCAGGCCAAGGGGCAGGTCAAGGACGAGAACGGCTGGCGCGGGGACCGACTCATCCTCGTCGGTGGTGTCGTCGTCGGTGGCCTCGTGCTGCTGACCGCTGCTCGCGCGATCGTCGGGAAGGCCACTGGCGCCACCACCCGACGCAAGTTGGAGAAGCAGCAGCTCAAGAATGCCAAGCGGGCCGCCAAGGAAAGCAAGGCCGCACGCAAGGCTGCCGCCAAGCGCAACCGGCATCGTGGAAAGAAGGACGTCGCCCAGGTCGTCGACCTGAACGGCGGTGAGTCCAAGTTCAGCAGTCTTGCCGAGTCCCTGTTGCGTCAGGCATCCGTGCTGCGTGCCGAAGCCGCCGCTGAGAACAAGGACTGAGTTCCGTACCCAGGGCACCTTGGTGTGAGCGACGTCGCAGAGTTCCTCAGACGCGCCACTCCGGTGCCCGCATGTGCGCCTTTCTCGCAGGAGCGTGCATGTCCGGCGTCGTGGCCTGAGGATTTTGTTTGCGTCAGCTGATGGGCCCTGCCACCACAGATGGTGGCAGGGCCCATGGTTTTCTCTCGACAGTGCGGTGTCATGACTTCAGTCCACCGGCGGACAGCCCCTCAACGATCCGACGCTGGAAGATGAGCACCATGATGACCAAGGGGATCGTCATGATGACGCCGGCAGCCATCTGCGTGCCGAACGGGGTGTTGAACTGTGAGGATCCGGTGAACTTCGACAGCATCACCGTCGCCGGCTGCATCTTCGGGTCGTTGATCATCGTCACGGCGACGAGGAACTCGTTCCATGCGCCGATGAAGACGATGATCGCGGTGGTGAAGATTCCCGGGGTGGCCAACGGCAGGATGATCTTGCGAAATGCCTGCGGTGGGGTGCAGCCGTCAACCATGGCGGACTGCTCGAGTTCGTCGGGCATCTGCTTGAAGAACGTCGTGAGGTTCCACACCGCCAGCGGCAGTGAGAACGACAGATCCGGGATGATCATCGCCTGATAGGTGTTGATCCAATGCCATGCCGAGAAGTTCTTCAGCAGCGGCACGATGATCGCCACCAGCGGGAACATCGACGTCGCGATGACCAGGACGAGGAACGCCCCCTTGCCTCGAAACTCCAGACGAGCCAGCGCATAGGACGCAAAGGTCGCAATGAGCAGCGCAACGATCGTCACACTGATGGAGACGATGGCGGAGTTGCCCAGGGCGCGCAGGAAGTTGTTCCCGGGGGCGAAGACGGCTCGGTAGTTCTCCAACGAGGCGTGTCGCGGCCACCACGTGTTCTCGAAGATTTCCTTGTCGGGCCGCAACGAGGACACCAGCATCCAGTAGAACGGCGCCAGGCAGTAGATGATGATGAGGGCGATCCCGATGCCCGAGAAGACCTTCCCGGCACCGCCGCGTTTCTTCCCGGTCATGCCTGTGTCGCCACCCGGTTGCGTGATGGCTGCGTTCGCATCAGCTGTCGTGGTGCTCATGCCGAGACTCCTTTCCCATCAGCACGACGTCCGGCAGCCTTGCGCTCCCGACGTGTGGTGGGGCTGCCACCGTTGACGAAGCTGGACGCCTTGACCTTGTGATGACGCTCCTGCCTGCCCGACCCGGTGATGTCGGCTCCCAGAATCTTGATGAATGCGAAGACGATGATGAACACGTAGAGGAACAGCAGCAGTGCATATGCCGCCGCGGTGCCGTAGCGCAGGTTGGAGGCCTCGTCCTGAACGAGCATGGAGAGCGTCTCCACCGAATTCTTGCGTGGGCCGACGAGGATGTACGGCAGGTCGAACATGCGCAGCGCGTCCAGGGTGCGGAACAGGACGGCGACGACGAGGGCCGGCTTGACCAGGGGCAGGGTGATGGAGGTGAACCGTTTCCACACCCCAGCGCCGTCCATCTTGGCCGCCTCGTAGACCTCCTCGGGAATCACCTGCAGACCAGCCAGGGTGAGCAGGCCGATGTAGGGGGCCGTCTTCCACACGTCGGCGATGATGATGGACCACTTGGCCGACCAATCACCCGAGGCCCACATGATGTGCTGGCCCAGGATGGCGTTGGCGACGCCGTTCTGGTTGAAGATCCACCCCCACAGGATCGCCGAGACGGCGGTGGGGATGGCCCACGGGACGAGGATCGCGGCACGCACCACACCTCGTCCAGCCATCGCCTTGTGCATGATGAGGGCCATGATGACGCCCAGTGCGGTCTCGAGGAGCACGGTCACCACACCGAAGAGCGTGGTGTTGAGGAAGGCATTCCAGAACCGGTCACCTCCTCCGGTGAAGATGTCGGCATAGTTGCGCAGACCGACGAACGGCTCGGTGTCGTTGACGAATCCGGTCTGGGGGTCCAGGCCGGGCTGGCCATGCAGGGACTGGTACAACGACTGGAAGACCGGTACGACGATGACGATCGTCAGGACGAGCAGTGTGGGTGCGATGAGGAGCAGGGCCAGACGCTCTTGGGACCGGGCTCGTGCCGATCGTTTTCGTGGTGCAGTTGTTGAGGACATGGGTGGCCTTTCCGGAGGCATGATCGCTGGCAGGGGAACCAGACGCGTGTGCAGCGTGGGGCAGCTCGAGGGAGCCGCCCCTGGGCACGTGTCACTCAGTTCTTGATGATGGACTTCAGCGAGTCGTTGAGTGTGGCGACGACGTCCTCTGCGTTGCCGCCATCCTTGATTGCTGGGTAGACGGCGTCCTGGACGGCAGCTGTGACGTCACCGTAGTTGACCACACGCGGGCGTCCCTTGGCCTTGTCCAGGGAGGCTTTGAGCGGCGGCAGGTAGGGCAGTTCCTTGACGTTGGCCTTGTCGGAGTACAACGAGCCGAGGATCGGGGCATTGCTGAGCTTGTCGACGTTGTACTGCTGGGTCTCCTTGCTGGTCCACCATGTGATGAACTTCAGTGCCGTGGCCTTGTTCCTGCAGTTCGTGGAGATTGCGCAGTTGTGGCCTCCCAGGGTGGCGACGTACTTGTTGCCGTCGATGGATGGCATGGGGGCGACGTCGAACTTGTCGGTGCCGAGGTTCTTGACGTTGTTGGAGTACTGGTAGGGCCACTGGCGGTAGAACAGCAGCTTGCCGGACTCGAAGGCGCCGCGGCCGTCCTCCTCCTTCCACTCCAGCGCCTCCTTGGGGATGACGTTGCTCTTGAAGGCGTCGATGACGAACTGGATGGCCTTGACGTTCTTGTCGTGGTACGTGGAGTCGCCCAGCACGACCTTGCTCTGATCGTCGACGATGGCTCCGCCCATGGTGTGGATGAACTCGGAGATGTTGCAGGTGAGGCCTTCGTACTTGTTCCACTGGCCGCCGATCCCGCCGATGTCGGCATGGCCGGGCAGTTTGCGTACGGCCTCGATGGCGCTGAGCAGTTCGTCCCATGTCGTGGGGGCCTTCTTGACGCCAGCCTGGTCGAGCAGGTCCTTGCGGTAGTAGAGCAGGGAGGCATCGGTGACGTAGGGCATGCCGTACATGTTGTCGCGGTACAGGCCGGTCTCCCACACGCTGGGGATGATGTCGGAATTCTTCAACTTGTCAGCCGGCAGTTGCATGACCCATCGATTGGCGGCGAACTCGGCGACCCAGACGAGGTCCAGGGAGATGACGTCGTAGGCGTCCGACTTGGTCTGGGCACTGTTGACCAACGAGCTGCGCTGTTGATCGGCCTCGGAGGACAGCTCGATGAGGGTGACCTTCTCGTCGGGATATTTCCTGTTCCACTCGTCCAGACGTTTCTGGACCATGCCGCTGGAGAAGTCCTTGCCCTGGGCGTAGTTGATGGGGCCGGTGCCGGAGAAGTCCTGGGAGTCGGCGGCACTGCCGGAATCGGAATCGTTGGAGCAGGCGGCCAGGGCGCCCAGTGCCAGGGCACTCAGGGATCCTTGAAGAAATGCTCGGCGAGAATGGCTCGTCATGTTCGTTTTCCTCCTTTGGAAAGCTCGAAGCTGGCGCAGCTGCTGCGCCGTCTCATCACCTCGCCGGAGTACTGGCGGGGCGATGAGCTTTGCCACTGCACAGAAAGATACTCCAGGTGGCTGGGTTGTGTGGCAGTTGTTTCGTACACCTTTGTGATTGCCTGTGCGGCATTTGAAGACGTTGCTCGATGAACCGATCACTCGATGGTGATGGGACTTGATACGGGCGCAGGATCGGTGACGATTCATGACGGGGCATGAGCGTCATCGCTCGGCTCACGGAGTACGTGATGAAAGCGAAGGCCCCAATCCATGTGGATTGGGGCCTTCGGTGAGTGCGCCGCCAGGGACTCGAACCCTGAACCCGCTGATTAAGAGTCAGCTGCTCTGCCAATTGAGCTAGCAGCGCTCACGAGGAGGAACATTACCGAACTTCATCGTGTTTGCAAAATCGAGGTGGCAACCGGGTGTACATGGATGTACCTCCAGGACGCCAGAAGCTCCGTGAAAGCCGCTATGACTAGGGCTTTCCTGCGCGTGCCGAGCGAATCCGGCGTTCCCGCAGCTGCTCGATCTCAGGCTTGTCCAGGGGCTCCAAGGTGGTGCCCAGTGATCGCTCCAGGAGAAAATCTGCCAGCTCGGGGTTGCGAGCCAGGATCGGTCCATGCGGGTAGGTGCCGATGACATTGCCCTGAATGGCACCCTCGGTGGTCCTGTCCCCGTTGCCCCACCCGATCTCGACGTCGGCCAGGGCCGTGGCATCCGTTCCCAGGGTGGTCCACCCGCCGTGGTTCTCGAATCCGGTGACGAGTGATTCGGTGCCATCGGGCCTCGTCCAGTGATGCAGCACCTCGCCCACGGCTCGTTGTGGTCCGCGACGGGTCTGGACGTCGAGAAGGCCGAGACCCTCGATGATCTCGTCGTGCGCGCCAATGGTGAACGAGGAGCCGCAGATCTGGTAGCCAGCGCACACGGCGAAGAGCACGGCTCCACGATCCAAGGCGGTGAACAGTCCGCCATCTGCCTTGAGTTGGCGCACAGCGGTGATCTGGGCGGTGTCCTCGCCGCCGCCGAGCAGGTAGAGGTCTGCGTCCGTGGGGACTGGCTCGCCGGGCTCGATCGTCAGCAGTTCGGCGTCCAGGCCACGCCACTGGAGACGTTTCTGGCACACCACGGCATTGCCGTGATCGCCGTAGATGCCCAGCAGCGACTGGTACAGCAGGACGATCCTGGGGTGGTCGAGGCTCATATGTGTTCTCCCATCCGGCGTAGTTTCTGGAACGGGGTGTAGGTGGCCAATACGTCGATGGGGTGGGGCTGGTCCCATCGTCCTTGCAGCAGAGGACAGACGAAGACGTCCGACAGGTCCTCGATGACGACGTGGTCGACCCCGGCGTACTCCAGTCGTACTCCCAGGTCCAAGGCCCGTGGTCCGGTGCAGATCACCGTTCGCCCGGCCAGCTGCTCATAGTCGACGTCCCACAGCCAGGAGACGTCCTTGCCATCGGCTGCGACGGCGTCAATGGCGAGGATCAGGGGATCGGAGGTTGCCAAGGGCAGCGACTCCGTCCATCCTGCCGGGTTCTTCGACAGCATGAGGCGGACCAGGACGTCGTTGATGCTGGTCGTGGCATAGCGACCAGCCGGCGAGGAGACCTCGCGCATCCCCAGCAGGGCATCGTAGGGGTCCACTCCCATCTCCGTTGCGGCGGCAAGTGCACAGGTTGCATTGGCAAGGTTGAATGATCCGGGAACGCTGATCTCGAGTTCATACTCGTGGCCGTCCTTGCGCATGGCCTTCCGGTCGTCCACCCACCAGTCGGCCTCGGGCTGGTGCAGCCCGCACTCCTCGCAGCGCCAACCGTTGTCGTCGTGCAGGAGGATCGATCCGCACTGCGGGCACAGCACCGAATCGGCCGTCCAGCGCGGTTTCGTGTCCACCCACACCGTCCGGTGTGCTGCCTGGGCGGCCCACACGATGAGTGGGTCGGCGGCATTGGCGACGACGGTGGGGCCTTCCTCGCCTGCCTCCTCCAGGGCTTCGCGCCATTCTCTCCCCAGGAAGGTCAGCTCATGATTGCGATCGAGTTGGTCGCGGCTGAAATTGAGCAGGACCAGGACACGCGGGTGACCTTGGCGCACCACGTCGGCGACGACTCGCTCGTCGACTTCCAGAATGGCATTTCGTGCCTCTGGGGCCTGCCCCAGGGCAGAGACGATCCCAGCATGCAGATTGGCCCCGTCGGCGTTGGTGACGATGTCATCGGGTTCGATGCCGCGGCTCGCGTGAACCGCGGCGGTGAGGAAATGGGTCGTCGTCGTCTTGCCGTTGGTGCCGGTGACGGCCGCGATCTGGCGTGGCGCGATGAGCTCGGGGAATGCCTGTGGAGCCAGGGCCAGTGTGACCTTTCCCCTGATCGAGGATCCTGAACCCTTGCCGGCAAGACGGGAGGCTGATGCCGCGAGTCGTCCGATCATCAGCGCAGCGCGTAGCCGGAAGGACAGGCTTGGTTGCGGCGGCGCCTGAATCTGGGTGCTTGTCATGAGGTCCATCATCGCAGGCTTGCCGGCTTCATGAATACTCACGTCATGGGTCTGGTGTTTTGATGGCTTCGTGAAGCGGAAAAGTGTCTCAGGACAGTGGTCATGATGAAGGCTCTCCGGGTGGGTCGAGATGGAGGAAGTGGGTGGCGCCGGGGCTTTGACGCTGTTCATCATACCATGAGATCGAATACATGTTTGACATTTTCGAATGAAAGTTCGATCATGGGGTCATGGCGATCACAGAGCTGTCGGACAACGAGCTGTTGGTACCCCATGTTCCTGCGCTGGGACGTGACCTCATGCTGGAGGGGGATGTCACCGGGCATCCGGTGCATCCTCTGCTACGTCCTCTGTTTCCGGGAGGACTGCGTTCGGAGGCTTACAGCCTCGATGGCGCATCGGACGTGGGCCTGGGGTTGCTCGTCAATGGATGGTGCGGAGTTGTCGGGATGCCGGAGTTGCGAGGTGCCCAGGTGCGACGGTGGGGGGTTGATGCGTCACGACTGGTCATGGTTTCGAGCTCCCGTGGCTGGTTGGCCACCGTCGCTGCTCTCGTGGAGGAGCTGGACGTGATCTATGCTTGTGCGCCGCCCGCCATGTCACTGGAGGCCTCTCGCAGGCTCGCCACCAGACTCAGGGCCCGTCAGTCCACCTTGGTCATCTGCGGGGAGTGGTCCAGCGCGGTCACACACATTGATGTGCGCACCATCGGATGGTGGAAATCGCAACAAGCAGGTCATTCTTCGACGATCCACGAGGTGGAGGTGAGCGTCACGCGGCACCATTGGTCACGATCGGTGGTACTGGCTCGTGATGACCGCGGAGTGCATGGGATCTCGTCGGAACTGGTCGGAGGGATCCCGTCATGATGGGGAAACCCTTGCATGACCAGGTGGCGAGATGTGGCTGGCCAGGTCATTGTGGCTGGTCAGGCCATGACGGCTCATGGGGCCTGAGGCCGAGGATGATCCGCGGTGTGTACTGGCGATCGGTGTGGATCGGCGATCCGGGGGATGAGTTCGGAAGGGGGCTGGGATCCTGTCTCTTATACACATCTGACGCTGCCGACGAGCGATCTA
>OJLW01000201.1_pt1 | contig 32794 bp, 27 predicted proteins | sample 1597021 | NCBI WGS metagenome assembly OJLW01 (sample SAMEA3904676, study PRJEB24821) | metagenome | biome: Builtin; feature: hospital; material: surface | place: USA | collected 2013-06-03
CGAGATAGCGTAGCGTCTCGTGGGCTCGGAGATGTGTATAAGAGACAGGGCGACACCCTGCCTGCCCGCGGCCTGTACAAGGCCGACACAGAGGAACTGCGCGCCTTCGCCTCGGCCGCCCCGCACCCGCTGCCCCGCCCCGCTGCTGTCGACGTCGCGCCATTGGAGGGTTTGCGCATCCCCGTCCTTGCCGCCTGGCCCGGCGCGGACGCGGAACTTGCCGACGCGCTGGTTGCGCAGCACCCCGACGGCATCGTGGTGGCGGGCCTTGGCTCCGGCAACGTCTCCACAGCGATGGGACAGGCGCTCGCCCGCGCGCTCGAGCTCGGCATCGAGGTAGTCATGTCGACTGCTGTCGCGCACGGCGCAGTCTCGCTGGCCTACGGAGGTGCCGGAGGCGGGGCCACGCTGGCAGACCTCGGCGCGCGCTCCGCGGGTTTCCTACGCCCGGGGCAGGCACGCATGGCGCTGGCTACTGCGCTCGCCTCTGGTGCAGACCCGGCGCGACTTTTGGGTTCCTAGTCTCCGCGCCCGTCGAGCCAGTCGCCCCAATCCAGCGAGTCGAGCGGATCCGCGGGTACGAGATCCGGGTCATCCTCGCGCAGGCTCTTGATCCGGCCGGGCCCGGTCGCGCGCGTTTCAAAACGCACCGTCACCCAGCCCTTGCCCGCGCCTTGGACCCAGCCGTGGCCGAACTCCGGGTGGTAGACGTCCTGGGTGGCCTGCCACTTGCCTTTAACCGGCCCCTGCTCGGTCGCGACCTCGATCTCGGTGTCTGCGTCGTGGTCGCTCACACCTGTCTCGTAGTCCGTGTTCGCAGGCGCCGGCTTGACGATCGCCTGGTCGAGCTCCGGGAACAGCACATCCTGCAGGCTGTCTTCCAGCCCGGAGTAAGACACGCCCACGAGCCGGACGGGGCCGACCTCGTCCGGGTAGCGCACCAGCTTGAAGGCAGTGGCGAGTAGCGTGTCGGCGTCGTCGGTGGCATAAGGCAAGGTCGCCGAGCGTGACTCGATGCGGAAATCCGCCATGCGGAGCTTCACCGTCACCGTGCGCGCGCCGCGCCCGGCACGGGTCAGCCGCCGGTGCGAGTCGGCGGCCGCCCGCTTCAACGCGGCGTCTACCTCCGGCTCGGTGGTGAGGTCTTGCGGATACGTGTGTTCGGAGGAGATCTGCTTGGCCTCCGCGCGCGGGGCAACAGGCCGCTCGTCGATCCCACGGGCCAGTTCCCACAGTTGTCTGCCAACGACGCCCCCGAGCGAGATGTCGACCTCTTTTTCGCTGAGCGCGGCGAAGTCCCCGATCGTGGTGATCCCGGCTGCGGCGAGCTTCGCCTCGGTCACCGGGCCTACGCCCCACAATTCGTTAACGGGCAGCGGATGCAAAATGTCGAGCTGCTCCGCGTGCGGGATAACAAACACGCCGTCTGGTTTGGCCAGGCCGGAGCCGATCTTGGCGTACTGCTTGCCGCTACCCGCGCCAATTGAGCTGGGCAGTCCGGTCTCTTCCTTGATCGCCGCGCGCAGCTCGTTGGCCCACTCGCGGACCTTTTCCGGGCTCGCGCCGACGAGGTCGGCGGGCTCCATGAACGCCTCGTCGATAGATAGCTGCTCCACCACTTCGACGTGGCGGGCGATGACTTCGAAGACGCGGTGCGACGCCGCCTTGTACACCGCGCGTCGCGGGGCGACGAGCACCGCCTGCGGCCCCACCAGGCGCGCGGCGCGGTGGGTGGGCATGGCGGAGTGCGCGCCGAACTTGCGGGCCTCGTAGCTTGCGCCGGCGACCACCCCGCGCCCGCTGACCCCGGCGACCAGCACCGGGCGGCCCTTGAGCGTGGGGCGGGTGAGCTGCTCGCAGGACGCGTAGAAGGCGTCCATGTCGATGTGCAGCACCCAGCGTGTCATGTGCTCAAGGTACCAACCCGGTATAGCCGACTAGTTCTTGCTCACCTTCGCGGTCACGCCGTCGATGACGTCGTGGCCCTCGACCGGCTCGGTGACCACGTTGAAGGAGGTGGCCAGGGTCTCGGCCGCGATGTGCTCGGCGTGGCGCTTCGCCCACTCCTCCTTCTCGGCCGGCACCGCGAGGGTGACCGAGATGCGGTCGGAGACCTCGAAGCCTTCGCGCTTACGGGCGTCCTGCAGGCCGCGGATCACGTCGGCGGCCCAGCCCTCGGCTTCGAGCTCCTCGGTGACCTCGGTGTCCAGCACGACCAGGCCGACAACGCCGCCGTCGGCGTCGACGCGCGCGGTGCTGTCCGGGTCCTCCGCAACCAGACGCTCGGTGTAGAGCTCCGGGGTGAGCACGATGTCGCCGTCGACCACCACGTCCTCGCCGCGGCGCTCGTAGTTACCGGCCTTGACGTTCTTGATGGCGCGCTGCACGTCGCGGCCCAGCTTGGGGCCTGCGACCTTCGCGTTGACGACCACCTCGAAGGACCCGGCAGAGTCGACATCCTCGGTCAACTCAACTTCCTTGACGTTGACCTCGTCGCGGATGACAGCGGAGAAGTCCGACAGGTCGCCCGCGTTCGGCAGCGCGACCGTCAGCTTCGGCAGCGGCAGGCGGTTACGCAGCTTGCGAGCCTTGCGCACCGAGGAAGCCGCCGAGCACACCGCGCGGGTGGCGTCCATGGTGGCAACCAGCTGCGCGTCCGCCGGGATCTCATCCGCCTTCGGGTAGTCCGTCAGGTGGACGGAACGCTCGCCGGTCAGGCCGCGCCAGATCACCTCAGAGATGTACGGCAGAAGCGGCGCGGTGACGCGAGTGAGGATCTCCAACACCGTGTATAGGGTGTTGAAGGCCTCCGGGTGCGCCTCCTGCCCCTCCCAGAAGCGGTCGCGGGAGCGGCGCACGTACCAGTTGGTCAGGGTGTCGGCGAAGCGGCGCACCTCGTCGCAGGCATCCGCGATGCGAGTGTCCGCCAGCGCGGCGTCGACAGCCGCGACCAGATCGTGCGTCTTCGCCAGGATGTAGCGGTCCAGCACGTCGGTGGAATCCACCGACCAGGTCGCCTCGTGCGAGCTGTAGAGCTGCAGGAAGGTGTACGCGTTCCAGATCGGCAGCAGCGCCTGGCGCACGCCATCGCGGATGCCTTGCTCGGTGACGATCAGGTTGCCGCCGCGCAGGATCGGGCTAGACATGAGGAACCAGCGCATCGCGTCCGAGCCGTCGCGGTCGAAGACCTCGTTGACGTCCGGGTAGTTGCCCTTGGACTTGGACATCTTCAGACCGTCATTGCCCAACACGATGCCGTGGGCGACGACCTTCTTAAACGCCGGGCGGTCAAACAGGGCGGTGGCCAGCACGTGCTGCACGTAGAACCAGCCGCGGGACTGCCCGGAGTACTCCACGATGAAGTCCGCGGGCTGACGGGCGTCGTGCTCCTCGATGTTCTCAAACGGATAGTGGTACTGCGCGAACGGCATCGAGCCGGACTCGAACCAGCAATCCAACACGTCCGGCACACGGCGCATCATGGACTTACCCGTCGGGTCGTCCGGGTTCGGGCGCACTAGCTCGTCGATGTGCGGGCGGTGCAGCGATTCCGGGCGGCGGCCGAAGTCGCGCTCCAGCTCGTCCAGCGAGCCGTAGACGTCAACGCGCGGGTATTCCGGGTTATCGGAGACCCAGGCGGGTACCGGGGAGCCCCAGTAGCGGGTACGCGAAATGTTCCAGTCGCGGGCACCCTCGAGCCACTTGCCGAACTGGCCGTCGCGGATGTGCGAGGGGATCCAGTCGATCTGCTGGTTCAGCTCCACCATGCGGTCGCGGAAATCAGTGACCTTGACAAACCAGGCCGGCAGCGCCATGTAGATCAGCGGCTCGCCGGAGCGCCAGGAGTGCGGGTAGGAGTGCACGATCGTCTGGTCGCGCACCACGCGGCCAGCGGCCTTGAGGTCGCGGATGATGTCGCGGTTGGCGTCGAAAACCAGCTTGCCGGCGTACTCGGGCACCTGGCTGGTGAACTTGCCATCCGCATCGACCGGGATGACCAGGTCGATGTCGTACTTTTCGGTGGTGAGCATATCGTCCTCACCAAAAGCGGGTGCCTGGTGGACGACACCAGTACCGTCCTCGGTAGTGACGTAGTCCGCCAGCAGGATCATGAACGCGTTCTTCGTGTCCTGGAAGTGCTCGAAGACCGGCTGGTACTCCAGGCCTTCCAGTTGCGCGCCGTTAAAGGTGGCAACGACTTCCGGATCGGTGCCCAGCTCCTTGGCGTAGGCACCCATCAGGTCGGTGGCCAGCAGCAGCTTTGTGCCCGCAAAGTCCTCGACGCCGTCCTCGGCGACGCGGACCAGCGAGTACTCCACCTCCGGGTGGACCGCCAGCGCGAGGTTGGACGGCAGGGTCCAGGGGGTGGTGGTCCAGGCGATCGCGGCGGCGTCGTGAAGCTCGGGATGTGCCTCCCACGTCTTCGCTGCAGCGAAGCCCTCGCGCCCGCCGGTAAACGGCAGCGTCACCGTCACGGTGGGGTCCTGGCGCTCGCGATAGGAATCGTCCAGGCGGGTCTCCTGGTTCGACAGCGGGGTGTGCTCCGCCCACGAGTACGGCAGCACGCGGAAGCCCTGGTAGATCAGGCCCTTGTCGTAGAGCTCTTTGAACGCCCACATGACGGACTCCATGTACTCCGGGTCCATCGTCTTGTAGCCGTTTTCAAAATCCACCCAGCGAGCCTGGCGGGTGACGTAGTCCTCCCACTCGTCGGCGTAGTGCATGACGGACTTGGCGCAGTACTCGTTGAAGCGCTCGAGGCCCATGTCCTCGATCTCCGCCTTGTCCTTGATGCCAAGCTGCTTCTCCGCCTCCAGCTCGGCGGGCAGGCCGTGGCAGTCCCAGCCGAACACACGCGGCACGTAGTAGCCGGCCTGCGTGCGGTAGCGCGGCACAATGTCCTTGACGTAGCCGGTCAGCAGGTGCCCATAGTGCGGCAGGCCGTTAGCAAACGGCGGGCCGTCATTGAACACGTACTCTTCCGCGTCCTTGCGGTTCTCCAGCGAAGCCTGGAACGTGTCATCTTCGTTCCAGTAGTCCAGCACGACGCGTTCCATATCAGGGAAACGGTGGCTACCGCCGGTCATGTCCACCTTGGAGTAGACGCCGCCAACCTTACTCATATGCATCCTCCACACACTGCTCGTGCAGGGACGCAGGCTCACCCGCGCGGTACCACCCTGCTTGGAGCTGGCCTTCTGCTTGCTCCCGCTTCATTTGTGGTGAAGGAAGTAACGTCTTCCCCTTTAGGCTGAAACGTCCGGTTCTACTTGCCGCGCGCGGGGTTCTTCCGGAAACGCTCCCCGGTGATGGCCGGATCAACGCGTGCGCTTTTCAAAGTGCCCCGCCAGTATAACCTACAGCCGCAACACAACAACGCCCCGCCACCGCCTGCGCGCAAAACGCAGGTGGTGGCGGGGGGTGAAACCTGTGAGGTGTTACTTGTTGCCAGCGTCGCCGCTCGGAGCGGAAGTGCCGCGGGTCTCCAGCTCCTCCAACTGGGACTGCAGCAGCGTCTTCAGGCGAGTACGGTACTCGCGCTCGAAGGTACGCAGCTCCGCAATACGGTTCTCCAGCGCGGTCTGCTGCTGCTTCACCGTGTTCATGATCTCGGTGTGCTTGCGCTCCGCGTCGGACTGCAGCTTCTGCGCCTGCTCCTCTGCCTGGCGGATCTGCGCCTCGGCGCGGGAGTTGGCCTCGTTGGTGGTCTCCTCGGCCTTACGCTGCGCCTCCGACACCAGCTGCTGTGCGCGAGCCTCCGCGGAGCTCGTGGTCTCCGTCGCCTTCTTCTTCGCCTCTTCCAGCTGGGTGCGGGAGCGGGTCTCGGCGTCTGCCAGCTGCTTCTTCGCCTTGCTGTCTGCGTCAGACAGCTGGCGCTCCGCAGCGCCACGGGCCTCATCCAGCATGGAACGGGCTTCAGCCTGTGCGTCGTTGGTCAAGCGGTCCGCCATCTCCTGTGCCAGGCCAAGCACCTTGGCTGCCTGCACGTGGGTGTCGGCGGATGCGGCTTCTGCGGCCGGCGCGGCGGCAGCGTTTGCAGCAACGGTGGAGCCCTGCGACTGCTCCGCAGCCTTCTGCGCCTCTGCGACGCGCTTGTCTGCGTCCTGGGAAGCGGCCTCTGCCTGCTTGCGGGCCTTCTCTGCCTCGCTCTTGGCGGTGCGTGCCTCGGCCTCAGCCTTGTCCACGGACTGCTTCGCTTCACGCAGCTTCTGCTCGTACTCAGCGCGCAGCTCCTGTTCGACCTGCTTGCGCACGGCCGCCTCATCAGCGCCGGAGGAAGCAGCCGGTGCCGCTGCTGCCGGAGCGCCGGCACCGGAAGAGAGCTCGTCTACGCGGGCGCGGAGATCATCGTTCTCGTCCTGCAGTTGCGCCAACGTATCCTCGACGAGGTCCAGGAACTGGTCAACCTCATCCTCGTTGTAGCCACGCTTGCCAATCGGCGGCTTACTGAATGCGACATTGTGCACGTCTGCTGGAGTCAGCGGCATGGGCGTTCCCTTCGAAGTCAGTGACGTACCCGATCCTCGGGCACAGGATTGCTCTCCACGTTACGGGAAAGTAATCCGTGTTTCTAATAATTTGTAACGCTTTTACTGGACGATTCTAGCCGATACAGCGAAGCTCGCCATGTCCGGCCAAATCTATTTATACACACCCGGGCACTTCGCAGGGGCGAACGCACCACCAAAACCCCCAAAAAGATATGAATAAAGCCCCTCGCCATTGAGGGGCTCAATTTCGCTTTTCGACGCCTACGACAACATCGTTTTCGCGATAATCATCTGAATAATCATCAGCGCGATAAAGAGCACGATCACACTGATGTCAATGCCAATGCCGTTGCCCGCGCGCAGCGGCGGGATCAAGCGACGCACCGCTTTGACCGGCGGGTCCGTGAGCCGGAAGCAGAATTCGCCGGCCACCATAAACCAGTGCGGCGGGGTGAATCGCCGGGAGAAGGACTCGATCATCTCGATGATCAGGCGAATGATCAGTACGAGGGAATAGAGTCCCACGAGTGCGTAGAGTATTGCTCCAAAAAGTGCCACGCAGCTACCCTAACCTACCTGTTAGATCAGGTGCGCTTCGCGCTGCAGCTCGCGCACCGTCACGTCGGCACCCTGCGGCACGATGGCGAACACCCGGCGGTCAACGTCCAGACCACGAGACAGGTTGTGCATCTGGCCGAACAGCGCCATGCACATGCCGGACGCGAAGTCGATGTAGGCCTTCGCGTCCAGCTTCTTCATGTTGGTCAGGTCCATGATGACGATGTCGCCGTTACGGAAGGGCTCGCCGACCTGCTTCGCGTCGCGGTAGGAGTGCAAAAGCGGCACAACCACGCTCGGGTTCGGGCGAGCAGCCGGTGCCTGTGCGTAGTCAGCGGCGCGCGCAGACGAGTAACGCTCGCCGCGCGCGTCGTGGCGGGCGCGGTTGTGCTCGCCGCGGGTGGCACGCTCGTCCACGTCGTTGTCGTACTCGTCGTCGTAGTACGCGTCGTTCTCGTAGGGGCCGAAGCCGAGGAATTCGCGCGCGCTTTCAAAGATGGACATGAGTCGTGCTCCTTTAAACAGGGGTGTACAAGTGCTGGTTATGCTGCCGTAGAGGTCAACCGCAAGTACTGCCATTTCCCCTGCTCTCGGTGCGTGAATACCGGGAACAAGAGAATACAGAGCATGTAATTTACGGGTTCGCGCCTAGCCTACGGGGCGCGGTCCGCACACCGCGGTTCCGACACGCACCACATCGGAGCCGTGTGCAATTGCCAGCTCGAAATCGCCGGACATACCGGCAGAGAATCGCAAGCGGCGGCCCAGCTGCGCGGCGAGGCGGTCGGTGTGCTCGCGGACTTCGGCGAAGACGGCCGCAGGGTCGGCGTCGAGCGGCGGAACCACCATGAGGCCGTCGAGGACGAGGTGGGTGGCCTGCTCGGTGGCGTCGACAAGCGCAGCGAGCTCAGTAAGCGATACCCCACCGCGGCTGGTATCGCCATCGGCCGAGACCTGGATGAGACACGGCAGGCGATCGCTGACCCGGTCCCCGCGCTCGAGCGCGAGCGCCATCCCGCGGTCGAGGCCGTTCGCGAGCTTCACCGAGTCGAGCGAGTGCACCTCAGCAGCCCAGCGGGCCACGGCGTTGGCCTTCTTGGACTGGATCTGGCCGATCATGGCGATGCCGCAATCGACGCCGTCGGCGGTGAGCGCCTCGGCCTTGGCGCGGGCCTCCTGCTCGCGGTTCTCCCCTACCAGGTGCACCCCGTTTTCGGCGAGTGCGCGGATCACGGCGACGTCGTGGAACTTCGTCACCGGCAGCAGCTGCACGCTGCCTGGTTCCCTCCCTGCGGCGCTCTCAGCGGCTTCGATGCGTGCATGCACGGCCGCGAGGTTCTCCTGCAGCTGGGCAGTGGTCAGTTCCGTCATTTACTTTGCTCCCGTCAACCAGATCACGCCCGCCTGGCGGCCAGTGGTGCCCTCGCGGCGGTGTGAGAAAAATGCGTCGTCAGTAATGGTGTCGCGCGGATCGGCGTCGATGTGGGTCACGCCGACCGACATGAGTTGGCGCACGATACCGGCCCGGATATCCAGGCCCGGGGTGCCCTTCGCGGTGGTGGTGGTCGAGCCGGGAAGGTGCGCCTCGACGTCCGCGGCCATTTCGGCCGGCACTTCGTAGGACTCGCCTGCCGCGGCCGGACCGAGCAGCGCCTGGATGTTCGCCGGCTTCGCGCCGAGTTCCACCATCTTCTCGACCGTGCGCTTGACGATCCCGTTGCGCGCGCCCATCCGGCCCGCGTGGACCGCGCCGATGACGCCCGCGGCGTGGTCAGAGAGCAGCACCGGCGTGCAGTCGGCCACCAGCACGCACAGGGCGAGTCCCACCTGGGTGGTCACCAGCGCGTCGGTGGCGGGCACCGGTTCCGCTTGCGGCCCGTCGATAACGGTCACGGTGTTGGTGTGCAGCTGCTCCATCCACACAAAGTCCTCTGCAGACAGGCCGAGGATCCCGGCCAGGCGCTCGCGGTTGGCGCGCACCGCCTCCGGGTCGTCGCCGACGTGCTCGGCCAGGTTGAAAGAGTCGTACGGGGACGCCGAAGCCCCGCCCGCACGGGAGGTAAACACCATGCGGACGGGGCGCGAAGCAAGATTTTCCATGCCCCTCAGGCTAGCGTGTCTGCTTAGCGGAGGAAGTCAGGCACGTCGATATCAAAGTCGTCGTCGCCGCCATCACGCTCGTCGCGGCGGTCGTCGCGGCGCTCATCCTGGCGCCCGAAGTTCGAGCGCTCGGTGCTGGTGAACAGGCCGCCGCGCTGCGAATCGTAGCTGTGTCGCGGGGCGCGCTCCGCACGCGGCGCGGCCTCTTCGCGGTGCGCGGGCTCGCGCTCGGGGGCAGCGGTGGCGGGTTGGGACGCGCGATCGTCGAAAAGCGAGGCGCGCGGCGCGGATTCAACCTGTGCCTGCTCGGTGGCCTGCGCGGCGTCCGGGCGCACGTTGGCTGCCTCGTCGAAGCCGGTGGCGATGATGGTCACGCGGACCTCGTCGCCCAGGTTGTCGTCGATAATCGTGCCGAAGATGATGTTGGCGTCCTCGTCGGCCTTCTCCTGCACGATCGAGGCGGCGGTGTTGACCTCCATAATGCCCAGATCGGAGCCACCGGCGACCGAGAGCAGCACGCCCTTCGCGCCCTCCATGGTGGCCTCGAGCAGTGGCGAATTTATTGCCTGCTCGGTCGCAGACATCACGCGGCCCTCGCCGCTGGCGGAGCCCACGCCCATCAGCGCGGAGCCGGCATCGGCCATGACGGAGCGCACGTCGGCGAAGTCGACGTTGATCACGCCCGGGATGGTGATCAGGTTGGTAATGCCCTGGACACCGTTGTAGAGCACCTCGTCGGCAGCGCGGAAGGCGTCCATCATGGACAGCTCCGCATCGCCCAGCTGCAGCAGGCGGTCGTTCGGGATGACGATGACGGTGTCACAGACCTGCTTGAGCTGCTCAATGCCCTCAAGTGCCTGGCGGGTACGGCGCTTACCCTCGAAGGTGAACGGGCGGGTGACCACGCCAATGGTCAGCGCACCCATCTTCTTCGCAATGCCCGCGACGACCGGGGCCGCACCAGTACCGGTGCCGCCGCCCTCGCCGGCGGTAACGAAGACCATGTCGGAACCCTTGAGCGATTCCTCAATCTCCTGCTTGTGATCCTCGGCAGAGGTGCGGCCTACCTCGGGGTTCGCGCCCGCGCCGAGGCCGCGGGTGGCCTCGCGGCCGATATCGAGCTTGGTGTCTGCATCGGTAAACAGCAGCGCCTGGGAGTCGGTGTTGATAGCGACGAATTCGACGCCCTTCAACCCTTCTTCAATCATGCGGTTGACGGCGTTTACGCCACCGCCGCCGACACCGACGACGCGGATCATGGCGAGGTAGTTCGCGGGAGAGGTCATGATGTGAGGTCTCGCCTTTCAGAGAGTCAAGTGGTTTAAGTCAGTAACGCCATCCATCATGAATGACACGCGCGAAATTTTTGTGTTCTCCCCCGGCGTGTCACTACCCTCAACCTCTACTTTAGACTTTTGACCTGGGCTTTTAGCGGGACGTGACCAACTCCGGGTTCGAAATATTAAACTCCGTGCCCTCCATCTGCAGCATCGACTCCAGCGCGAGCGCCTTGTTCGCGTTGTCCTCCGCCGCGCCCCAGACCACGGTGCGCCCCTCGCGCAGCCGCAGCACGTACTCGTAGGGGCCGCGCGCGTCCAGCGCCTCGACTTGACCGCGCGCCTTTTCGCTTATCGACGCCGCGATCTCCACCGCAGCCCGCTTCCCCTCCTCATCCTCAATCCCAGGACCGACGAGCTCCATCGCGCCCGGCGGCGGGTCCGCCACCAGGAAGTCCTTGCCCTCGGCATCAATCAGGTGTGCGCCATCCTCAAGCGCCACAAACGCGACCGCGGTGTACTCCTCCACGTCCACCTGGATGGAGCTCGGCCAGTCGCGCTTGACCGTCGCCGACTTCACCCACGGGTTCGCCGCCACACCTTCGGCCGCGGCTCGCACATCGACGCGCCCCATCGGCGTCTCCGGCACAATCCCGGTCAGCTCCTCGACCTGTTCCGGTGTCAGCGCAGCGTTGCCGTCCACGTTCACGCCGTGCACAGGCATCATCGGCGTAAACGGCATCGCCGAAGCAATGCCCGCCAGCACCAGCAGCGACACGCCGACCGAGGCGATCGTGCGCCGCCGCGCGCGCTTGCGCTCCTCCGGTTCGGGTTCAGGCTCGGGCTCGGGTGCTTCTCGACGCTCCGCCGCTGGCTCAGGCTCAGGGGCCGGCTCCGGCGCAGGCTCCGGTTCTTCGGGCTCCTCGGGCTCTTCGGATTCCGGCTCTGACTCGACGGGCTCTTCCTCGGTGTCTGGCTCGGTTTCCGGTTCGGTGTCCGGCTCAGTGTCCGGTTCGGGCTCCTGCTCCGGCGTGTCTTTCGGGGTCTCGTCGTCGGGGTTGCCAATGACCGTGGACATCTTAAGCCTCCGGCTGCTCGCGCAGCTGCGCCAGGATCTCCGGGGCGAGCAGGGTCACCGTGCCCGCGCCCATGGTGAGTACGAGGTCACCCGGCTTGGTCACCGCGGCGACCGTTCGGGGTGCGGCGGAGAAGTCCGGTTCGAGGCGTACCACGGTGTCCTCGTCGATGCGGTCAGTGATGATGCGCGAAGTCACGCCCTCGACGGGGGTTTCGCGGGCGCCGTAGATGTCGAGGATGACGCAGGCGTCGGCAAGCGAAAGGGCCCGAGCGAACTCCTCGGCGAACGCCTCGGTGCGGGAGAACAGGTGCGGCTGGAAGCACACCACGACGCGGGCACCGTTGCCCTCGGAGACCACCTTGTCGCGCGCGGCGGTGAGCACGGCGGCGACCTCGGTCGGGTGGTGCGCGTAATCGTCGTAGACGCGCACGCCGGCAAAGGGGCCGGATTCGACCTGGCCGGTGAACTCGAAGCGGCGGCGCACACCCGTGAAGTCGCTCAGGCCTTCGGCCAGCTTCGCCGGGTCAGCGCCCACGAGCGCGCCGGCGAGCGTCGCGGCGGCGGAGTTGAGCACCATGTGGCGACCCGGCACGGTGAGACGGTAGTGCACCTTCTGCCGGTCCTGGTCGGGCAGGCGCAGCTCGACGGTGGTGTTGACGTACGAGCCATCCGCCTCTTCGGCGGTGATCACGGCACCGGCGGGGATGTCCGGGTGGCGCTTCGCTGCCTCCGCGGTGCCGTAGCCGAGCACGTTTATGCCGCGCTCGATCGCTCGCTCGCCGCAGCGGGCCGCGTGCGCATCGTCCAGGCACACCACGAGGTGCCCGCCAGGCTGGATGCGGTCGGCAAAATCGTCGAAGACCTTGAAGTATGCCTCGTGGGTGCCGAAGAAGTCCAGGTGATCAGGCTCGATGTTGGTGATCACCGCGACATTCGGCTTGTAGCGCAGCAGCGAGGCGTCCGACTCGTCTGCCTCGGCAATGAAGACCTTGCCAGCACCGTGATGGGCGTTCGTGCCCGCGCGGTTGAGCTGGCCGCCGATGGCGAAGGAAGGATCCAGGCCTGCCGCCTGCAGGGCGACAACAGCCATCGAGGTGGTCGAGGTCTTGCCGTGGGTGCCGGCGAGCAGGAGCTGGGTGTAGCCCTCCATGAGCTCGCCGAGCAGATCCGAGCGCCGGATGACCGGGATACCGGCCTCGGTGGCCGCGACCAGCTCAGGGTTGTCCTTCGGGATCGCAGCGAAGCTGGTCACCACTACGGTGGGCAACTGGCCGGAGAGCTCGAGGTTCTCCTTCGCGTGACCGATGGCGACCTGGGCGCCCTGCATGCGCAGCGCGCGCACCGGGCGCGAGTCCTTCACGTCCGAGCCGGTGACCACCGCGCCGCGGTCGAGCAGGATGTGGGCGACGCCCGACATGCCGGAGCCGCCGATACCGATGAGGTGGACACGCGAAAGATCAATAGTCTGCGTCATGATTGTGCTCCTTGCTCCAAGGCGGGGTGAAACTACTTGTGGTGGCTGTGGGCGGCTGCGGCGACCACGCGGCGGGCCAGCTCTTCGGCGACGTTGCCCGCGCCCGAGGTCGCCAGCGCGTCGCGCATCTTTGCGTAGCGCGCCTCGTCGCCCAAAATGGCGGTGACTTCGGCGGCAAGAGTGCCGGGGGTCAGTTGCGCGTCGTCGATGCGCACGGCGGCACCAGTAGCCACCAGGTGGGCGGAGTTTAAGCCCTGCTCCCCGTTGCCGTGCGGCAACGGCACGTAAATGGCGGGCAGGCCTGCCGAGGAATTCTCCGCGACCGTCATCGCGCCCGAACGGCACACCACGAGGTCGGCCACGGCGTAGGCGGCCTCCATGTCGTCGATATACGGCACTGCGGTGTAGCCGTCGTGCGGCGCCGGGGCGTCGTTTTTGCGCCCGTATGCGTGCAGGACCTGGAACCCGGCCGCGGTGATCGGCTCGACCGCACCGGCGAGCGCGGTATTAATGCTCACCGCGCCCTGCGAGCCGCCGGTCACCAGTACCGTCTTTGTTGCCGGGTCGAGGTTCCACATCTTGTAGCCGCGCTCAGCCTTCGCCCCGTCCGGGTCCACGCCCACGCCGGGTCGCACCGGGATGCCGACGACATCGCCAGCCATGCCTGAGTTCGGCACCGCGTTAAGACCCACGCCGCCAAGGCGCACGCCCAACTTGTTCGCCATACCAGCCAGCGCGTTGGTCTCCAGCACGAAGAACGGCAGCCCCAGCTGCTTTGCCGCCAAGTATGCGGGCGCAGCGACGTAGCCGCCGGTGCCGAAGACCACGTCCGCGTTCGCTTCGCGCATCGCGTCTTTCGCCTGGCGCACCGCACGCCGCAAGCGCGTCGGAACTTTCAGCAGCTGCAGCGGCTTCTTTCGCGGAATCGGCACCGGGTCAATCAGCGCAAGCTCGAAGCCGCGGGCCGGGACGATCGTGGTCTCTAGCCCGCGCTCGGTGCCAAGTGCGACGACGTGCGCGCCGTACGTATCGCGCAGCACCTCCCCGACGGCAAGTGCCGGCTCGATGTGCCCGGCGGTGCCTCCGCCAGCGAGAACAACAGACAGCTGCTCGTGTGCCTCACTCATGATCTTTTATGCCTTTCTAGCCCGCGCGGCGGTTGCGCGGTTCATCGTAGCGCGGCCGCTGGCGCGAGCGGGGGGAGCTTGCTTGTCGACGCCCCGCCGTCCGGTCCGGGCGCGCCACCCGCGCATGCCCCGGCGTGCGCCCCATCTGCCGAGTGCGCTCGCCGCGCGCGGTGACCGGGGTGCCGAAGCGTGCTTCACGTTCAGAGGCGTGCACCACCCGGCGTCCGCGCATGACGCGCTGCTTGTGCGGGCGGCGCTCCGGTTGGGGTGCGGCGGCTGCGCGCACCCGGCGTTCCGGCTGCGTGGTCAGGACCGGCTCCGGCTCCGGGATGCGGAAGACGCGGTCGAAGCGCGGGCGGCCGTAGTTCTGCATCGCCGAGACCGCATCGGGCTCGTGGCGCGCAATCGAGGCGAGCACGCCCATCGCGCCGAAGGTCACCACCGCAGACGAGCCACCGGCAGAGATCATGGGCAGCTGGATGCCGGTCACCGGCAGCAGACCGACGACGTAGCTGATGTTGATCAGCGCCTGCACCACCACCGCGGCGGTCAGCGAGGCCGCGATCATGCGCTGCTCCTGGGTCGCCGCGCGGCGCGCCGCCCGGAGGCCGAAGTAGCCGAGCGCGGCGAACAGGCCGATAACCAACGCGCCGCCCCACAGGCCGAGTTCCTCGCCGATGATGGCGAAGATGAAGTCATTCTTCGCCTCGGGAAGGTAGAACCACTTGGCGCGGGACTGGCCGAGTCCGACGCCGAAGAGGCCGCCGTCGGCAAGCGATAGGAAGCCCTGGTGAGACTGGAAAGCGATGCCGCGGGTGTCGTCGAACTTGCCGAAGAGCGCGTCGAAGTAGACGTGGAAGCGATCCGAGCGGAAGCTGCCGCTGAGGAAGGTGAACAGCAGCATCACCAGGCCGATGAGCCCAAAGCTGAACAGCACGGTGCGTGTCACGCCAGCGAAGAACATGATCAGGCCCATGATCAGCGCAAAGGACAGGGCCATACCCATATCCTTCTGGGCGGCGATCAGGAGGAAGCCCGCGATGCCCACGAGGTAGAAGGCCGCGCCACTGTCCCACTTGAAGCGGATCCCCTTGCGGGCGACCTCTTGCGCGCCCCAGATGGCGAAGGTCAGACGCGCGATCTCCGAGGGCTGCACGCGCAACGGCCCCAGTGCCAGCCAGGACTGCGAACCGACCTCATCCCCGCCCGTGCCAAACGGCAACACCAGGACCAGCAGAACGTAGGAGACGAGCAGCATCACCGCGTTGATACTGCGCAACCACCGCAGCGGCATCTGCAGCGCCGCGAGGAAGGCCACCAGGCCCATCACTACCATCAGTCCCTGGCGGGCGGCGGTCTTCCACGGTGACGCCGCCTCGAGGTACGACATCGCCATCGACGAGGACAGCACCATCACCAGCCCGAGTCCGGCAAGCACGAAGACGACGCTGCGGATCATCGTGTAGTCGATCAGCGGGCGCGCGTCGAGGAAGTCCTCCACCCGGCGCGAGGCCGCCCCCAGCCGGGACACTGGCCGCTGCGCACGGTCGTTTCGCCGTGCCGTTCGTGCGGCTGGGTGTCCGTCGCGGGTGACCGTCATGGCCTCATCCTTTCGCCAAAGGCTGAACAAAAAGTATCAAGTACCACTTGAGAGTACACGGTGGGTCGCGCCACAAGGCGCGGCCCGCCTCCGTGTCTCCTGTCAATCCGATGGGCACGCGCGCAGCGCCGCCGCGCGGAAGGCCTCACCGCGGGCAGCCATGCCTGGGTACATGTCCAGGCTCGCCGCCGCCGGGGCCAGCAGGACCGTGTCGCCCGGCTGTGCCTGCGCGGCCGCAAAGTCGCAGACCTGCTGCATCGCGTGCTGCGGGTCTGTCTCGTCCGTGACGAAGACTGGGAGCTGCGGGGCAAGGCGCGCGCAGGCCTCGCGGATGAGCTCCCGGTCCTGGCCGAGCAACGCGACGGCGCGCAACTGCCCGGCGTGCTCGCGCACGAGTTCGTCCACGCTCGCGCCCTTGAGCTGGCCGCCGGCGATCCACACGACTGCACCCTCGCTGCCCGCGAGCGCGGAGTGCGCGGCGTGCGGGTTCGTCGCCTTCGAGTTATCCACCCAGCTCACGCCTTGTGCGGCATGCACGAGCGCGCCGCGGTGGTCCGCCACCTGGTACGAGGCAAGTCCCGCCTGAATCTGCGCAGGCGTTGCGCCCTGGGTCAGCGCGACAGCCGTTGCCGCCAGCGCGTCGAGTACGCCCGCCGCACCGGGTGGCTGGATGCCTGTGGCGGAGGCGACGTCGACACGCTCCCCGCCGAGACGAGCGACGATCCGCCCCTCCTCGACGCCGACCTCGCCCTCGCGAGGTTTCGCCTGGGTGAAACCGATGATGCCGCGGTAAGCCGCGGCTAGCTCGCGCACGTGCGCATCGTCGATGCCGGCCACCGCGAATCGTGCGCGCAGCACTTTGCTTTTCGACGCCGCGTAGCCCGCAAACGACCCATGCCAATCAAGGTGATCATCAGCCAGGTTGAGCAGCACACCCGCGTCGGGCACAAGTTGGCTCGACCAATACAGCTGGAAGCTGGACAGCTCCGCGACGAGTACGTCCGCGCGCGGTTCGGCGACGAGCGCGTCCGCGACCGCCAGCCCGATGTTGCCGCAGGCCTGCGCCCGCTTCCCCGTGGCTTGGCCTACCTGCGCCATGATCGCGGCGAGCATGCCGGTGGTGGTGGTCTTGCCGTTGGTTCCGGTGACTACCAGCCAGTCGCGCGGAGCACCGAAGATGCCGGCGCGGTCGAGGCGGAAGCACAGCTCCACGTCGCCGATGACCTCGAGCCCGGTCGCGGCTGCAGCTACGAGCAGCGGGGTGTCCGGCCGCCAGCCCGGCGAAGTCACCACGCTGGCAAACTCGCCGAGGCGCGCGGTGGCCTCTGCGGTAGTGAGCGTGGGAGAGCCGGTCGTCTCGTGGAGGTTCGCACGGCCGGTGGCGTTGTCGTCGGCAACTGCGTGCGCGACGCCGAGCTGGGTGAGCAGCTTCGCCGCGCCCAGGCCGGACACGCCCGCGCCGGTGACCAGGACGGGTTCGGCGACCGGAAGGTGCGTGGCCATTAGAGGCTCACCCCGTTTTGCGTGAGCCACTCGCCGTAGAACAGGGCCAGGCCGAGGGCGACCGACATGGCGGCGATGATCCAGAAGCGGACCACCACCGAGGTCTCGGCCCACCCGCCGTTTTCAAAGTGGTGGTGGAAAGGTGCCATGCGGAACACGCGCTTGCCGGTGGCCTTGAAGGAGGCAACCTGGATGACCACGGAGGCGGCCTCGATGACGAAGAGCGCGCCGACAACCACCATGAGCAGCTCGGTGCGCGAGGTCACCGACAGCCCGGCGACCAGGCCGCCGAGCGCCAGCGAACCGGTATCACCCATGAAGATCTTCGCCGGTGCCGCGTTCCACCACAAGAAACCGATGCAGGCACCGAAGCCGGCCGCGGCCAGGATCGCCAGGTCGAGCGGGTCGCGCACCGAGTAGCAGCCCGGGGTGGCCTCCAGCGAGCAGGAGTTGCGGAACTGCCAGAACGTAATGGTGACGTAGGCCGACATGACCAACGCGGTGGTGCCCGCAGCCAGGCCGTCGAGGCCGTCGGTGAGGTTGACCGCGTTCGACCACGCGGCCAACAGGATGTAGATGAAGACGAGGAAGACAATGGTGCCGATAATGCCCCCGCCAACCGCGATGTCGAGGGTGTCGATATCGCGCACAAAGCTCAGCGCGGTCGAGCCGGGAGTCAGCCCGTTATCATCCGGGAACTGCAGCACCAGGATGCCGAAGGCCAGCGCGATCGCCAGCTGCGCGACAAGCTTGGCGGTCTTGTTCAGGCCGAGGTTGCGCTTCATGAAGAGCTTGATGCCGTCGTCGGCAAAGCCAACCAGCCCGAGCGCCAAGGTGAGGCCAAGCACGATCAGGCCCGTGGCCGTGAACGCCTCGTGCCCGGTCACCAGCGCGATCACCGAGCTCGCGATGTAGCTCACCGTAATCGCCACCAAAATGGCAATACCGCCCATCGTGGGCGTACCGCGCTTGCGCGCGTGGGACTGCGGGCCATCCTCGCGAATCTCCTGCCCCATCTCCCGCCGGTGGAAGTACCGGATAAGCACGGGGGTGGTAAAGATTGCGACGAGGAAGCTGATAATCCCTGCGCTGATGACTTGAATCATGACACTGCTTCCTTGCTTAAAGTTCTCAAAGGTATTTCCTCTATGTACGAGGATAATTCCGCGCATCCTCGCGCAGACGATGCCCCGCCAACAGCGACTCCGCCACCGTCCACAGCTTGCCCGCATTCGATGCCTTGACCAGGACGACGTCGCGATCTTCGCGCGCCTCCCAGCCGGTCTCGCCGTGCGGTGCCGACGCCAACAGGAGGCGCACGTGCTCGGCCGCCTCCTCCGCGTCCGCGACGTGGGCGGTATGGATGCCGGCCGCGTGCGCACCGGCCAGCAGCGCGTCCATCGACGGGTTATGCCCGACCGCCACCAAGTGCGTGACCCGGTAGCGGGCGAGTTCTTCGGCGAGTGCGGCGTGGGCGTGCGGGGCGTCGTCGCCAAGCTCGCCCATCTCGCCCAGCACGGCGATCGAGCGCACGCCGGGGCGCGCCGCGGCGGTGTAGCCCAGTGCCGCGATCGCCGCGCGCATGGACTCCGGATTCGCGTTGTACGCGTCGTTGATCACGGTCACGCGGTCCACGCGGGTATTGACATCCATGCGGTTGACGGAGACGGAACGCGCAGCGCTGAGCGCCTCGGCCACCTCCGCGCACGAGAGGCCGGCCTCGATCCCGACGGCCGCGGCCGCCAGCGCGTTGCCCACCTGGTGCGCGCCGAATACGCCGAGCGACACCCGCTGCGGTTCGCCTTGCGGGCAGTGCATGGTAAACGTAGCGCGAGCAACCGCGTCCAAGGAGATATCCGTGGCGTAGAAGTCGCCGCCGCGCGGACGCGTGGAAAAGGTGACTACACGGGCTCGTGTGCGCGCGGCCATCGCGGCGACCAAGTCGTCGTCGGCGTTGAGGACGGCCACGCCGCCGTCGCTCGCCGCGGGCAGTGCCTCAACCAGCTCGCCTTTCGCCTGGGCGATATTCGCCCGGGAGCCGAATTCGCCCAGGTGGGCGGAGCCGACGTTGAGCACCACGCCGATGCGCGGCGGGGCGATCTGCGCCAAGTGCGCGATGTGCCCGATGCCGCGCGCCGACATCTCGGCGACAAGGAAATCCGTCGACTCGGTGCACCGCAGCACGGTATACGGGTGGCCGATCTCGTTGTTAAAGGAGCCGGGTGGGGCGACCGTCTCGCCCGCGCGCGTAAGCAGCGTAGCCATGAGGTCTTTGGTAGAGGTCTTGCCCGCCGAGCCCGTCACCCCGGCGATAGTCAGCCCGTGGTGAGCCGCGAGCTCGCGGGCGACGTGCGCGGCCAACGCGCTCATGCCCGCGACCACGCCCGCGGTCGAGCCGTCCGGGTCGCCCGCGGCCAAGTCGGAATTATCGCCGGGGCGACGCGGCACCTTCGGCACGATGACGGCGGGCACGCCGACCTCGCGCACGGTCAGCGCCGCGACCGCCCCGTCGCGCACGGCGGCGGCCGCGAAGTCGTGGCCATCGACGCGCGCGCCGCGCAGGGCGACGAACAGGCCGCCTGCGGCGAGCTTGCGGGAGTCGAACTCCACGTTGCCGGTCACCACCGCGTCCGGGTCGGCCTCCGGGCTGAGCCGGCCGCCGGTGATCTCGGCAATCTGGGCCAATGTCAGCGGGATCATGCCTTACTCCTTGTCGCTCGTTGCTGTGTAGCCTTGCTCCGCGAGCGCACGGCGCATCTCTTCGCGATCATCGAAGTGGTGGGTCGTCGTGCCGACGATCTGGCCAACCTCGTGGCCCTTGCCCACCACGACGATCGCATCGCCCGGCTGCGCCCAGGCCACCAGCTGGTCGATCGCGCCGGCGCGGCTTGCGTCCTCGCGGATCTCTACACCTTCAGCGGCCGCTTCCTCGGCGCCTGCGCGCACGGCGGCGCGGATGGCGGCCGGGTCCTCGGTGCGCGGGTTATCGTCCGCCACCACCACGAAATCGGCACCGCGGGCGGCCTCCGCACCCATGATGGCGCGCTTGGAGGCATCGCGGTCGCCGCCGGCACCAACGACGATGCCGACGCGCCCGGCAACCTGCGAACGCAGCGTAGCCAGCACCGCGGCGATCGCGGCCGGCTTGTGGGCGTAGTCCACCACGGCGACGAAGTCCTGCCCGACGTCGATGCGCTCCATGCGCCCCGGCACCGCGGCCTGTGACAGGCCGTGCACGAAGGCGGCCACATCCACGCCCACCCGGTGCGCCAGGCCGGCCGCGAGCGCGGCGTTGGCCACGTTGAACTCGCCCGGCAGAGGCAGCCGGAACGTAAAGCTTTCCCCCGCGAGCTCGAGTGTGATCTCCTGCGCGCCGGAGTCCTCTACTGACAGCTGTGACGCCGCGATATCGACGCCGCCCTGCCCACGCGTGCCGACCTTAAGCGAATCCCCCGCCAGCGCGGCCATCCGCTCGCCCCACGCATCGTCCACGCAAATCACGCTCAAGGGCGCGGCGAGTGGCGAAGCGGGGTCGAAGAACAGCGCCTTGGCCTGGAAGTAATCCTCCATCGTCGGGTGAAAATCCAGGTGGTCCTGGCTCAGGTTGGTAAAACCGGCGACGTCGAAGTCCGTGCCGCCGACCCGGCCGAGCATGAGCGCGTGCGAGGAGACCTCCATGACCACGTGGGTCACCCCCTCGTCGCGCATCTGCGCAAAGAGGCGCTGCAGGTCGGGTGCCTCCGGGGTGGTCAGCTTGCTCGGCACATCCTTGCCCGCGATCCGGGTGCCGGTCGTACCGATCAACCCCACGGTGCAGCCCGCCGCCGCGAGCCCGCGCTCCAGCAGGTAGGTGGTTGTGGTCTTGCCCGAGGTGCCGGTGACCCCGATCAGCGTCATGTCGCGCGAGGGGTGGCCGTAGACCGCGGCGGACACCTCGCCAAGGATGGCGCGCACGTCGTCGACAACCAGCACGGGGCGGGTGTCGCCGGTGGCGGTGATGATGTCCAGGCCGGCGGCGTCGGTAAGCATTGCCTGCGCCTTGCTTTCAGCAGCGAAGGAAGCGCCGTGCACCCGCGTGCCCGGCAGCGCGGCGAACAGCCCGCCCGGGGCAAGCGCCGCGGAATCGAGGCCGATGGAGTGCACGGGCGCGGGTGTGGCCGGCGGGTTGACCACGCGCGCCCCCGCCAGCTCAGCGAGCTGCAACAGTGTGGGTGCCTCGTGGGAAGTCATTGGTTCTCCTTCGTTGTGATTCATTGTCGCTACTGCGCCTGCAGCACAAACGGTTTCGCTTCCGGGCTCGGCGGAATGTTCTCGCGGTTGAGCAGCCACGCCGCGATCTCCTTGAACACCGGGGCCGCGGACTGGCCGCCCCCGCCGCCCTCGAGCGGGCCGCGCTGGGGCTCATCCAGCATGATGGCGACGACGAAACGCGGATCGTCCGCAGGCGCCACACCCGCAAACGTAATCCAATACCGGCTCTGCGAGTACGCACCAGTGTCCTCGTCGACCTTCTGCGCCGTGCCCGTCTTGCCGGACAGCTGGTAGCCCTCGATGCTGTTGCCCTGCGCGGTGCCGTTCTGGATCCCGTTCGGGTCCTCCTGGAAGGTCGCGCGGAACATATCGACGGTCGTGCGCGCCGTCTCCGGGCTGACCACCCGGGTCGTCGCCGGCTCCTGCTGGTCGAGTTCCTCGCCGTCCGGGCCGGTAATGCGCGAGATGATGCGCGGTTCGATGCGTTCGCCGTCGTTAGCCAGCGTCTGGAACACGCTCGCCATCTGCAGCGTCGTCCAGCTCATCCCCTGCCCGATCGGCAGGTTGGCAAAGGTGCCGCCCGACCACTGCTCGAGCACCGGCAGGATGCCCGCCGACTCGTTCGGCAGCTCAAGGCCGGTGGTTTTGCCCAGGCCGAAGCGCTGCAGGTAGTCCCAGAAGCGCTCCTCGCCAAGCCGCTGCGCCAGCTGCAGGGTGCCCACGTTCGAGGACTTACCGAAGATGCCGGCCGTGGTGTACGGCAGATCGCCGTGCTCCCAGGCATCGGCGACGGTCACGCCCGCCATGTCGATGGAGCCGGGCACGTTATGCACCTCCTCCGGGTTCGTCGTCCCCTCCTCGATGGAGGCAGCCGCCGTGATGACCTTGGCCACCGAACCAGGCTCGAAGGGGTGCGAGATGGCGTTGTTTTCAAAGTCGCGGCCTTCCGCGAGCTGCTTCTCGACGTCACCGTTCGGGTCAATCGTGCCCGTATTCGCCATCGCCAGCACTTCCCCGGTGCGTGCGTCGAGCACCACTGCCTCGGCACCCTTGGCCTGCGAATTCGCCTTCGCCTGCTCAATTGTCTGCTGCACGTAGGTCTGCAGGTCTAAATCGATGGTCAGCTCCACTTCCGAGCCGTCGACGGCGGGCACCACGTCGCGCAGCGTCCCGGGGATAGACATGCCCAGGCCGGAGACGTCTTCGGTGGAGCGGCCGTTAATGCCGGTGAGTACTGCGTCGCTCGAGGCCTCCAAACCGAACTGCCCCTGGCCGTCCATGGAGACCTTGCCCACGATGTTCTCCCCGATCGCACCGTTGGGGTACTTGCGGATGTCCTGGTGATCCGCTGCCAGGCCCTGGAAGGTGCGGGCCAGCCCCATCGCCACATCCGGGTCGACGTTGCGCACCAGCACCTCGTAGTTGGTATCCGCGTGCAACTTCTCGTAGATATCCTTCGAGCTGACTGCGCCGATCTTGCGCTCCTCGTTGTCTTTCGCGTCGGTGACCTTCGCGCCGGAGCCTCCGTCGGCGTCGATCTCGGCAAGGGCCCGGTCGAGGATCTCCATGCGGGTCTCGTCCTCGCCCGCCTCCGGCAGCACGTAGTCATTGCCGATGATCACGGGGATGGAATTGGCCATCTTGCGCAGGTAGTCCTCCACGCGCGCGTCGAGCTGCGCTTCGATGCTCCCATCGGAAACACCGTCGTTGCGCATCTGGCTCGTCACCAGGTCCGCGACCTCGCCGCGCAGCATCTTCGGCGACACAGTCAGCGAGCGCGCCTGCATGGTGTAGGCGAGCTGGTTGCCCTCTCGGTCGACCACCTGGCCGCGGCGGGCCGGATCGACGTAGACGCGCGTGCGCTGGGTCTGCGCCTGCTCGCGCAGCTCCGGCCCCCACACCACCTGGACCCACGCGAGCCGCCCGATGAGTATCACGGCCACCACGATCACCGCGGTCACCACGATGCCCACCCGCGAGTTGGTGATCTGGCGCTTGGACCGCGCCTTCTCACGTGGCCCTCGCGACCCCGAATCCACCACGTGTACTCCTTCTATGTGTGCTGTGTCCGCTCCTGCGGATGCAGGTACCTCATCTTAGAAGTTCGAGGCGACATTTGGTTGGTACGGCGCGACATTATCGAGCCGCTGCGCGGGTGCCGGCCGGCGGTCGTTGCCGCCCGGCGTTGCGGTAAGCGAATCGCCGATCTCGTCGGTGGCTTCCCTATCGCTCGAGGCGCGTCCGGCGTCGGCCTGCGCGCTGTTGACGTCGATGACCTTCGCGTTGGCCTCCGGGTTGAACTCGCGGCGGATGTGCGTCGCCCCGTTGTCGGTCACGTCCACGATGCCGGGCTGCGAAGCCACGAGCATGCCCTGCTCGGAAGCGCGCTGCGCCAGCTCCGCCGAGGACCGGCGCTGCTCTAAGTCGCGGTTGAGCGTCTCCACCTCGGCCGCTAGCTGCCGCTCCTGCTTCTGCAGGTCCTGGATACTAAACGACTGCGACGTCGCCAGCCCCGACAGCCCCATCGCGGTAAGCACACCGGCGATCAGCAGCGGCACACCGATGGAAGACACCTTGGAAAAGCGGTGCGGTGCATCAGTCACCCGCGCCTCGGCCACGCGCCGACCGCGCACCGAAACGACCTGGCTCGAGCCGAGCCGCCCGCGCGCTTTTTCGTGCGGCACGTGCGGCCGCGCCACCCGCGTGCGCTCAGGGTGCCGGCGGGGCCGGGTGAGCGTGCTTGTCGACGCCACCGCGTTAAAGTCTCGTGCTCCCATAGTTTCTTGCGTCCTTTTCGGCCAGGTGTGTTATGCGGACAGTTTCTTGATTCCCCGCACCCTGACGGGCGCGGCGCGCGGGTTGCGCTCAATTTCTTCTTTCGACGCCTGCTCCGCCCCGTGCGTAATCAGAGCGAACTTCGCTTCGGTACCGGGCAAGTCCATCGGCAGCCCCGGCGGCGTTTTCGAGGTAGTCAGCTCGCGCAGCGCGGACTTGATGATCTTGTCCTCGTGCGACTGGTAGCTCATGAACACCACCCGCCCGCCGACGGCAAGCAGGTCCGTGATCACCGGGACCACGTTCCGGATCGCATCCAGCTCGCCGTTGACCTCTACGCGCAGCGCCTGGAACGTGCGCTTCGCGGGGTGCCCGCCGGTACGCCGGGTGGCGGCCGGGATCGTGTCGTAGAGCAGCTCGACCAGGCGCGCGCTCGTCGTAAATGGCTCCCGCTCCCGCTCCTTGATAACCGCTGCAGCAATCTTGCCCGCGAACCGCTCATCCCCGTAAGTCTTGAGCACATGCGCGAGCTCGCCGTGGCTGTAGGTGTTTAACACCTCCGCCGCGGTGATCCCGTGGGTGGGGTCCATCCGCATATCCAGCGGCGCGTCCACGCGGTAGGCAAACCCGCGCTCGGCCTGATCCAGCTGCATCGACGACACGCCAAGATCAAACAGCGCCCCGGCCACGCCATTGGCACGGACCAGGTCGAAAACCTCGCCCTCAGCGGCGGCGATGGCTTCGCCCATCTCGTCGAAGCGCGCCTGCACCGCGGCGAAACGATCGCCAAACGGCGCGAGCCGCTCCGTCGCCTCCGCGAGCGCATTCGGATCACGGTCGACGCCGATCACCCGTGCGCCAGGGAACGTGGTGAGGAAGTGCTCGGTGTGTCCGCCGGCGCCGAGTGTGGCGTCGATAAGCACAGCATCAGTGCCCACCGCCGGAGCGAGCAACTCGGCCATCCGCTCACGCATCACCGGGACATGCCCGTGCACCTGCTGATTCGTCACCCGAGGAACCTCCCTCCGTCACACTTGCCGCTTCCTTCACACTCACACAAGGGGAGCGCATAGAGCCCTGCCCGGGGCGGCTGTTCTGATGTCGGGGAAGTACACCAGAACGCTCCACGCCCCAGACAGAGTCCGTACACGCTCTCCGTCAGTAGTCACGCCCACTGCCGGGGAGTCAGCCCTACAGCAGACCGGAGAGAATGTCGTCATCATCCGCCGCCGAGAAAGCGGCTTCAGTCTCTTCTTGGTACTGAGCCCACGACTCAGCGTCCCAAATTTCGAGAAAATCCACCGAACCAATCACCACGCACTCCTTAGTCAGGGAGGCGTACTCCCGGTGCGCCGGCGACAACGTAATACGGCCGGACCCATCCAACGTTTGCTCATCCGCACTGGCAGCCAGGTTACGAATAAACGCGCGCGCCTTCGGGTTCGTCCGGGACGCCGCCGCAGCCTTCCTGGCCCTGGCGGTGAACTCCTCCCGCGGGTACACCGCGAGCGAATGATCCTGCCCCTTCGTCACCATCAGCCCATCCGCAAGCCCCTCACGGAACTTTGCGGGTAGCGTCAAGCGACCCTTGTCGTCCAGCTTGGGAGTGTAGGTTCCCAGAAACATCCGGCGACCCACCTTCCCTTCACCTTCGGAATCGGCTCTGAAATTTTCTCTACGACGATTCGCGCCGCACACGTAGTCAAGATGTGCGCCACTGCTCGCCGCTACGCCCCACCTTAACCCACTTTGCCCCACAAACGCCACACTACGGGCAAACTTTCCGCGTTTGATTTGTGTTTGCGCAGGTAGACTGCGTGTTTTTCGGTGGGGAGAAATCCCCGGAACCCGGGCATTGAGTGCGGTTTTCGACGGCGCACGAGGCGGGGTCCGGGGCGCGCACACGCCGGATCACACGCCCCAGGGGGCACGAGTGGGTGAAAGTGGGGAATTTCGGGCGGGCACGAAAAAGCGCACCCCCTACGCGGGGATGCGCTGCGATTTACAAGAAAGGCGCTACTGGCGGTCCTCGAAACGGCGCCGGAAACTCTCCTCCAACGAGGCGCCACGCTGCGAGCGCTGCTTCGCGCCGCGCTGCGGCTGCACGTGCGCGGTCGGCGTCGACGGAGTGCGCAGCGCCATGACGCCGCCCACCATCATCACACCGAAGCCGACGATGCTCAGCGCCACCATCCACACGCTCACCGAGGCGAGCGCCACTCCGCCCAGCAGCAGCACGAGACCGAGCACCATGAGCGCCACGCTGCGGAGCGTGAGCTTGCCCGCTGGGCGCTCGCCGCCAAAGCTCACCTCTTGCGCTACGGAGCTGCCGAACTTCGGATCCTCGGCGAGGAGCGATTGCTCAATCTCGCGGAGTGCGCGCTGTTCCTGTTCAGAAAGAGACAATGGTTCACTCTCCAGCTACCCGACGGACATTGTTACTTATACAACGGTCATCCTACCCAGTTTGTTCCCGCCGCTGAATTCTTTTGCGCAAAACCTTTCCCAACCTACGCAACCAGCGGGGCACCGGTGCCGAAATCGGGTCGCGCAAACTCGTAGAAGCGCTCAGCCTCACCGAGCAGTTCCGCGACGCGCGCCGCCGGAACCTCGCGCTGGATTCCCGAGACGACGCGCCCCCGCAGCGCCGAATACTGCCGAAACGTTCCCGCCCAGCGCTTGCCGTCCGCACCCGTAATGGCGAGCTTGTCCCACGCACTGGTGGGCAGCCGCTTCCTTTTACGTATCGTCGGCGAAGTCGCGCACACCGCGCCCGCGATCCGCAGCGCGGCGAGGTAGGCCTGCTCTAACGCGACGTCTTCGCGGCCTGCCTCGAGTTCTTCGTGCGCCTGGGCAAGAAATCCGTCGGCGGCGGCGAGGAAGCGGTCCCGCTTGCCTTCCGCCGAGCTGGCGCGGGAGACGGTGGCAGAGACGACGCTGGTGTTGGTGTGCATGGTTGTGCTCCTTTTTGTAGTTTGTGTTGCCCCCAAACTTTAGGAAGCCGACCGAACATCACCCCGCGCATGTTCGCTCACGTGTTCTAACTTAGTGATTCTCCCCCGCCCCGCGCGCAGCCGTGGTTCCATGGAAAGCGTGACCGTCACTATCCGCCGCCTCAGCGCCGCCGAGTTCAGCCAGCTCGCGCCACAGTTCGTGGACATCTACCTCGACGCCATGGACTACCCGCGCACCATCCGCTCCGAGCGAATCCGTGTGTGGCGCCGCGACGTGACCACCCCGGGCTTCGAAGCCTTCGCGGCGATCGAGGGCACGCGCATCCTCGGCGTCGCCTACGGCTTCCTCGGCCAGAGGGAGCGCTGGTGGGACCGCCAGCTCATCCGCGCGCTGACCGAGAACAACCGCCTCGACGACACCGCCCGCGAGATGCTGCGCAGCTACTTCGAGATCGCCGAGGTCCATGTCTCCCCCGCCGCACAGGCCCGCGGTGTTGGCACGCTACTTCTGCGCTCGCTTCTCGACGCCGCGCCCGCCCACTGGGCACTCCTGTCCACCCCCGAAGCGCCCGGGGAAGCCAACGGGGCCTTCCGCCTCTACCGCGCCTTCGGCTTTGCAGACCTTGCCCGCAACTTCTACTACTCCGGCGACCCGCGCCCCTTTGCCATCTTGGGACGCCGCCTGCCCTGTGGGTAACCTGGGGCAGAAGATCTACCTCAGCAAAGGAGCCCCACCGTGGCCACAAGGCACACCTCACTCGAGACGATCCCGGCAGCAGTCGAAGCACAGCTGCGCGAGTTCTTTGCCGCCCAGCGCGACACCGTCGGCCGCATCGGGGCACCTGTGTCCAACTCCGTGGGCTACCTGGAGCGCTTCGTACTCGGCGGCGGCAAGCGCATCCGCCCGCTCTACGGCTGGGCAGGCTTCGTCGGCGGGGGCGGTCTCGAGCGCACCGACGAGGACCCGGACGCCGTGCTGCGCGCCGTCAGTTCGCTCGAGTTCATCCAGGCCTGCGCGCTTATCCACGACGACATCATCGACGCCTCCGATACCCGCCGCGGCAACCCCACCGTCCACCGCGCCGTCGAGGCCGCGCACCGTAAGGCGGGCCGGCGCGGCGACGCCGCCGAGTTCGGCCAAAACGCCGCCATCCTCATCGGCGACCTCGCACTGGTCTGGGCCGAAGACATGTGGCGCTACTCGGGTGTCAGCGCCGCCGCCTTGGAGCGCGCCGCCGAGGCCTGGCGCGGCATGCGCACCGAGGTCATCGGCGGCCAGCTCCTCGACATCATGCTGGAGGGCGAGGGCAGCGAGTCGATCGAACTGGCCGATCGAGTCAACCGCTTCAAGACCGCCGCCTACACAATCGAGCGCCCCCTCCACTTAGGTGCCGCGCTCGCCGACGCACCCCAGGCCACGATCGACGCCTTCCGCGGCTACGGGCGCGACATCGGCATCGCCTACCAGTTGCGTGACGACATCCTCGGTGTCTTCGGCGACTCCGCGATTACCGGCAAACCCGCCGGCGACGACATCCGCGAGGGCAAGCGGACCGTGCTGTATGCCACCGCGCTCGAACTCCTCGACGACTCCGACCCTGCCGCCGCCGCAGAACTGCGCGCCGGCATCGGGACCGCAACCGCACCGCAGGAGCTCACGCGACTGGCGGAGGTGATTGCGGAAAGTGGGGCGCGGGAGGGCGTCGAGAAGCGAATCGAAGCACTGACTGCCTCGGGCCTTGCGCACCTCGAGCAAGCGGACATCGACGCCGACGTTGCCGACACGCTGCGCCAGCTCGCGATCCGCTCGACCGAACGGCGCGCCTAATGCGGCGAGCACTCGCCCTCGGCACCGCCGCCGCCACCTGCATCGCGCTCGGCTCGTACGGCGCCGGTGCCACCCGCAACCGCAGCGGCATCATGCGCGAGCTCGGCCTCGACCCGCTCATGTACGGCCACGGCCGCGGGCTCATGGAGGCGCTTTTAACGATCGGCATCCTCGGGCTCGTCGCCGCCTGGCTGCTGCTCGGCCGCGCCCGCCCGGACTTGCGCACCACGCGCCTGGCCACCTGGGCGTGGACCGCGCCGCTCGTGCTCAGTGCGCCCATCCTCTCGCGCGACGTCTACTCCTACCTCATGCAAGGCGCGATGCTTCGCGACGGCTACGACCCCTACATCGAAGGCGCCGCTGTTAACCCCGGGCCGTATCTGTGGGAGGTCAGCCACGACTGGCGCAACACGACCACCCCCTACGGACCCGCGCACCTTGGGCTAGGCAAGGCGATCACCACGGCAGTTGGCGACGACGTCACCGCAGGGCTGATCGTATATAAGCTCGTCTCGCTGTTGGGGTTCGCGATGATCATCTGGGCGGTACCCCGGATTGCCGCAGCGCTCGGCGCCAACCCCGCGTTCGCGCTGTGGATCGGGGCGGCGAACCCGCTCATGCTCCTGCACATGGTCGGCGGCATGCACAACGAATCCATCATGGTCGGCCTCGTCTCCGTCGGGCTGCTCGCGTGTGTGGTGCCGACGCGCCGCCGCTTTGCGTGGGCGAGCGGCGGGATCGCGCTCATCGCGCTGGCTGTCTCGCTCAAGGCTACTGCCGCGATCGCGCTGCCGTTCGTGGTGTGGATCATGCACGCACGCTTTGCGACGGGCAACTGGCCGCGCCGGCTCGGCGTGTTCGCCGGCTGTGGTGCGTGGGCACTTGCGTTAACGCTGGCGGTCGTGGACCTGGTCACCGTGGTCTCCGGGGCGTCTTGGGGGTGGGTGGCGGAGATCTCCGGCAACTCCAAGGTGGTCAACCCCCTCGCCGGGCCGACGCTTTTGGCGGAGCTCATCACCCCCGTCGCCCAGCTTGTCAACGAAAACTTCCACTACAACACCGCCCTTGCTGCCACCCGCGCAGCCAGCGGGGTGGTCATGCTCGCGAGCCTGGTTGTGGCGTGGTGGTACTTCCGGCCGAGCCGGGGCGGCTACCCCGCCCGCGCGATCGCCGGGACCTGCGCAGCCTACGCCGTCGCCTTCATAGCCAACGCGGTCACCCTGCCGTGGTACTACGCCTCGCTGGTGTCCTTGGTGGGCACGTTCCGCGCACCGGCGTGGGTGCAGCAGGTCGCCGTGGGGGCCTCGGTCGTGGTCTCACTCGCGTTTACCGGCAGCGGCAACCACCGGTTTTACGACCCCTGGTTCCTTATCCTCGCTCCCTTCGTCGCGCTTGTCGCCGTGGCGTTCGTCTGGCCGCGCAAGGTTTCTGTTGCGGAGGCCCAGGGCCTGCGCTAGGTTGTGGGCCTATGGGGGATCAACAACAATTACGGGCCTTTTTGGCCTTCAAAGCAGGGGGAATCGCCGCACTCCGGCTCGTGCATGAGGCGGGCCTGGACGAGGCCGCACTGGTTGCCATGGGCGCGGCAGACGACTACGCCGACACACTCGTGCGCCTTGCCCGCCGCTTCTTTAGACCCACCAGCCACTCGCGCTACCAACTCGAAGCACGCGCTGCGGCCGAGGCCAACCGCCACTGCATCGAAACCCTAGAACTTATCGAACGCACCGCCAGGCGCATCAGCAACCCCACCAAACGCTGGGAATACACCGCGCAGTTGTGCGCCACCGAGGGTGATACCACCACCATCTCGAAGAAAGCCACCCGGCTGCGCAAAACCTTCCTGCCGCCGCGCCCACCACAGGATGGGGTGCGCATCCAGCGCAGCGAACAACACGACAAATTCATCATTCGGCTCACCGGTCCTACCAACGACTTACAGGACCTGGTCACCACCTTTGAAACCCCCGGCGAGGATGGAGAACCGATTGATCCGATCGACTGGCTGGTCAACAACCGCCACATCGTCCAAGCCCCCGTGGCAATACACGCGATTATCACCGACAAGGACATCGACCACGTCCTTGCCGGCACCGACGATACACCCGACGAAGAACCGGTCGTGGTGACCAACACCGGGGTGAAAATGACCACCAGCCAAGTGCTGCGCCGGCATATCCTGCCGGATGGCTACATCACCCTGGCCGCACCACATTTGGGGCCCATTAACACCCACCGAGCACGCCTTGCCTCACCGGTACAACGCCTCGCGATCGAGGCGGACTCGCCAACTTGCTGCTGGCCGGACTGCACCACACCAATCTCGAAGTGCCAGGCCCACCACCTGACCGACTACGCCCAAGGTGGTGAGACGCACCCGGCAAACATGTGCTGGCTGTGCCCGCACCACAACGCGGTCAACGGCCAACCAGACCGGGGCCGGATGGCGCGCATCGACGGCCGGATCGCCTGGATCGGCCCCAAATACGGCACACCCAGATTCACCGGCCGCGACTACATTGATGCCGAAACCATCATCGGCGGACCCGCCCAAGGCGCACCGGCCTCACCTGGCTAGAACGCCATCGCCTGCGCGCGCCGAATCACCTCGCGCGCCCCGTGGCCGTGCAGCGCGTCGATCGGACGCCCCGGCAGCGAGTCGTCTTCGGTGAAGAGATAGGAAAGGATTTCTTCTTCGGAGAAGCCGCCGTCGAAAAGCACGGTAATGGCCCCCGTAATGAACTTGCTCATCTCGCCATCGGCGAAGAGCAGGGCGGGCACCGCTTTGCGTCCATCCTTGCGGTAGAGCACGAGCTTGCGCGCGTTGACCAGGTCGTGGACTTTCGTTACCGGGACGCCGAGCATTTCGGCGACCGCGGGCAGGGACAGCAGTTCTTCGCCAGCGAGGAGATCATCAAGAGTATTCACGGCCCGTAGTTTAGCGCCGCGGGGCACATGTGCACCATACTGGTCTGCATGGATGTGGGAGACTACCTGGATCACCGATACGTCATCGACCGGCCGATCGCGCGCGGCGGCATGGCGACGGTCTACCGCTGCGTCGATACCCGGCTTGGGCGCGAGGTCGCCGCCAAGGTCATGCACCAGCAGTTCGTCGACGACCCGGTCTTCCTCGAGCGCTTCCGCCGCGAAGCCCGCGCGATGGCGCAACTGTCCCACCCGAACCTGGTCAATGTCTACGATTTCTCCGCCCAGGGCGACGAGATTTTCCTCATCATGGAGCTGATCACCGGCGGCACTCTGCGCGAGCTGCTCGCCGAGCGCGGGCCGATGCCGCCGCACGCCGCCACCGCCGTGATGCGGGGCGTGCTCACCGGCCTTGCGGTGGCGCATGACAAGGGGCTGGTCCACCGCGACATCAAGCCGGATAACGTGTTAATTCACGGCGACCACCAGGTCAAGCTCGCCGACTTCGGCCTGGTGCGGGCGGCCGCCGACGCCTCGCACTCCACGGATCAGATCGTCGGCACCGTCAGCTACCTCTCGCCCGAGCAGGTAGACGGCTCGGCGATCACCCCGGCCTCCGACGTGTATTCGGCCGGCATCGTCCTTTTCGAGCTGCTCACCGGCAGCACCCCGTTTCGCGGCGACACCCCACTCGCCCACGCGTACGCGCGGCTGAACGAGGAGGTGCCGCCGCCATCGCAGTCAATCGACGGGGTGCCCATGCTTTTCGACGAGCTCGTCACCACCGCCACCGCCACCGACCCTGTCTCTTATACACATCTCCGAGCCCACGAGACGCTACGCTATCTCG
>OJLW01000203.1_pt1 | contig 32689 bp, 28 predicted proteins | sample 1597021 | NCBI WGS metagenome assembly OJLW01 (sample SAMEA3904676, study PRJEB24821) | metagenome | biome: Builtin; feature: hospital; material: surface | place: USA | collected 2013-06-03
GCAACCAGCCGGCGGATTTTTCCGAGGCGCACCACATCCAGGAGTGGTCCAAAGGAGGCACCACCGAGGTCGAGAATATGTGCTGGTTGTGCACCTACCACAACCGGCAAAACGGCAGACCGAACCGGGGCTGGATGCAGCGGGTCGGCGGCCAGATCATGTGGCAAAGCCCCAAAGGCTACCTCACACCCCGCGGCATACAACACACCGACCCCGCAAAACGAAGCGCACGCCTCGCACACATCCCAGCAAACGAACCGCCTTAAGCGTCGATCTCCTCCCGAGACCCGGACCACGTGGTGTGGAAGGTGCCGTCCTTGTCGACGCGCTTATAGGTGTGCGCGCCGAAGAAATCGCGCTGCCCCTGGATCAGCGCTGCCGGCAGGCGCTTGGAGCGCAGCGAGTCGTAGTAGGAGAGCGAGGAGGCAAAGACAGGGACTGGCAGGCCGAGTTGGGTGGCGGTGATGACGACGCGGCGCCAGGCGTCGATAAGCCCGCCCTCAAGTTCCTGCTTGAAGTACGGATCGAGCAAGAGCGACGGCAGCTCGGGGTCGTTTTCGTAAGCCTCGGTGATGCGGTTGAGGAATTTCGCGCGGATGATGCAGCCGCCGCGCCAGATGCGCGCGAGCGCGCCCGGCTCGAGGTCCCAGCCGTACTCCTGCGAGCCCGCGTTGATCTCGTCGAAGCCCTGCGCGTAGGCGACGAGCTTCGAGGCGTAGAGCGCGCGGCGCACGTCCTCGACGAACGCGTCGCGGTCGATGCCGAGCTCGTCGAGCGTGGTCACCTCGCCGGCAGGCAGGCTGATGCGCTGCGCGGCCTCGCGCTGGGCGATTGCCGACGACAACGCGCGCGCAAACACCGCCTCGCCGATACCCGTGACGGGCACGCCCAGGTCGAGCGCCTCCTTCACCGTCCAGCGGCCGGTGCCCTTCTGGCCGGCGGCGTCGAGGATGACGTCGATGAACGGCTTGCCCGTCTTCGCGTCCGTCTGGCGCAGCACCTCGGCGGTGATCTCGATGAGGTAGGAGTCCAGGTCGCCCTCGTTCCAGGTGCTGAAGATCTCGGCGAGCTCGGCGGGGGAGAGACCCGCGCCGTAGCGCAGCAGGTGGTAGGCCTCGCCGATGACCTGCATGTCGGCGTACTCAATGCCGTTGTGCACCATCTTGACGAAGTGGCCGGCGCCGTCGGGACCGATGTGGGTTACGCACGGGGCGCCGTCGACTTTCGCGGAAATGTCCTCGAGTAGCGGCCCGAGTGTCTCCCAGGATTCCTTCGGGCCACCCGGCATAATCGACGGGCCGCGCAGCGCGCCCTCCTCGCCGCCGGAGATACCAGCGCCGACGAAGTGGCGGCCGCGGGCGGCGACCTCCTTTTCGCGGCGGATTGTGTCCGTGAACAGGGCGTTGCCGCCGTCGATGATGATGTCGCCGTCGTCCATCGCGGTCGCGAGCTGGTCGATCACCGCGTCGGTCGCGGCGCCGGCCTGCACCATGATGATGGCCTTGCGCGGGCGCTTGAGCGAGGCGACGAACTCCTCGATCGTCTCCGCGGGGACGAAGTTGCCCTCGTCCCCGTGGTCCGCGATGACCTGGCGGGTCTTCTCCGGCGAGCGGTTGAAAATGGCAACGGTGTGGCCCTTCGAGGCGAAGTTGCGGGCGAGGTTGGAGCCCATCACGGCCATACCAACCACGCCGATGTCGGCGGTTCCGTACGCAGAGGATGCTTCAGTCATGCGGCCGATTCTACGCGCCGGCACCGCGGTGGCGCGCTAGAGTGTGGCCATGAGCGCACACCAAGAGAGACAGGCTGGGCTGCCCAGCCGTTTTGCCAGGGAAGTACTGCACACACCGCTCGACAGCGACGAGCTACGCGCCATTAACGAGCAGCGCGGCGGCTTCGGCGCCCACATCGGGCTGGTCACCACGTCCTGCTCGTCGGAAGGCGCGACCGGGTACGTGGAGGTGGGGCCGCAGTTGCTGCAGGTCACGGGTGTGGTTAATGGGGGTGTGTATGCGTCGATAGGCGAGACGCTCGGCTCGATCGCAGCGATCGCGGCGGCCGGCCGCCCGGCCGTGGGCATGAGCAACTACACGGACCTGCTCGGCAGCGTCGCAGAAGGCCGCATCGAGGCGGAAGCGCTCCCGGTACATACCGGCAAGCGCACGCACCTGTGGCGCGTGGAGCAGCGCGCGGGCGGGCGGCTCGTCGCGGTGACGAACCTCAAGCTCATGCTTATCGACGCCACCTAGAGCCAGTGGTTACGCCGGAACCACCAGTACATCAGCGCCATCGAGCCAAACATGACGCAGAGCACGACCGGGTAGCTGAATGACCAGGAAAGCTCCGGCATGTTTTCGAAGTTCATGCCGTAAATGCCCGCGATCATTGTCGGGGCGGCCGCCATGCCCACGACGGCGGAGATGGTGCGCATGTCGGAGTTCTGCTGCATGCTGACTTTGGCCACGGAGGCGTCGAGAAGCGAGGAGAGGCGCTCGTCGAAGCCGAAGAGATGGTCGCTGGCGATCGTGGCGTTATCCATCACATCGCGGAAGTAGGAGCGCAGCGTTTTGCGCAGCAGGTCCTTGTGCGCAACCAGGGTGTTCTTCAGCGCCGGCACCAGCGGGTCAATCGCGTGGCGCATCTCGAGCACCTCGCGCTTGTACATGTAGATCTTGTCGATGTTGATGTCGCGGCGCGGGGTGAAGACCTCGTTTTCCAGCTCGTCGACGTCGGTTGAAAGCTCGCTGGCGACACGCAGGTGGTTGTCAACCGCGTAGTCGGCGATCTTCCAGGCCACTGCCGCGGGGCCTAAGATGGCGAGCTCCTCGTCCTCCTCCAGCTGCGCGGTGAGATCCGGCAGGGGAGCGTGGTGGCGGATCGTGATCGCGAAATTCGGGCCGACGACGATCTGGATCTCGCCGGTGGAAATGATCTCGCGGGAGTCGTCGACTTCCTCGTCGTCGCGGTAGTAGACGGTGCGGATGACCAGGAAGAGCTGGTCGTCGTAGCGCTCAACCTTGGGGCGCTGGTGGGCGTCGATGACGTCGTCGACGATAAGGTCGTGAAGGTTGAACAGCTCCGCGATGCGCTCCATCTGGGTGTTCGTCGGCTCCTTGAGCGAGAGCCACACGAAGGCGTTGTCGTGCTCCTCGACGCGCGCAAGTGCCTGTGCGACGCGCGCATTGCCGGGCAGGCGCTTGCCGTCCACGAAGATGCGGCAGAAGTCGATCGAGCGCTCGATCGGCACCGGGACGTGGGGAGCAACGGGGGCGAAGTTCTTCTTCGGCCGTGGACGTGGCATGGGGATCCGAGGCGGCATGCATGCCTCCCTTCGTGTGACGCGAAAACTAGCGGGCCCCGCCCTGGGAGCGGAGCCCTTAGAAAATACTACGCTGCGGCCGCTAGAAGACGGTGAGCCCCCGCGAGCGGAAGACTTCGCGGACATGCTCGACGCTCTCGGGCGTCGGTGGTGTGACGTCCTCGAGCTCGTAAGGCAAGCCGATGCGCTTCCACTTGTCCGCGCCCATGTTGTGGAAGGGGAGTACCTCCACGCGCTCGACGTTGTCGGACCAGCGGGCGACGATGTCGGCGACGTTATTCACGTTCTCCTCGGAGTCCGTGTGTCCCGGCACGACCACGAAGCGCACCCACACCGGTTTGCCGAGCTTGCTGAGCCGGTCGCCGAAGGCAATCGTGGGGGCGAGCTCCCGCTTCGTCACGGCGTTGTAGGTGGCCTCGTCGCCGGATTTGACGTCGAGAAGCACGAGATCGATGTTGTCGAGGTCCTCGTCGCTCAGCCGTGCGCCGAGGTAGCCGGAGGTATCGATGCAGGTGTGGATGCCTGCGTCGTGGACGAGCTTGAGCAAGCGGCGCGTGAACGCGATCTGGAACAGCGGCTCGCCGCCGGAGAGCGTGAGGCCACCGCCGGAGGCGTTGAAGACGCTGCGGTAGCGCGTGACGCGTTTGGCCACCGACTCGACGGATTCGAGCGTGCCCTCCTTCATCTCCATCGTGTCCGGGTTGTGGCAGTACACGCAGCGCAGCGGGCAGCCGGAAAGGAAGATGGTCATGCGGGTGCCGGGGCCGTCGACAGCGGTGACGAGCTCCCACGAGTGCACGAGCCCCACATCGCCCGTGCGGCGAGCTTCGAGCAGCTCGGGGCGGGTGATCTCCAAGTCAGCGTCCGCGGTACCGCCAAGTCCAGCGGCAACACCCCTGACCCGCTCGCCCTGCTGCGGCTCAAGTGTGACGATGCCGGTCGTTCCATCCTGCGCCATTGGCGCCCTCCTGTTTCTTTGCGAGCGCCCCACCGCCCGCCTCTGACAGAGACGAACAGCGGGGCGTTGCGGGATTACTGTGTTATGCGCCGTGGTGGAAGGTGCGCGAGATGACGTCGCGCTGCTGCTCCTTGGTGAGCTTGACAAAGTTCACGGCGTAGCCGGAGACGCGAACGGTGAGGTTCGGGTAGTTCTCCGGGTGCTCCATCGCGTCCTCCAGGGTGTTCTGGTCAAGGACGTTGATGTTGGCGTGGTACAAGCCAGAGTCCATGTTGTTCGCGGAACGGTTGGCCTTCATGGATGCGAGGCGCTCGTCGAAAGTGTGGGTAGCCATTGGGAATTCCTTTCTGGGAAGTGAAGTTATGCGGGGTGGATTTCGGAGTCTGCGTGCTCCATGATGAAGCCCGCATCCAGTACACCGACCAGGTTCTGCACCTGCTCATCCTTGTCGCGGCCGAGGCCGGAAGGCGTAATCGTGTTCGTCAGCGAGATGCCGTCAAGCGCGTCGTTGTAGTCGAGCTTGCCGACCGAGAGCATCGACGCCACCATACCGTGGTTGTCTGCACCGTTCTCGGGGTTCGCGCCCGGCGCGAACGGGGTGCCGGCCTGGTGCCCGGAGGGGAAGGAGCCGGTGGCCTTGCCGTAGACCACGTTCGAGGTGATGGTGAGCACCGACTGGGTCGGGATGGCGTCGCGGTACATCGGGATCGCCTTGATCTTCTGCATCACGGTGTGGACGACGGTGGCGGCGATGTCGTCGGCGCGGTCGTCGTCGTTGCCGTAGAAGGGGAAGTCGCCCTCGGTGATGTAGTCGACGATCAGGCCGGTCTCGTCGCGCACCGGGGTGACGGTGGCGTACTTGATGGCGGACAGGGAGTCAGCGACGATGGAAAGGCCAGCGATGCCGCAGCCCATGGTGCGCACGATGTCGGAGTCATGCAGCGCCATCTCGACGGACTCGTAGGCGTACTTGTCGTGGCAGTAGTGGATGATGTTCAACGCCTCGACGTAGGTGCCAACGACCCAGTCAAGCATTTCCTCGTACTTTGCCCAGACCTCGTCGAAGTCGAGCGGTCCGTCGCCGGTGATCGGGGTGTGGCCCTCGGTGACCTGCTTGCCGGTGACCTCGTCGCGGCCGCCGTTCATGGCGTACAGCAGGGCCTTCGCCGCGTTGACGCGGGCGCCGAAGAACTGCATCTGCTTGCCGACGGGCATCGGGGACACGCAGCAGGCAATCGCGGCGTCGTCGCCCCATTGGTCGCGGATCTGCTTGTCGGATTCGTACTGGATCGAGGAAGTCTCGATCGAGATCGCGGCGCAGAATTCCTTGTAGCCCTCGGGCAGTGCCGGGTCCCAGAAGATGGTGATGTTCGGCTCCGGAGCCGGGCCCAGGTTACGCAGTGTCTGCAGCAGACGGAAGGCGGTCTTGGTGACCTGGTGGCGGCCGTCGGTGGAGAAGCCAGCATCGGACCAGGTGGCCCAGTACGGGTCGCCGGAGAAGATCTGGTCGTAGTCCTCGGTGCGCAGGAAGCGGACGATGCGCAGCTTGATCACGAGTGCGTCGATGATCTCCTGGGCCTCTTCTTCGGTGAGCGTGCCGTTGGCCAGGTCGCGCTCGAAGTAGATGTCGAAGAAGGGGGAGAGGCGACCAATGGACATGGCGGCGCCGTCCTGGCTCTTCACGGAGGCCAGGTAGCCGAAGTAGGTCCACTGCACGGCCTCGAGCCCGTTGGTTGCCGGGCCGGAGATGTCGAAGCCGTAGTCGGCGGCCATCGCCTTGAGCTTCTTCAGCGCCTTGATCTGCTCGGCGTGCTCTTCGCGGTAGCGCGCCCAGTGCTCGGAGAAGCCCTTGTCCAGGGAGGCGTCCTTGGCAGCGATCTTGTCTTCGATGAGCTTGTCCACACCGTAGAGGGCGACGCGGCGGTAGTCGCCAATGATGCGGCCGCGCCCGTAGGCGTCCGGCAGACCGGTGACGATGTGCGAAGAACGAGCTGCGCGGATGCGCGGGGAGTAGATGTCAAAGACCGCGTCGTTGTGCGTCTTGCGGTACTTGGTGAAGATCTTCTTCACATCTTCGTTGACTTCCTTGCCGGCCTCCTTGATGGCCTGCTCGACCATGCGCCAGCCGCCGTTCGGCATCATTGCGCGCTTGGTCGGCACGTCGGTTTGCAGACCGACGATGACGTTGTCGTCCTCGCAGATGTAGCCGGCGGGGAAAGCGTCGATGTCAGCCGGGGTGTCAGTATCGACGTCGTAGACGCGGCGCTCGCGCTCAACGGCGAGGTAGTTCTTATCCAGCGTGTCCCAGACGCGCAGCGTCTTCTCGGTCGGGCCGGCGAGAAAGGAAGCGTCGCCGTCGTAGGGGGTGTAGTTGCGCTGAACGAAATCGCGGACGTCGATGTGCTCGGTCCATGGGCCTTCTTCGAAGCCGTCCCAAGCGTTGGTCTGCGGTGCAGCGGTAGTAGCAGTCACGTTGAAAATCTATCCTTTATGTCTCGAGGATCTGATCCAAGATGGTCGCGCTGACTCTCTCCCAGGTTCCCGTTCAACATCCGCCACCGGGCGCAGAGGCTCCGGCCGATGATTTGAAGCGCGCCATCGTTAGTTCCCATCATAAGGTAAGACCATTGAAAATTGCATACTCAACGCCCTGTGATGTCACTCACGTAGCTCAAAACGTCCCCAAAAAGTGCGAAAAGGCCCGGTCACAGGGGACCGGGCCCAAACGTCGACGCCCGCACGGGGCGGCAACTCGGGGCTAGTTCTCGCCGTTGGTGTCGCGGACCTCTTCGAGGTTGTCGTCGCCAGCCTTCTCGCGCAGCTTCTTCAAAGCGTTGCGGCCGTGCTGCTGCTGCAGGGTGGTGGAGAGGTTGTAGCGCTTCGGCGTCAGGGCGTTGAGCGTCCAGGTGTAAATCGAGACGAGGCGGTTACGCCCGGCCACCAGGAAGGAGACGTGCACGAGCAGCCACATAAGCCAGCCGATGAAGCCAGTGACCTCGACCTTGCCCATCTTGACCACGGCGTTGAAGCGCGACACGATCGCCATCGAGCCCTTATCGAAGTACTCAAAGGCATCGCGGTCCGCCTGCGCGACGTCGTGCTCGACCTGCTCCTTGATGATGCGGCCGACGTACTCGCCGGACTGGATCGCCACCTGGGCGACGCCCGGGAGGCGGTCGCGGCTCATCATGTCGCCGATGATGAAGACGTTGTCGGTCTCACCCACGGTCAGGTCAGCGTTGACCGGCACCTTGCCGTTTCGCTCGGCTTCGACGCCAACCTGCTCTGCGATCTGCTTGCCCAGCGGGGAGGCCTGCACGCCCGCGGACCAGATCTTCGTGGCTGCGCGCAGGGTGGTCTCCTTATCGGTCTTGGTGTCCTTGTAGGTCACCGTGTTTGCATCGATGTTGGAAACCAGAGCGTTGAGTACCACAGTCACGCCCTTACGCTCGAGCTCGCGCTGGGCGCGCTTGCCCAGGCGCTTGCCGAATGGCGGAAGGACCTGCGGCATGCCGTCGATAAGCACGACCTTGGCCTGGGAAGGTACGAAGTTCTTGAACTGCCCCTTGAACGAGCGGTGGGCCATCTCGGCGACCTGGCCGGCGAGCTCGACGCCGGTCGGGCCGGCACCGACGATGACGAAGGTGAGCAGCTCCTCGCGCTCCTGCTCGGTCTCGGCCAGCTCGGCGCGCTCGAAGGCGCTGACCAGGCGGGCGCGGATCTCGAGGGCGTTATCCACCGTCTTCAGGCCCGGAGCGAACTCAGCGAAGTGGTCGTTACCAAAGTACGACTGGCCTGCACCAGCGGCAACGATGAGCGAGTCGTACTCGTAGGTGCGGGTAAACGCGCCTTCGTTCGCGGTCACGGTCTGCCCCTCGACGTCGACGTCGGTGACATCGGCGCGCACAACGGCGACGTTGTCCTGGTTTGCCAGGATTTGGCGCACCGAGGTCGCGATCTCGCCGCTGGAAAGCAGACCAGTTGCCACCTGGTACAGCAGGGGCGCAAACAGGTGGTAGTTCGTGCGGTTGATCAGCGTGACGTCGACATCAGCGTCAGCGAGCTCGCGAGCTGCGAACAGGCCACCGAAACCAGCACCGATGATGACGACGTGGTGACGGTTGCCTGCGGGGCGAAACGGCGTTTCTGCCATAAGAACCTACTCCTTGCACACAAAGTACAAATTGCTGGGAAAATTTTTACCTTGCATATCCTACGCTGATTGTAAAAAATCACCATTGATGGGTCCCGTCGTGGCACCAACCGCTACGAAAATATGGCGACTAGCATTGGCCGGGTGGCGAACTCACAGCGATTTCCGGAGCACCTCGCGCCTATCGACGCGCGCACGTGGCCGAGCGTGGTAAGCGTGCCCACCAGCCGCCTTCTGCGCTGGAGGGCCTCGCGCGCGGAGGCGCATTTTGCTGCGGTGTGCGCAAAAGCGGAGCTCCGCCTGGAGGGCGATGCGCCGGACTTGAGCGTGGATTACGTCGAGGTCTTCGACCGGATCGCGGCGAGCGGCTGGGTCGGGCTGGCAGAAGGCTATATGGCAGGAGAGTGGCGTACACCGGACTCGGATCGGCTGGTGGCGGTCCTGCGCGGGCTGGTCGAGGCGGGGTATAGGCCGCCGACGCTGCGCGTTGCACCCCCGCAGCACGGCGGCGGTGGCCAGATTCCGCCCTCGCTAGTCCAGCACTATGCGGGTGACGGCGTAAGCCCATTTCAGGGGCACTTTGCCACCGGCGTACCGACGCGCGAGCGCGTGCGTGTGAAGTCCTGGGTGCCGCGCGCCGGCCGCGGGGCGGAACCGGCGACGCACTTCGTGGACAACACGGAAATTGGGGCTCCGCTGGATGCGGCAACCACGCGCGCTGACCTTGCGGATGCGCAGGAACGCTCGGTAAATAGGCTGGTCAGTGAGGTGGGTGCCCGCGAGCGTTGGCGGATTCTGGAGTATCCGGCGGCGGGACCTGCGGCCACGATTGCAGCCGCGGCACGCGGTGCAGAAACGGAGTGCGTAACGCTGAGCGAGGACATGGCCGCGGCGCTGCGGGAGCAGCTCACGTTTGCAGGTGTCAGCGGGCATGTTCGCGCGGTGGGACCCAACGTCACCTCGCTGGGCCGGGATTTCGACGCCGCGGTGTCGCTGGAGCACCTCGAGACGCTGTCCGCGGACGATAAGGCGGAGTACCTGACCCGGCTGGGCAAGGCGGTCGCGCCAGGTGGGCGCATCGCGTTGCAGGCGACCCTTGGCACGGACAGCCTTCTGGGTAAGGGTGCGGGCAAGGCCGCGACGGCGGCGTTGGCGTCGCTGCGCGCGTACGTATGGCCGGGCCTAAGTTATGTCACGCCCGTAGAGCTGGCGAAGCTGGTGGACCGACGCACGCCATTGCGTGTGATTGGCGAGTCGCACGCGCCGGACCACCTGGCACGTTCCTTGGCGCTGCAGCGGTCGACGTTTGAGACGCACCTGCGGGACGCGGCGGCCGACGGCTTCGATCCGGTCTTTCGCCGGTTGTGGGTCTGGCAGCTGGCGCTGCGGCAGGCGCTCGCGGAGCTCGAGCTGATCGATCTCGCGCAAGTGACGCTCACGGCCCGGAATAGGCGGGGGCGTCGGTAGGGGTGGTGCGTGTGGGCGTCGAGAAGCAAGGGCGCGAAGTTAAGTTGACATAATGTACATTATCGGACAGATATTGCCACATATTGCGTCACGTGACGCAATATGGGCCTAGTCCTTGGTCAGGTGCAGGCGGACGTTGATTTCGCCTTCCTCGTTGATTGTGGCCGCAACGAACTCCGGCGACTCGACGCCGTAGTCTAGGCGGTTGATCGGCACGTCGCCCGCGACGTACACCGAGGATCCAGAACGCGCCGCGGCGAACTCGTGCGTGACCGGGTTGGTCTTGCCGTGGATGGTCATCTCGCCGGTGAGCTCGACAGTGCCGACGGAGCCGTCCTCCGGCAACTGCGAGACGTCCGCGGGCTCGGTCACGCGGAAGGTCGCCTCCGGGTAGGTATCGGTGTGCAGGATCTTGCGGCGTACGTTGGAATCGCGCACGTCGCTATCGCTGGTGAGGTTGTTCAGATCTACAGTGATCTCGCCTGCGGTGAGCGTGCCGGCCTCGATGGTGACGTTGCCGGAGACACCCTCCGTCGACGCCGAGGTGACCTTCCGTTGGCCCGGCAGTACCTCCGAGAAGGTAAAGCCAGCCGAGGTGCTGTTTGGCCCCGGGCGCTTGGTGACGGTCCACTCGCCGTCGATATCCGTCTCGGCGGCCTTCAGGCGCGACTCGTCGATGCCCTCGGTCTTCACGCCGTTGCTAAACAGTCCGCTCAGTGCGAGCGGGATTAGCGCGATGGCGAGCAGGATGACCAGGACGATGGAGACAACAACGATCAGGATCGTTCGCTTGCGCTTCGTCGCGGCAATGTCCTCAGCCGTGGACAAATTCTTGGATGTCATGATTGCTACCTTAACCTCTCGATGTGTTGAGCCAAGCTCACCATTTCGTCACACAAGTGACGTAATTCCTCAGGCGTTGCACCCTCGGCGGCTGCCGTGTGGATGTCCTCGGCCGCGCACCGCAGTTGATACAGGCGATCCCGCAGGTCAGACACCTTTTCCGGGCTGAGGATCACGGCGTCCTCTGGAATCTTCGTCCCCGAGACGGAGTTTCGCTGCTCGTAGGCGCGCTGCTTGCACGACGGGCTGCAGAACTTGCGACGCCGACCTCTCCCCTTCTGCTCCGGCAGCGGACCACCGCACCAGGCGCACACCGGCGGCGTGCGACCAATTCGCGCGGATTGGGGCAATTGGTCAGGATCCGATTCTGCGACGTCATCAATGCTTGCCACACGGCAAGCCTAGTACATTGGGCAAATTCCAGATCGCTCGCGACGCCGGGAACAAAAACTCAAGCGAAGACGTTATACTAAGGCGTTGACTTGAAGATATTGAAGGGATGGGATGCAGCATGGCTGATCGCGTGCTTCGAGGAAGCCGTATGGGTGCCGTAAGCTACGAGACTGACCGGGACCACGACCTGGCCCCGCGCCAGATGGCAAAGTACCGGACCCCGGACGGGTCGGTCTTCGAGGTCCCTTTCGCCGACGACGCGGAAATCCCCGAAGAGTGGATGTGCAAGAACGGCCAGCTCGGCACCCTCATGGAGGGCGAGGGCGTAGAGTCCAAGCCGACGAAGCCGCCGCGCACCCACTGGGACATGCTGCGTGAGCGCCGCAGCCTTGAGGAGCTCGACGTGCTGCTGGAGGAGCGCCTGGAGCACCTGCGCAAGCGTCGTCGCGCCGCAGCCCGCCTGGCCAAGGAACAGCAGGAAAACTCCTAGAAATCGCGAAAGGCCCGGACCGTTACTTTGAACGGTCCGGGCCTTCTGCGTGCTTAGCGACGCAACCTGCGCAGCTCGTAGCGGGCGAGGCCAATTCCCTCGCGCACCATCTCATTCGCCTGGTTCGCCGCGTCGGCAAGCTTGGGGGGAAGCTTGGGAAGCGACGTGTTGCTCAGCTCGTACTTGGCCAGCTTGAAGCCTTCCGCGATCATGTTCGCGAGTTCTTCCGGTGCCTGATCGATTTTGGCACCGACGCGGGAAAGCTTCGAGTTGTTGTACTCGTACTGGAGGAGCTTGCCCGCCTCTTTCGCCATTTCCGACGCCTGCCAGCTGCGCTTCTCGGCGCCCCACTTGGTAACCTCTACGAGCGAGGCACCGGCGAAGCTCGCGTCGAGCTTCGACTCGCCCAGCGTGCGGTCCTCGAAGGTGATCGGGACCTCGCGGACGTCGAAGCCCGCGTCGATGACCTTGTGTGCCAGGTCCACCTGGAAGATGTAGCCCTTATTCGACAGCGCGTCCAAGTCGATTGCCTCGAGCACCTCGCGGCGGAAAGCACGGTAGCCGGCGGTCATATCGGCAATGTCGCTGCCGAGCGCCACCGAGATGTACTGGTTGCCCAGCTTGGACAGCAGGTAGCGGTTCTGCGGCCAGTTCTTTACCTCGCCGCCTTCGACGTAGCGGGAGCCGATGACCAGGTCTGCGCCGTCGTCAATCGCCCCGAGCAGACGCTCCAGCTCCTCGGGCGCGTGGGAGCCGTCCGCATCCATCTGGCACAGTACCTCGTAGTCCTTCTCCAGGCCCCAGCGGAAGCCGGCGCGGTAGGCCGCGAGCAGGCCCTCCTTGCCGGTGCGGTGGAGCACGTTGATCTCCGGGTGCGCGGCGGCGAGCTCGTCAGCTTTCTCGCCGGTGCCGTCGGGCGAATTATCGTCCACGATCAACAGGTCAACATTCGGGTTTGCCTTGAGCACCCGATCCGTGATCAGCGGAAGGTTCTCCAGCTCGTTGTAGGTAGGGATGATGACCAACGTCGAGTTCGCCATGAACGGTTACTCCTTGTATGAACGGTTGTTAGCTCTCGGTGGGCGCATCCAGGGCGCGCGATTCACTCATTGTGAGCATACTCCCGGCGCGTGGCGAACGACGCACCGATAGCGGCAAGCACGCCGCCAAGCACCATGAGCCACTCCAGCCACTCGCCGATGCGGACTGCGAGCGTCTGGCCAGACTTCAGCGGCAGCGTGGAGGTCAGATGCGCCGGGGTGAAGATCTCGGTCTGCTGCTCCACCGTGCCGTCCGCGCGCACGATGGCGGACACGCCGGAGGTAGCAGCCACCACGACGGCGCGGTCGGTCTCGATCGCACGCATACGGCTCATCGCCAGCTGCTGGTAGGTCATGTCGGTAAAACCGAAGGTGGCGTTGTTGGTAGGTGTTGCGAGCAGCTGTGCCCCGTTCTTCACCGCCATCCGGTAGGCGGGGTCCTCGGCGACCTCGTAGCAGGTGGCGATGCCCACGATGGTTTCGCCCATCCGCACGACGCCGGGGCCGTCGCCGGGCTTGAAGTCGCCTGCGAGGTCGACCAGCTCGGAGAAGTTGCGGAAGAAGTCGCGCATGGGCATGTACTCGCCGAAAGGTTGCAGGAAGCGCTTGTTGTGCCGCTCGCCGACGCTGCCGTCCGGGTTGATCACCACCATGGTGTTGCGCGCCCCGACCTCGTCGCGGGTCAGCGTGCCCACCAACAGCGGCGCATCGACTGCGCGGGCGGCCCGCGTGACTAAGGTGCCGGCCTCCGGGTCGACGAAGGGATTGACATCCGAGGCGTTTTCCGGCCAGATCACCAGGTCGACGGGGCCTTCCTCTGCCAGCCGCTCGGTCTCGTCCACGTGGTTTTGCAACACGGCGCGACGCTGCGCGTTGAAGTCGAGCCCCATCCGCGGCACGTTGCCCTGCACTGCGGCGGCGCGCACCGTGCCGGTGGCTCCCCCGTCGGCGGACACTCCCAGGCCTGCAAGCGCCCCGAGTACGAGCGGCGCAAGCGCGGTCAGCCCTGCTACCACCCGGGCCTTCCCTTGATGTGCGACGCAGGCCGCCAGGCTCGCACCGGTCAGCACCGCCGCAACGGTGACGAGCGCGGGCCCGCCGTAGGCCGCCAGGTTGGCCAGTGGGCCGTTGATCTGGCCCCAGGCCAGGCGCACCCAGGCAAAACCGCCAAAGGGGAAGGAAGAACGAGCGAACTCCACGGCGAGGTAGACCAGCGGGAAGGCGGCGAATCCCCACCGCCTGCGCGCAACCCACACCCCGGCGGTACCCGTGACCAGTCCGTACAGGGAGAGGAAGAATGCCAAGGCCAGGTACGGCATCGGTCCGACGAACTCACCAATCCACGGCAGCAACAGCAGGTAGCAGGCCAGCGCCTGCAGCATGCCGAGCCCTGCACCCAAACGCGCGCTTGGGCGTGCACCGTTCGGCCAGGGCGCAAGCGCGGCGTAGAACAGCGCCATCGCCACAAGCGCCAGCACCCAGTAACCAAAAGGCTCATAGGAGAAGAACAGCAGCGCGCCGGAGCCTGCGGCGAGCAGGCAGCGCAGCGTTGTCGTCCATGCGCTACTCACCTACTTGCGCTCCTCGCCAGTATCGTTGCCGGTATCGTCGCCGGGATTCGCTTCCTTGCGGAACATCTCTTCGAGCTCGTCGGCGTCGATCACTTCATGGCTCTGCTCAGGCGCCGCGGGGCTGCCGAAGTTGCCGTAGCTGGTCTGGAATTGCGACAGCGGCGAGGCGTTATAGACGCGGACGCTGAACTCTTCCATGCTGCGCATCGCCCGATTCGTGATCACGCGGCGCAGCAGCGCCCGGGTCGGCCCAAACACCAGCAACAGCCCCACCGCGGAGGTGACGAAGCCCGGGATGATGCTGAGCAGCCAGCCCGTCATCAGCAGCGCGGAGTCCCCGGCGAGGCGGCCGAGCGAGCTGCGGCCTTGCGAGGCCTGTGCGAGCGCACCCCGCAGGCTCACACTCGCCAACACGGCGCCCAGAAGCATCAGCGCGAAGATGGCGAAGATAGCCCAGCCGACGCCGATGAGCTTGGCCACTCCGTAAAACGCGAGGGCCTCGATGAAAAAGTAGGCGAAAATAAACAGCGGCATGCGGCCAGACTACCTGCCGAGTTGGCGTAGCAGCCATTCAACATCGCGGGTGAGGTGCTGGAAATACGGCCCGTAGTGGTTCAGGCCCGTTCGGCCTGGCAGGCGCGGTAAACGCCGGGTCTGCAACCCCACGACCCACTGCTCGGCGAGGTCGCGGACCAAGGGGTATGGCACGATGTCGTCGTGAAGCGAGGCCCACAGCCGCAGCGGGATGCGCACAGGGCGGCGGGACCCGAGCGCTTGGCGCTCAAGCACTTCGGCGGTGTGCGGCAGCGCGTCGAGAAGCTCGGCCATGCCGATGCCTTCCCGCGTCCAGGCGGTGGTGTGCGCCCACGGCCGGCGCAGTGCGGCACCGACGGCGCAGACCTGCGCGTTCTCCACGATCGCCGCGGCCCCGGCCGGGCTTAAGTGCGGGACGAGCTCTTCGGCGACGCGGGGGTGGTGCGCCACCAGCCCGGCGACCGCGTAGAGGATCACTATCGACGGTAGCGCGCCATCGACATGGTCAAGCATCGGAATCAGTGCCGCGGGCGGTGCGCCGCATACTGCCGCGAGCGGCTGGAGTTCGGGTGCGTACTCGGGTCGCTCGAGCCACGCCCCTACTGCCCCGCCGCCCTGGGAAAAGCCCCACAGGCCAAGGACGTTGGTGTCCAGTGGGAGGTGGGAGGCGGCGCGGGTGGCGTCGATAAGCGATTGCGCGGCGGCGGTGTGGTCGCAGTACAGCTGCACGCGGTCGGCCGGGTCGCGCGGGTAGTCGGTGAGCACGACGTTCGCGCCGCGGGCGAGCATGAGCGCGATGGCGGGCTGCTCGTAGGCGGCGATCAGATCGAGCGGGGCGAGGCGCGGCGCGAGGCCGACGGTGCAGGAATACGACGGGTCGCAGCGCGCCGCCACACCCTGGGTCGACGGCGCGAACGCAATGGTCGGGCGCGGGCTTGCCCCGCCCCAGGGTGTGCGGGAGAAAAAGACCGCGCCGGTGGCGGTCAGCGTGCGGCCCGCGGCATCGGAGGTGACGTAGTCGATGCTGAACGCCTGCGCAGGATTCAGCCTGCGCGTCAACCCCACGGCCTTGATCTCACGGGCTTCCAGGAGGGTGCCCGGGCTGCGGCCGATCACCCAGGCCGCGTCGCTGTGCTCCGGCTCTGTAAGGCGCGCGCCGCGCACCGCATCCACCGCGAGCCCCAGCGCGGCACGCAACGCTGCTGAATGTCTACCCACGTTCGTTAGCGCGGCATCAAACGCCAGATCGGTCGCGGCACCACGCGCATCACTGCGGCGAGCAGTGCTAATCGACGCGGCACCCACACCGTCCGGCTGCGCCCGGTACCTGCCGCGTCGACCACGGCGTCGGCGACCTCGTCCGGAGTGACAGACATCACTGCGGGCTTCATCCCGTCTGTCATGGAGCCGATGACGAATCCAGGCCGGGCGGTGATCAGTCGCAGCTGGGAGCCGTGCAGCTGGTCAGCAAGGCCCTGGCAGAAGGCGTCGAGGCCTGCCTTGGTGGAGCCGTAGACGTAGTTGGCGCGGCGGGCGCGCCACCCGGCGATGGAGGAAAACGCGAAGATCTCCCCGCGCGACATGACGTTGGTGAGCACTGTCAGCGCGTTGATCTGCGCGAGGTAGTCGATGCTGCCGATGCGCGCTGCCTCCGTCTCATCTCGCAGCGCGCGGTCGTGATCGCCCAGGATGCCGAAGGCGACGATGGCGGTGGTGATCTTGCCGCCCGAGTGGACCTCTTCGACGAGTGCGCGGTGCGACTCCAAGTCGGTCGCTTCGAAGCGCCGTGTCTCCACCTTGGCTGCGCCGCAGGCCTGCAGCCGTCCGCGGATCTCTACTGCGTCTTCGCGATCCGGTTCCCGCATCGCCAGCACTACGCGGCGCCCGTGGCACATGCGCTGCGCAATCGCGGTGCCGATGTCGCTTGTGCCGCCGAGGACCAGCAGGGTGCCTTCGGACTCACTGTCTCGAGTACGCATGGGCCTAGCGTAGTCCACGGGCGACGTTGTTCAGCGAGACCGCACCGTCGTCGTCCAAGTAGACAATGTCCTCCAGGCGCATCCCCCACTTGCCGGGCAGGTAGATGCCCGGCTCGATGGAGAAGGCCATCCCGGTTTTCAGTTCGGTGTCGTTGCCAGCGATGATGAAGGGTGCTTCGTGGCCTGCCAGCCCGATCCCGTGGCCGAGGCGGTGGGTGAAATATTCGCCGTAGCCGGCTTGCTCGATCACGCCGCGCGCGACGGCGTCGAGCTCGCCCGCGGTGATCCCCGGGCGCGCCGCCGTCACCGCCGCCTGGTGGGCCTGCGCAAGCACGTCGTAGGCGCGCAAAACCTCGGGGTCCGCGTCCTCGGTGTTGCCGCCGACGATGTAGGTGCGGGTGCAGTCCGAGTGGTAGCCGCTGTCCAGCGTGCCGCCCAGGTCGACGACCACGACGTCGCCGCGGGACAGCACGCGCTCGGAGAAGTCGTGGTGCGGGTTGGCACCGTTTTCGCCGGAGCCCACGATAACGAAGTCGACTGCCTCGTGCTCGTCCATGATCAGGCGGTCGAGTTCCTCGGCCACCTGCGCCTCGGTACCTCCAGCAACGAGCAGCTCAGGCACACGTGCGTGCACCCGGTCGATCGCGGCACCGGCGCGCGCCAGCTCGGCCAACTCCGCTTCCTCCTTCGCCATGAACAGCTCCGCGAGCGTGTCCGTGGCCAGCCGGGTATCCGGCACAAGCGCCTGCAGCGCAAAGACGTGATCGGCGGTCAGCGAGCTACCGAGCGCCACCGGTTTTGTCGCGTCGAGTGCTTCCACGGCCAGCGCGTAGGGGTCTTGCCCATCCTGCCAGCCGCGCACCTCTACCCCGCTGTCGGCCCGGATGCCCAGGCTCGCGATGTCTGTCAGCGGCGCGACGAGCACAGCGCGCCCGTCCGGGCCGATCGCCAGTGCGGTGAGCCGCTCGTGTGAGGAGGCCCAGCTGCCGGTCAGATACGCGAACTCCGCCCCGGTTCCGACAACCAGTCCGCCAAGCGAGTGTGCAGCAACAAGCTGTGCCGCGCGCTGCCGACGGTGTGCAAACGTGGTCTGATCTATACGCGTCATGCAGGCAATCCTAGGCAGTTAGACTTGATCGCGTGACATCGCCTACGTTCCCCGAGCTGCTTGCCCGCTGCTCCGTGGGCGCGCGCTATTGCTCCGGCATTTTCGTCGCCTCGGACACGGTGCTTACCTGCGCGCACTTTTTGCGCCCCGAAGATGAGGCGAATCCCGGCGCGATCACGGTCCGGGTGGCCGGAGCTCGCTACCGGGCCCGCGGGGTGCGCCGGTTCGTAGGCACGGATATTGCACTGCTGCGCGTCGACGCGGCGCGAGTCGGCCCCTTCCCAAAGCTGGGCCCTCCCCCGCGCCCGCTTGCGCGCACCGTGACCTTCGGTTTCGGCGGCGGGGCCAAGGTCCCTGCAGTGCGGAGCGGGCGGTTCCTGTTCACGCTCCCGCTGGCGTTTTCGCGCAACCTGCGGACGTTTGTGCGCCCGGCCGGCGTCGTCGCTAATGCGCAGCCTGCAGTCAAGGGGGACTCCGGGGGCCCAGTGCTTGTCGACGCCCACCTGGTCGGCACCCAATCCCTCATCCTCGACCCCTTCCGCACCAACCTGCGGCTGGCCACGATTTCCCTGCTTACTGAGGAAGTACGGGAGGCAATCAGCTAGTTGCCCAGGGCGACGACGCCGCGGCGGATCGCGTCAATCGCCTTGTTCGCCGAGGTGCGAATCTCATCGCTGTAGCCGGTCTTCTTCACCTGCTCAAGTAGGTCGATGACCTGGCGGCACCAGCGCACGAAGTCGCCCGGGGTCAGCTCCGCGCCGCATTCGGCGGCGGCCGCGAGCGCGTAGCCAAGCGGGGCACCTGCGGTCCACTGATGCAGTGAGAGCGCGAAGGCGGGATCGGGCAGGCGGGTGACGGGCAGCTGGTGGCGCTGCTCGTCGGAGGTGAGCTCGCCATAGATGCGCATGGTCTCCCCCATTGCCTCTGCCATCGCCTCGGTTGCCGCTTCCGGCGTGCCGTGGGTGGTCTTGCGGTTTTCAAAGACGACCATGGACGCAACACCGGCGAGCTCGGCGGGATCGAGCTCATCCCAGATACCGCGCTTGAGGCACTGGGCGACGAGCAGGTCGGACACGTTGTGGATGCGGGCGAGGCGCTCGCCCTCCTCGCTTACGGCTGGCTCGCCCTCGCGCAGTTCGACGTAGTCGAGTTCGGTGAGCAGGCCGATGATGCGCTCGAAGGTGCGGCCGAGCGAATCAGTAGAGCGATCCACGCTGCGGGTAAGCGCGGCGAGCTTGCGCTCGTCGCGGACGAGCTCCTCGCCAACCCGGGCCAAAAGCTCGCGGTCGTGCGCGGGCCAGGCATGCACCGGGTGGTTGCGCACGGCCTCGCGCAGCGCCGTGATCTTCTTCGTCGGGCGCACCCGCGCCTTCTCCCGCAGCTTGCGCGGCGCGTGCAGGTTGCCGCTGTGAAGCTGGCTGACCACCTTGCGGGTGTGCTTGCGCGGCTGATCCTGCACGTGCCGCGGCACCTTGATCTGGCCCACGACCACGGGTGGGTTACGGAAGGAGGCGGCGTCGATGCGGCCCGACCAGCCACGCTCGGTGGTCACCCACGGGCGCGGATCGCGCCGCTTGCCAGCGACCTGGACGACGGCGGCCAACTCCGGCTTCTTCTTCCCCGGCAGTGCGATGACCTCGCCCACGCGCAACCGCCCGAGGATCGTCTCGGTTTCCTGCTGGCGGTTTTCTCTCGCGTGGCGGCGGGCCTCCTTTTCCGCCTCGCTCAGATCGCGACGCAGGCCCAAGTACTCCACCAGGTCTGCAGCCGGGTCGTCGCCGGGCGGGGCGAATTTGGCCACGTCCGCGTGCAGCTGCTCGCGCTGGCGGCGTACCGTCGTGCGCAGACGGTCGATATCGCGCACCTCGCCCACCACCGAGCGGTTGGTTTGGAACTGTGCGAAAGACTGCTCGATCAACCGGATCGAGTCCTCGTAGCCGTTCATGCCCAGCATGTTGATCGCCATGTTGTAGCCGGGCTGGAACTGTGAGATCAGCGGGTAGGTTCGCGTCGAGGCAAGGCCCGCGACCTCGCGGGGATCCATCGCAGGTGCCCACTGCACCACGGCGTTGCCGATGTGGTCAATGCCGCGGCGCCCGGCACGGCCTGTAAGTTGCGTGTACTGGCCCGGGGTGAGATCCACGTGCGCCTCGCCGTTGAACTTCACCAGCTTCTCCAACACGACGGTACGTGCCGGCATGTTGATCCCAAGCGCCAGCGTCTCAGTAGCGAAGACCACCTTGACCAGACCTCGGACGAACAGTTGCTCCACGATGTGCTTAAACGCCGGGAGCAGGCCCGCGTGGTGGGCAGCGTAGCCGCGCAGCCAAGCGGTGCGCAGCTGGCGGTAGTGGAGCACGTCGAGGTCCTCGTCGGGGATGCCGTCTACGCCGGCGTCGATAATCGCCCTGGCCTCATCTTGCTCCTCGGGCGTGGTGAGCTCCTTGCGCGAGCGCAGGCACTGGAACAGCGCCCCGTCGCAGCCGGCGCGGGAGAAGATGAACACGATGGCAGGCAGCATGTCGCGCCCGCCGAGCGCGGCCACGACTTGGGGCCTGCCGACCGGCTTGATCTTGTCCTGGCCGCGCATGCGCCCGCTGCGGCTGCCCTTTGCGCGTGAGCGGAAGCCGCGGCCCGACTCGAAGTCCGCACGGCCCTCGTCGTGCGTGCCGGCCTCGATGCGCTCGATGGCGCGCAATAGCGACGTGTTGACCTTGCCGCCCTCCCCCGTGCCGGGTTCGAAGAGCGGGAAGACCTTGCGGCCCACCATCATGTACTGGCTCAGCGGCACCGGGCGGTGCTCCGAGACGACGATGGTGGTGTCGCCGCGCACCGCGTCGAGCCACTCGCCGAACTCTTCCGAGTTGGACACCGTGGCCGAAAGGCCGATGATGCTGACGGATTCGTCGAGGTTGAGGATGATTTCCTCCCACACCGCGCCGCGGTCGCGGTCGGCCAGGTAGTGGATCTCGTCCATCACCACGTGCGAGAGGCGGTGCAGCTGGCCTGAATTGGCGTAGATCATGTTGCGCAGCACCTCGGTGGTCATCACGACGATCTCCGCGCTGCCGTTAATCGAGGTGTCGCCCGTGAGCAGGCCGACCGCGTCTTCGCCGTGCTCGGCGACGAGGTCGTGGTACTTCTGATTGCTCAGCGCCTTAATCGGCGTGGTGTAAAAGCACTTCGTGCCCTGCTGCAGCGCGAGCGCGACGGCGAACTCTCCCACAATGGTCTTGCCGGAGCCAGTCGGCGCGCACACCAACACGCCGTGGCCGCGCTCGATGTCGGCGCACGCTTGTACCTGGAACTCGTCGAGGGGGAAAGGACGCGCGGCGCGAAACTTCGCGAGGAACTCGAGCTGTCCGATTGGCGTCTGCTCCGGCTGTTCCCCCTCGGCACCAAACGCTTCCGGGGTGTACTCGTCATCGGGCAGAGACTGCGAAGAAGAAGCGTGGGAAACCATGCCCCTTAGAGTACGTCGTCGAAGGGATCCTTGTCCGCAAAGGACCGCGGCTGCGCCTTCGGCTGGGGAGTCGTTTGGGGTGCGTTGCCGACGTTGGAAGCGCGTACCGGGGCGCTCGGTCCAACTGGCTTGGCGGCCCCGATCGCACCCGAGGAGGTCACCGGACCGGAGGCCTGCTCGTCGTCTAAGTCCATCCACTCCGGGCGGTTCGCGCCCGTGCGCTTGTCGTGGATGCGGCAGAACTGAAAAGCCATCTCCACCAAGAGGCAGATCGAGATGCCGAGGGCGAGCATGGAAAAAGGATCCTGGCCCGGGGTCATCACCGCGGCGAAACAAAAGATCAGCACGATGATCATGCGCCGCTTATCCTTGACATGTTCGTAGCGCAGGATGCCGACGAGGTTGAGCATGATCAGGATCAGCGGTACCTCGAAGCTCACCCCGAAGATGATGATGAGCGCGAGCAGGAAGTTGTAGTACTCGCCGCCCGTGAGCGCCGCGACCTGGTACTCGGTGCCGATGGACATCAGCACGAGCAAGCCCTGGTCGAGCACGAAGTAGGCCAGCACCGCGCCTGCAACGAAGAGGAAGACCGCCACCGCAACGAAGCTAAAGGTATAGCGGCGTTCGTTCTTATGCAGACCGGGCGTGATGAAGTTCCAGATTTGGGTCAGCCACACCGGCGAAGCCAAGACGAGCCCGGCGAGCGCGCCGACTTTGAGGCGCAGCATAAACATCTCAAACGGGCTGATAGCGAGCAGTCGGCACTGCCCATCGCCGGAAAAGTCGGCACGGAGCTCGTCCGGAAGGTTGCAGTAAGGTCCGCGGATGATCTCGCCGAGTGGCATCACGCCGGGTGGCGAGGTCTGGTACCAGATGAACCCGATAATCGTGCCGACAAATACCGCGGCCAAAGAGATCATGACGCGCCGACGCAACTCCTGGAGGTGCTCAACCAGGCTCATCTCACCGGTTGGGTTCTTCGCCCTCCTGCTGCGCTTCAGCTTCAGCGACAACGCCACTCCCCTCTCAACGTGCAGTAGCGCTTACTGGTTGCGCTGGTTTTCCGGCTTATCCCAGAACGACTCTGGGCGCGCCGCCTGCTGCGCATCGCTATTGGTGATGCCGGTGCTGCCGCCGGGGTTAGCGTCCAGCTCGCGCTGCGGCTGGGCCTGCTCCGGCTGGCCTGCCGCGTCATCGTTCTTCATCTCCTTGACCTCGGACTTGAAGATGCGCGCCGAGCGACCCATGGAGCGGGCGAGGTCAGGCAGCTTATTCGCGCCGAACAGGAGCAGCACGATGACGAGGATGATGAGGATTTCGGTCCAGCCAATGCTAGCCATAGTGGATCAAGTCTCTTTCCTACGATTCCGACGGACGTTAAACCTAAAGCGCTATCTTAACGCGTCGGCCGCGCGACATGCACGCTCACGCACCTTCACGGCCAAGTCTTCTGGCGCGACAAGACGCAACCGGTCCGCATGTGCGAGGCAAAAGCGAGCCAACCAGTCGTCTGAGCCGTAGCGCAGGGTTGCGTCGACCCACTCCGGAGGCTGATCGGCCTCATCTGGCGTCAGTTCGAGCTCGAGTTCCCAGTACTCCGCCATCCACAAGGCATCACCGCGCACCTTGAAGTGCGCCACGTTGCCGTCGTCAAAGGCGAAGGGCTCGTCGACGTCTGCGGCGGCGTGCACGGCGCGCTCGTCGACTGCCTCTTCGCTAACCTCGATCTCGCGGATGCGGTCGAAACGGAAGGTCTTCTGCGTGTCGCCCTCGAGCGCGCGCAGGTAGGTCTGCTCGTCGCGCTGCAGCACAGCAATTGGCGACACCGTGCGCTGGGTGAGCTGGTCAGAGGTCGCGGAGTAGTAGCGAAGCTGGAGCTTTCTGCCCTCGGCGATCGCCGCTGCAATCGTGGCCGCGACCGGGGTGTTTGCCACGATCTGGTCCACATCGGTCACCCCGTCAGTGTTGGTGACGGCACGGATCTTGTCCGCGGCCGAGCGCACCGCATCGACGTTGACCAGGCCGGGCAGAGTCTCCAAAGACTCCAGCAGGAGCAGCAGCGCGTGCGCTTCTGTGGGTTTGAGCCGCAGCGGCGCGTTGAGTCCCTGGTCATCCAGCACGGTGACTCCGCGCCAGGTGTGCGCAAGGTCGAACATCTCCCCTGGCCCACGCCCCACTCCGGACAGGTGCAGCCGGTCTAAGTCGTCGCGGACTTCCGCCACATCCATGTTGAGGTCGCGGGCGATCTCCATCAGCGTCTTGCCTTGGTGTCGGGAGACATACGGTAAGAGGTTGAGCAGGCGAACCAGCCGCCCAGATTGCTCAGTTGCCATGATCTCCTCCCCCTGCCTGCCTCAGCAGCGCAAGCACATCGCGCCTGATGTCTTCCGGTTCGACCGCTCGCACGTCGAGCGCATGGGCGGCGGTCGTGCGCACGACCCAGTCGCGCTCGACCTGGCGCAGCACGAGGGTGTCTGTCTCGGGCGTTGGCCCGTGCTCGCGAGTGCCTTTTGCGGCGAGCTCCTCAGCGCTGCCCGAGTCGACGGTTATTCGGGCATCCGTCACCGGGCCGCGCAGCAGCTCGCGGACGATCTCGCCCGCGTCCCCAGTCGGCGAGTGGAAATCTGTGGTGTCGCGCACCAAGGTTACATCCGAGATGCGGGTGGCGCGGAAGACGCGCTCGGCGTCCCGGTCGACGTCCCAGCCCACCAGGTACGCCCTGGTGTTAAGCGAAACAATGGTCCACGGATCGACCGTGCGGCGCTGCACGCGCCCGCTGCCTGGGACGTGGAAGTTGAAATGGGCGCGCAGGTTGTGGCGGATTGCGCCGAGCAGCTGGTGGAAGGCATCCGGATCAAGCTGGGTTGCGTCGTGTGCGGCAGAGGCAAGCGGGGCGCTGTCAAAGGTGCGGGTGGCACCCGAGGCGGCCAGTTTGGTCCAGCCGGAGCGGGCAAAGGCGCCGAGCGAGCCGCGCTGGCTCAGATCGACGGCGAGGCCCACGACGCTCGCCTCTTCTTCGGTCAGGTCGACTGGCGCGAGCTCGTAGCGTTCCCGGTCGAGGCTTAACTGCCCGTTGCGGTAGCGGACCGGAACCCCGGCGAGGCGCAGTGCTTCAACGTCACGCCGTACCTGCACGTTGAGGGCCTCTCGGCTGCGGTGCTGGTAGCCGTCGACGTGGCTCCCCACCCACGCGGTATCGCGCCTGCGTGGCGAGCCGAGTAACGCGAACGCGAGGTTCGCCTGGCGCACCTCTGGTTCTAGCTCGGCCACATAGCCTCCCGTGATTGTCTGTTCGCTCGCTCTAGGCTTCCGCGTCGAGCGAGGCAATGTAGTCAATGAACTCGTCGACGCGCGGGTCCGTGGAGGCGAAGGGGTCAAGCAGCTCGAGCGTGCGTGGCTCGGGCCGGTTTGTCTTCAGGTGCACCCAGTCCACGTTGTAGTCCACGCCCGCGGCCCGCGCGGCGGCGAGGAAACGCCCCCGCAGCGCGGCGCGCGTGGTCTGCGGCGGCTGGGCCGCTGCTTCGGCGATGGACTCGTCGTCGGTCCAGCGCTTCGCCAGCCCCTTGCGCTGCAGCAGGTAGAACAAGCCCCGGTTGGGGTTGATGTCGTGGTAGGTCAGATCGATCTGGGCGAGTTTGGGGTGATCCCAATCCGCGCCGAGCTTGTCCTTGAATTGGGTGAGCAACTTGCGCTTGATCACCCAGTCGATCTCCGTGTCCACGCCGGAGAAGTCCTGCGAGGCAATCGCGTCGAGCGTGCGCGACCACAAATCGACCACGCGCGCCATCTCCTGGTTCGGGGTGCCCTCATCCGGGCGGGACTCCAGCCAGCGCTTGGCGGCCGCAAGCGTTGCCTGCTGCACTTCGAGCGCGGTCACGGTGCCGCCCTCCTTCAGACGTAGCTGGGTCTGGCCCGTGGGATCAGTGGCGATCTCGCGGATGTGCTCAATGGCGTTGTCCAGCGTGAAGTCCGGCAAATCGAATCCCGCCTCGAGCATTTCAATAACCAACAGCGTGGAGCCGATCTTCAGTGCGAAAGAGGGCTCGGACATGTTGGAGTCGCCGACGATGACGTGCATGCGGCGGAAACGGTGCGAGTCGCCGTGGGGCTCGTCGCGGGTGTTGATGATCGGGCGGGTGCGAGTTGTCGCCGAAGAGACACCCTCCCACACCTGGTCAGCGCGCTGAGAGATGACGAAACGGCCCTTCTTCACCATGCCTGCACCACAGATGAGCTGGCGCGTGATCATGAAGGGCAAAAGCTGCGTGCCGAAAGACTTCAGCGCGAGCTCGCGGCTGATCAGGTAGTTCTCGTGGGTGCCGTAAGAGTTGCCTTTCGAGTCCACGTTGTTTTTGAACAGGAAGACGTTGCCGCCGACGCGGTCGTCGGCAAGCGCCTGCTCTGCCTCGGTGGCGAGCCGGTTGTACAGCAGCTCGCCGGCCTTGTCGTAGTTGAGCAACTGGGTGACCGAGTCGCACTCGGCAGTGGCGTACTCGGGGTGCGAGCCCACGTCCAGGTACAGGCGCGATGCGTTTTCGGTGAAGATATTCGAGCTGCGGTGGGCAGCCACGACGGGGCGAAACAGGTAGCGCGAAATCTCCTCGGGGGTGAGGACCGCTTTACCGTCGCGGACCGCAGTGACACCGAACTCGGTCTCCACACCCATCACGCGGCGGGGGTAGACAGTGGTCATGGGGTTACTGCCCACCCTTTTGTACGAACGAGCGCACGAACTCCTCCGCGTTGTTGTCCAGCAGGGAATCAATCTCGTCGAGGATATCGTCGGTACCCGTGGTGTTCAGCTGTGCCTGCCCGGCGTCGAAGGATTCGTCCTGTGCCCCATCGTCGCCGCTGTTGCCGCCTTGTACGTACTGCTGCTTAGACATGCTTGAATCCTAATCCCTTCATCAATGCTGTGATGTCCTCGGCGCGCTCAACGAGCTCGCCGATCTCTTCTTTGGTAAAGCCATCGACCTTGTCCATCGGCAGGCGGTGCGGCTGGTTGTTCACCGAGAAAATCACCGACTGCCAGCTGGAAGCCACGATGTCCTCGCCGAACTTCTCGCTCACACGCCCGCGGAAGTAGGCGCGCGAATCGGTCGGCGGCTCGGTGACTGCCCGCTTAATGGTCTCCTCGTCGACCAGCGTGCGCATCTTCCCCTTGCGCACCAGCGCGTGGTAGAGCGACTTGGCAGGGTCGATGTCCGCGTACTGGATGTCGATGAGCTTGAGCTTCGGATCGGCGATATCCACCCCGCGGTCCAGGTAGCGGCGGATCAGCGACCACTTCGCGGTCCAGTCCAACCGATCCGCGGTGCTCAGTGGGTCACGCTCCAGGTCGTCGAGGATCTCTCCCCACAGGGCAAGGACCTTGGTGTCTACCTCGTCGAGCTCCGGCAACGCGGCAGCGCGCTCGCGGTAAATGCGCAGGATGTCGATGGCGGTGAGCCTGCGCCCGTCGGCAAGCAAAAGCTCGTGCGTACACGTCGGGTCGTGGGAGACCTGCTTGATCTCGTCGACCGGGTTTGCAAGGCGCAGGTCGGAGAAATCGACGTCCGACTCGATGCAGTCGAGCACCAGCTTGGTCATGCCCATCTTGAGGAAGTTGGAGTACTGGCTCATGTTCGCGTCACCCACGATGACGTGCAGGCGGCGGAACTTGGCGGCCAGCGCGTGGGGCTCGTCGCGAGTGTTCACGATCCCGCGGTTAAGCGTGGTCTCCAGCGAGACCTCCTGCTCGAAGTAGTCGGCGCGCTGTGAGATCTGGAAGCCCTCGCGCTCCGACTCCTGACCGATCCCCATGCGGCCCGCGCCGATGATGACCTGGCGAGTGACGAAGAAAGGAATAAGCGCCTGGGTCAACCGCGCGAAGTCGGTCTTGCGCGAGTACTGGTAGTTCTCGTGGCTGCCGTAGGACTGGCCCTTGCCGTCGACGTTATTCTTATAAAACTTCAGCGGCGGGCACGGGTCGATCTTGTCCAGCACACTGATCTGCTGGTCCCAAAGCTCGCGGATATCGGTCGCGGACTTGTTGAGCACGTAGTCGCCCGCCGCGTCATAAATCATGGCGTCCCACGCATTGGAGACCTCTGGCGAGGAATACTCCGGGTGCCCATGATCGACGTAATAGCGCGCGCCGTTGGTGGTGACCACGTTGGCCACCCCCATCGCGTTCGGGTCCACCACCGGAACGGTGCGATAGCGCTGCAGATCAAAGCCGCGCGTGTCTTTGAGCGGGGCCTCTTCCTCGTAGCTCCAGCGGGAGCGAGCGGCGGTATTCATCGCTGCGTACGCCACCACCGCGTGAGTAGAGGTGAGCAGTTGGCTTATCGACGGGTCGTCCGGGGTTGTGATCCCGTACTCAGTCTCGGTGCCCATGTAACGTGTCATACGGCACTACCGTACCCGGTGTGGCGGGTATTTGTGTGAAAAATGCGTTGGGGCGTATTTTATTTACATGAGTTCTGTCACCCACGCAAGCGACCCAGGCGTAGCGCCCAAGGAGCGCAAGTTCTTCGGGCAACCCTGGGGGTTGGCCAACCTCTTTGGTATTGAGCTCTGGGAGCGCTTCAGCTTCTACGGCATGCAGGCCCTGCTGGCCTTCTATATGTACCACTCCACTACCGAGGGCGGCCTCGGGATGGACCAGACCACAGCGCTCAACCTGGTCGGCGCGTACGGCGGCTTTGTCTACATGATGGCGCTCGTGGCCTCGTTCGTGGGCGATCGCCTCCTCGGCGCGGAGCGCACGCTGTTCTACTCGGCCATCCTGGTCATGATTGGTCACGTCGTTCTGGCGCTGGTGCCTGGCGGCGTTGGTCTCGCCATTGGCCTGATTTGTATCGGCATCGGCTCTGGCGGGGTGAAGACTTCTTCTCAGGTGGTTTTGGGAGAGCTGTACACCCGCGAGGATCCGCGTCGCGACGCGGGCTTTTCCATCTTCTACATGTCGGTCAACATTGGCGGCCTGTTGGGGCCGGCGCTGACCGGCGCGATCTGGGGCATGGCTGGCTTCCATTGGGGCTTTGGCCTTGCCGCGATCGGCATGGCTCTGGGACTTATCCAGTACATCCTCATGCGTGGCTCCAGCATTGGCGCTGCAGGCTCGGAGATCCCCAACCCGCTGCCCCACTCCGAGTACGGCAAGTGGATGGCCGGCACCGTCATCGTCGTTAGCGTCGTCGTCATGTTGCTGGTCACAGGCGTTGTTCCGCTCAGCTCGCTGTCCTGGATCGTGTTTGCAGTTGCGCTGGTCGCTACCGTCTTCCTGCTCTGGGAGATGTTCCAATCCGAAGAGGTCACTGCCGCGGAGAAGTCCCGCCTGACCGGCTACATTCCCCTGCTCGTTGGCTCGGTGGCGTTCTTCGCCATCTTCCAGTCGCAGTTCACCGTGGTCGCGGTGTACTCGGATCAGCGCGTGAACCTGGATTTCCTCCTTTGGGAGCTCACGCCCGCGCAGGTGCAGTCCTTCAACCCGGCGTTTATCATCATTTTCTCGCCAATCTTTGCCGCCCTATGGACCACGCTGGGCGAGAGCCAATGGTCCTCTTCCGTCAAGTTCGGTGTGGCGAATATCGTGATTGGTATCTCGCTGTTCCTCTTCCTGCCGTATGTTGGCGGCGGTGAGGAGTCCACCCCGCTATTCGTACTCGTGTTGATCCTCTTCCTCTTCACGATGGGTGAGCTGTTGCTCTCGCCAGTTGGCAATTCCCTTGCCACCAAGGTTGCCCCCGAGGCCTTCAAGTCGCGCCTGTTCGCCGCCTGGTTGATGACGGTTTCGATGGGTACCGCGCTGTCCGGTGTCCTCGGCTCGCTGTACAACCCGGATGACGCGGTCGCGGAGCGCACGTTCTTCCTCTCGCTGTCTGCGGCGACGATCGTGCTCGGCATAGTGCTCATCGCTATTCGACGCTGGGTGCTGCAAAAGTTCGGAGACGTGCGCTAGCGCCGTTTCGACGAAAACGCCGAATCCGCCCCGCGGGCTGGGTTTGCGGGGTAGGCTACCCGGCAACGATGCTAACGAGAGGTGAACCCATGTCTGATGTCGACAAGATTGAGCGCGATACGCTTCTACCTGCATATTTCGGGGAATTCGGTGGCCAATACGTGCCTGAGCCGCTCTACCCGGTACTCGATCAGCTCGAGCGCGCTTTCGTGGACGCCCGCGAGGACAACGAGTTTCTCGACGAGCTCTCGCGCCTCCAAGCGAAGTTCCTCGGCCGTCCGACTCCGGTCTACGAGTGTGCCAACTTGCCGAGGGTGGGGGCGTCGAAAATTTTCTTGAAGCGTGAGGACCTCGCGCACGGCGGCGCGCACAAGGGCAACCAGGTGTTGGCACAGGCGCTGCTCGCGAAGCGGTTGGGTAAGAACCGCCTCATCGCCGAAACCGGCGCCGGCCAGCACGGCACCGCCACCGCCATGGTCGCCGCGCTGATGGGCATGGAGTGCACGATTTACATGGGTGCACAGGACGTTGCGCGCCAGCAGCCGAACGTGCGCCGCATGCGCCTGATGGGCGCCACAGTCGTCCCCGTGACTAACGACGCCGGCGGATCCATGTCCAACGCCATCGACATCGCGCTGCAGGACTGGGTCGAAAACATTGACTCCACCCACTACGTCCTCGGCTCCGCGTGCGGCCCCCACCCCTTCCCCACCCTGGTCAAGGAGTTCCAGGCTGTTATTTCGCGCGAGTCCCGCCAGCAGATGCTGGAGGACACCGGCCGACTTCCCGACGCCGTCATCGCCGCAGTCGGCGGCGGCTCCAACGCCATCGGCGCCTTCGCCGAATACCTCAAGGATGAGCCCGGCAACGCCGATGTCAAACTCATCGGCGTCGAACCCGCCGGCGAAGGCCTGGACACCGACCGCCACGGCGCACCGCTCAACCATGGCAAGCTGGGCATCCTGCATGGCTCCCGCTCCTTTATCGTCACTGGTCAGGACGGCGAAGTCCTCCCCGAGTCCTTCTCTGTCTCCGCCGGCCTGGACTACCCAGGCGTCGGCCCCGAGCACGCTCACCTCCGCGAGATCGGCCGGGCCCAGTACGTAGCCGTCACTGACGAAGACGCCCTCCAAGCTTTCCGGCTCCTCTCCCGCTACGAAGGCATCATCCCCGCCCTCGAGTCCTCCCACGCCCTGGCGTACGCCCTCAAGCTCGCCGAAGTAGCTGACGCCGACGGCCACGAACTCAACCTGTTGGTCAATCTGTCCGGCCGCGGCGACAAGGACCTCGACTACGTCTACAACATCCTGGGCGACCAACTCTTCGAGGATCCCGAGCAAGCCCCCATCGGCGACCTCCGCATCAGCGAGGTCCTCGCCTCCATGACAAGCTCCTCCAACGAGCGCGAGGCCGGCCACACCGTCGCCCACTAGCTCTGGGTTCTCGGCTTGTTATCTGCGCACAAGCCTAGCTACACCACCCCAAACTGCCTTAACACTTTTAAGGCGTCCTCTATATTGATGCGCTCCTGCTCGATGCGCAGGTGCCCGTGGGTGATCAGGATGTCGAGTGCTTCGTTTTCTTCCGGGGCCAGGCGGGTGAGGGTGGTTGGGGTGAAGTCGCGGTCTGGTGTCGCGATGCCGAGGTTGGAGGTGACAGTGTCGGGTCCCATGAGGACGGACTCGGCATTGGGGCATTGGGATCGGACGGCGTCGAGGATTCGATACCCGTCGAGGTCGAGGTCTCCCCAGTACAGTAACCGTTTTCCGTCGAAGACGTCGAGGCTAGCGGAGTGGTGTGCGCGGTAGCCGCCGCCGAAGACGAGGCATGTGCCTGGTTGGGGTGTGAGGGAGAGGAACGTTTCTTGGTTTTCGAGGAACAGTACTTGCTCAACCTGTTCCCGCGCACCTGAGAGCGCTTTCCCGAGTGCGTTGGTTGGTACGGAGATGTCGTCGAGTCCGGCGGGGCCGGATCCGGGGGCGAAGCGGAGTCGGATGGTGGGGAGCACGGACCCTAGTCCGAGGTCGCCATCGTCGCCGCGTGCGATGCCAACGAGATGCTCGAGCAGGCGGCGGTGTTGCTCGATCCATTTTCCGTGGACCCCTTCGACGGCGACGGCGCGTGGAAGTACGCCGGAGCTGGGGTGGGTGCAGAACCATTGGGTGACGCGCTGGGCGTGGTCGATGTCGGCTGGCGGGAGGTCGCGCCATAGCGGCAGGGCATCTACTACGGCACGGCGGGATCCCATGCCTTCCAAAATGGCCAATGACCTGGATAATCGTTCGAACTCGGACGTGTAGCCCGCCATCGAAATAAGCTCTGCATTGGACGCAGCCTCATATCTGACGGGTAACTGTTGTGTTCCGAGGCCCCAGCGTGCAAAGTTCCTCGTTTCGAAGGTCACGCCGTCGTGTCCTTCCCAGGCCCGGATGAATGCTTTGGCGGTGTCGGGGTCGGCGTGGATGGCTTGCCCGGTTGGCGGGTGTAGGGGCACTGAGAACGCAACGGGTTCCCCGATGAGGAGTGTTTTGAGGTCGCGTTGGACCTTGCGCTGAGCGAGGGTGGCGACGTCCTTAGGCATCCGCATGACTGGTGATTCCGATCGTGGAGTAGCGGGAGACGCCGCGTACGTTGCCGTTCTCGTCGGCCTCTTCCTTGTAGTCGAAGACGATGGATCCGCCGACGTAGTTGCCCAGAACTTGGATGAGTTTGAGCGGGGTGGCCAGGATCATGTGGAAGCCGAATTGGGCGAAGACATCCATGGTTTGGCGTGTGAACGTGGGGTCGGCGCGGTCGAAGGCTTCGTCCAGGACGACGGTGGCGTAGTTGGGGAGGGTGTGGCCGTCGTCGGCGAGTTGGTATCGGAGGGCCGCGGCGAGGCAGAAGAACACCAGTTTTTGGGCCTGGCCGCCGGAGAGCGTGGTGGAGTCGGCGTAGGTGTTGACGATGGTGCCGTCTTGTTCGGACTCGACGCCGATGAACCGGACGTGCCTGCGTGTGTCCAGGACGGTGTGTTGCCAGCGCTGTTCGGCGTATTCGGCGGAGGAGAGCCTGGTGATGATGGCGTTGATTGCCTGGTAGCGCTGCATGGATTGGGCGTCGTCGGCGGTGCTGAGGCCGCCGGAGATGGCGGCGTCGAGGTCGCGGAGGAATGTTTTGGCTTCGTCGCCGCGGGCGTCGCGGACGTCGATTTGGAGGTAGCGGCCGCGGTTGAATTCAGACTGTGCGAGTGAGGCGTTGACTGGGGTGATGCGTCGTTCGATGTCGTCTTTTGCACTGCGGATGGCGTGTGCGAGTTGGCCGAGTGCGCGCGTGGACATGTCATTGATGAGGTCGCGGAACTGGTTGGAGAATTCGCCGAGCCGTTCGCCTTTGAGCTGGCCGAGGCGTGTCAGTGCGTCGCCGAGGAAGTTGACGTCGGCG
>OJLW01000205.1_pt1 | contig 32590 bp, 36 predicted proteins | sample 1597021 | NCBI WGS metagenome assembly OJLW01 (sample SAMEA3904676, study PRJEB24821) | metagenome | biome: Builtin; feature: hospital; material: surface | place: USA | collected 2013-06-03
GCCCCACCGCCCCGCACCGCCCCGTCCGGCTGACAGATCACGGCGGAATCTGTCAGGAGCCGGTAAACGTGCAGGTCAGAAAACGTTCCTGACAGATTTTGCAAAGTTTGTCAGGAGGCGGCCCGGGCAGCGCCAACGTTCCGGCCCGGCGTCCCACCGCGCAGGGTTGTTAAACTCGGCTGGGCAAAACTGATACCTATCCGATGAAGGAATACATCAATGTCCACTCCGAACAATGACGGCTTCGAGCCGTATCCGCAGCATCCGCAAGGAAGCCACCCGGAGAAAGACGGGGGTTACCCGAGCTACGACAGTTACGCCGACCCCGCCGACGCCGGCAACTACGCCGACCAAGCCGGCAACTACCAAAACGGCTACAGCGACTACAGCGCGTTTGAGGTCAATTCGGCGGCGTCGATGGCGGGCAACACGGCGTTGCGGTTCCATGGCCAGCAGTTGACGGACAACGTTCCGGGCGATGGTGTGAGCCCGCACCCGATTAACGACCCGGCGAATAACGGCTGGTCGCATGTGAAGGGCACTGGCAAGCTGAACATTTTGGAGGCGATCGGCTGGGGCTTCAAGACCGTGTTTGGCAACCCGAAGCTGTGGTTGCCGCTTGGCGTGGTGTACCTGCTGCTGAGCGTGGCGGTGCGGTTTGTGCCGACGGTGGGCACCTGGATTCAGGTGGGCGGCACGACGGTGTTCGGCCCGTGGATGATTGGTGCGGCGTTGCAGGCGACGCTGGCGCGCAACCTGAACTTCGGGGATGTGAAGTCGCCGACGTTTGGTAAGACGCTGGGCATGTCGGTGTTGTTGTCGGTCATCGCCATGCTTGGCATGACGGTGCTGCTGACGGCGCTGGGCATTGGTGCGTTTTCGGCGATCGATCCGACGATGATCCCGGAGAACCCGGAGGCGATCATGGATGACCCGGAGACGTTCTTTGCGGTGATGGGCCCGGTGATGGCGGCATTCGGCATTGGTTTGGTGGTGATGCTGCTGATCAGCCCGCTGTTTATGCTGCAGCCGTGGTTCGCGGGTGACAACAATGGCACGTTTGGCCAGGCGTTCACCGGCGGTTTCAAGGCGGGTGCGCGTAATTATGGCCGTCTGTTGGGCTTCGCGGTGTTGGCTGGTTTGATCAACCTCATTGGTGCGATCCCGTTTGGTCTTGGTTTGATTGTGACCTTGCCGGCGACGATGCTCGCGTTGGCGTACGGCTACCGGCAGATTTCGGCTGGTCCGGTGCCGCAGGAGCCTACAGCTTAACGACGACCCTTCCACCGCCCCGGCCCTCCAACAGGGCCTGGCCGGCTTCGATGACGCCATCCAATCCGATTGTTTCGGTGCGGATGGCGTTTGTGTTGAGGGAGGTGTCGAGGAGTGCCCAGGCTTCGTCGCGAAGGTCGTTGGGGGTGTCGACGGAGTTCACGCCGATGAGTTGGGTACCGCGCAGGATGAACGGCAGGACGGATGCGGGCAGGTCGTTGCCGGCGGCCATGCCGCATGCGGTGGCGACGCCGCCCCAGTGCAGTTGGGTCAGCGCGTTGGCCAGGATGTCGGAGCCGACGGTGTCGATCACGCCGCCGAGGCGTGCTTTCTGCAGCGGTTTGCCTTTGCCGGTGAAGTCGGCGCGGTCGAGGATTTCGGTGGCGCCGAGTTCGCGCAGCCAGGTGCTGTGTTCGTCGATACGCCCAGTGAGCGCCCAGACCTCGTGGCCGCGTTCGGCGAGCAGTGACAGGGCGATGGAGCCGACGCCGCCGGTGGCGCCGGTGACCAGGATGGGGCCGTCCACGGAGTAGGAGGCGCGCTCGAACGCCGCGACGGAGAGTGCTGCGGTGTAGCCGGCGGTGCCGATGGCGGCGGCGTCCTCGGCGGTGAAGCGGGATGGGACGCGGGTGATGTGGGTGTCGTCGATACGCACGCGCGGGGTGTAGCCACCGTGACGGCGCTCCCCCAGCCCGCGGCCGTTCACCGTGACCAGCGTGCCGTCTTCGAGGGTGCCCACCGCGTCGATGCCGGGGACGCGCGGCAGTTCGCGCAGGACACCGCGGTTGCCGGACAGTGCCATTGCGTCTTTGTAGTTCAGCGACGAGTGCGAGACGTTGATCAGCGTGTTGCCTTCGCCGGCGTATTCGTCGCGGGTTTCCACGATCTGGGGGCCATTGTCAGTAACCAGCAAGGTGCTATTCATGGTCGCCAGCCTAGGTGGAAATTCTGTGTCGCCTCGACCGGATAGTCTGTTGCCATGGTTTCCGTCCGCCCTACAATCCGAGTGCTGAAGACGCTTCACGCATACGACAAGCTCCCGCCCCGTACCGCGGCGGCGTATAAGTGTGCTGTTCGTGCATCGGAACCTGAGGTGAAGATGGAATACCTGCGAGAAGCAGTGTTTCATGCTCAGGATGAGTTGGCGCTCGTGACCTACATTCAGAAGCGTTTCAACGACGGTATTTTTGAACGGCACCGAAGCTTTTCTGAGCCGGTCTTTGAATCGCGGGATACAGCTCGTCCGGCATGGCGAGGGGCTGTCATCCATGAGGAAGGTGAGTACGCCTGGCTGGTACACGCAGCGATCCATGACCACTTCCACGCTGAGGCGAAGGATGCTCTTCGCGGCATGAAGCAAAGCGGGTCTCTTGGCCCATCGGATCTAGACCTAGTGCTTTTGCAGCGGCAGAAGGCACTGGACGGAAAACGTGCCTTCCAGGAACAAGCGCTTGAGGGTGCGCTTCTTGCCATAAAGGTTTCGGTGGCGTCCGGGAAATGGGAACGGACCGAGATTGGGCCGCTTGAGGTCGTGGTCGACGTTGAAACGATTCCGTATAGCGACTGGGACGTTGCCAGTGCTCACCATGAAATGGACATGGTGACGGTGCGTATTTCGAAGTGGCAGGAGCACTATAGCGAGACTCAGGAATTTATCCGGAGTGTGGTTGGCATTTTGAACGCCCCGGATGACATGGTCGAAACATATGCTGGTCGGGTTTTCAAACTGCAGATTGCACTCCCGCGTGCTGTGCTGATTGCTGTTCTGGATCTGCCCAAAAGTACGATGGATCCGGAGAGAATCAACGTTCCACCACCGCAGTATCTGCATTATTCGCGGAAACGTGATCTCAATGAGTCATTCCTGACCGGAAAAGCGGTTCAGGCTGTGTGTGGAAAATGGTGGATTCCAATCGGAGATGAACAAACCCACCAAGACCTTCCAGTTTGCCTCGAATGTGAGGAACTCATGCCGGTCGCCCAGGCGTTGAGGAATTTTTCCACTAGCGGCGACGCCTAAAGGTCCTCCAGCTCCGCCAGCACGTTTTCGGATGCGACGAGCGGTTCGGTTTGCCGGGTGCCGTGAAGGGCATTGGCAAGGATTTCTGCGCCTTTTTCACGTGCCTGCATGAAGATGCGCAGATCGGACATCTTGATGCGCTGGTGGCTGCCGACAGTGTGAAACGGAAGTTCCCCGTCGCGCATGAACTTCAACAGGTGGGGGCGGCTCATCTTGAGGAGTTTGGCAGCCTCGTTTGGGGAAAGTTCGGCATCGTCCGCGAGGAGGTTGATGGTGATGCCATCCTCGTTGGCTTCGGCGAGTCGCTGCAAGAGCAGGCCGAGGGCCGAGTCTTGTTCTTCGCGGATGAATGCGCGGAGTCGGTCCAGCTCTTCTCCGGTGAGGGAGTTGCCTTCGAGTTGGGCGAGAACGGCGTTTGCCATAGTTCTTCCTCCTTTCGCCCGTATCTGTAGTAACTGTAACCGCGTGGGGTTGGGAGGCGCAACTTAACCGTCTACCGTGGGGCGGGTGAATTCGACCAGAAGTAGACCGGCAACGGTCGCCGCGGCAGTGGTGACTGTCGTTGTCGTGCTTGCGTTTACGGTGGGTAAGGCGTTCGTGTCGATCCCGGGAGTGTGGGCGGCGGAGTCGCACCAGATCAGTCAGATCCGGCTCAATCCGCTGCAGACGTTCACGTATGCGCGGGTGTGGTGGGGGCCGTGGCTGAACTTGTTCGGCAACATTGCGCTGTTCATTCCGGTGGGGTTCGTGGCGTATCGGGGCTCGATCGTGAGGGCGCTCGCGGCAGGCACGCTGTTCAGCCTGGGCATCGAGACGGCGCAGTATCTGGGCGGGTGGGGGTATAGCGATACGGACGATGTCATCTGCAACGCGGCGGGTGCGTTGTTGGGGGCGGTGTGGGCGAGGGTGTCGTCGCAAAGCAATACTGCGTTGTGGGTGATCGCGGCGGTTGGGGTGGTTCTCCTGACGGTGTATGCGGCGCTAGGGTTGAGCGCATGAGTGAGCGTGGTTGGTTTACCCGGCGGGTGTTTCCGGATGGCAACGAGCCGGATCCGCGTTTCACCTTGGCCAACGAGCGCACATTCCTCGCGTGGACGCGTACTGCGCTCGCGTTTTTGGCGGGCGGGATTGCGTTGGAGGCGTTTGAGCTTCCGCGTATCGACGACACCGTGCGCTCCATCGCCGCCGCCACCATCATCGTGATCTCCATGGCTATTTCCGCAGGTGCCGCGGTGCGTTGGGTACGGATCGAACGCGCCTTGCGCCACGGCAAACCAATCCCGGCGCCGGCGATCGTGCCGATTCTGGGCATCGGTGTGTTCGTCGCCGCAGTGGTGGTCGAGGTGAGCCTGCTGTGAGCATCGTCGTTGCGGACCCCGGCCTGCAGCCGGAGCGCACCGCGATGAGCTGGACGCGCACCGGCCTGGCCATGCTGGTGTGTGCGGCGACGCTGTTGCGCTGGGCGGATGCCTACCCGGAACTGATCATGTTTGCGGCGTGTGCGCTCACGCTTGGCGCGGTGGCGATCGGGCTGCTGAACCGCCGGCTGTACAAGCGCGACGCATTTGCTCTTGCCGACGAGCGCAGCGCCCCGAACACCGCCCCCATCGCCATTCTCACCGCGATGATGCTGGGCATTGCCGTGGTGGGGCTCTACCTGGTGCTCGCCTGAGTTAACCGGGCGGGGCCAACCGGGCGGGGTCTAGACCTAGCCTTCGTAGTAGGCGCGGTGGAGGTGCATCATGGCGCGGCCTTCGTCGGAAAGCCCGGAGCGGCCCGGTTCGTACTCTTCGACGACGCAGAAGCCGTAAAGCCACGGGATGTAGTCGTCGATGTCGGGGTTGGGCTGGGGCTCGCCGATGAACCAGTCGACGGTGGCGCGCCACAGGTCCGCACCCATGACGGATTCGAAGAAGCGACGCAGGTTGTCGGCGTTGGCGGCGACGGCGTCGTCGCTGCTGAGGAAGGTCAGGCCCGCCTTGGTCGGGGTGAGGATTTCGTGGCGCTTCTTTAACAGGCCGGCGTCGAGAAGAAAATCGACGACGGTACCCGGGAACGGCAGCGCTGTGATGTCGCGGATCTCGCGGGATACCTCGGGGGTTAGCTCGCCCACGTTGTAGGGCACGCTGGCGATGAACAGGCTGATCAGGTCGCCGAACACCAAGGTCAGGGAGTTGGGGGCTTCGAGGTCATCGGTGTCGTCGAGAAGCCCTTCGAGCCCTTCGAGCCCTGGCAATCCAGCGAAGCCGGGCAGGCTGGCCAGTTCGGCGAGTTCGGGGAAATCGGTGCCTTCGCCGAGGACGGAGTTGAAGAAGTCGGTCACGGCCGAGATCATCGCCGGGTTGCGCTCCGGGTGGGGGTCCACGTCCAGGATTTCGCGCAGGCCGGGCTGGGAGTTGATGAAGTTGTCAAAGCGCTCCGCCAGGCCTAGACCCTCGGATTCGGCGGCGGCCATCTCGTCGAAAAACTGCTCCTCGGCGACGTTGGCCATGCGGGAGGCGACCGTGACCGGGTCGGCGAAGGTCAGCCGGTCCAGCATGCGCTCCGGCGGCATGACCGGCAGGAAGCTAAACAGCAAGGTGACGGTGTCCACGTCGGGTTCGATACCGGCGGCGAGCAGGCGGGCCTGGCGGCGGAACTCGGTCATCATGGCGGGGCCGTTGCAGGCTTCGATGACGTCGGGGCCGGCGGCGTCGACAAGCATCGGCGTTGGCGCATCGATGTGGGAGGGGCCGAGGACTTCGACGTGGATGGACCAGTCGGCCGCCGCGTCGTAAATGTAGGTCATCGGCTCCATCTCAGCGACCGTGATGGTGTCTTCGTGCTGCTCACCCGCACCGGGGCTTTCGGCGTACACCTCGCGTTGCGTGCCGTGCTTGCCCACGAACAGGTGCGAGGACGCGCCGGAGAACCCGAGGGATGCGTCGATGACCTCGGCGAGCGCGCCGAGCGTCATGTCGGGGTCAACGTTGAAGCAACGTGAGATTTCCGGCGAAGAGTCTTCGACGGTGATCAGCACTGAGACAGTCATACCGGAAACAATACGGACTTTTGCTACACGACGAACAACAGCGCGCACACCACCGACGTGACCATGCCCGCTGCCAACGGCACGAGGGTGCGGCGCACCACGTCAACCGGGTTCACGTTCAGTGCGCCAGCGACGATGAGCACCGCAGCGTTGACCGGGGAAGCCTGGCGCATGGTGTTGGAGGCGGCCCAAATGGAGGTGAGCATCTGCGGGGCGGACACGGCGGAGTCGGCCGCGATGCCCGGCACCATTTCGGAGAACGCGAAGTACGGGGCCACGCCGGAGCCGGTGAGCATTGCCATGACAGAGGTGGCGATGACGAACACCAGCACCATCAGGATCGCAGCACCCGAGGACGCCTGGGCGAGGCTGGTCAGGCCCTCAATGACGCCCATCTGGGTGATGCCTTCCACCAGGATGGCGGCGGCGACGATGAGCGACACCACGCCTGCGGCGCCTTCGCCGAGGCCTTTGAAGAAGTCCTGGAGGGAATCCGCGGCGTAGTTCACGTCGCGCAGGCGGATCGCCTCGATGATCATGGTCAGCATGAGCGACACGACGGTCACGGGGAGAATGCCGGCCTCGAAACCGACGATGTCCAGGCGGTTCAGGATTGCGGAGACGATGATCAGCAACAGCGGCATCAGCGGCAAGATGGCGTAGAAACCGGGCAGGCCCTCGGCGCGCTCCATGGCTTCGTGGATGCGGCGGTCGGACTCTTCGTGCTTCGCGGCCTCCAGGTCGGCCTCGCCTGCGGCGGCACCGGCTTTGACCAGGTCCTTCTTGTCGCAGCGGTGCTGCCACCACATGTGCACAAACGCGATGACGATCAGGCCCGGGATGGTGGCCTTAGCCACGTTGCCGAAGGTGAACTCGGTGACCGTCATGCCGGTCAGGTCAGCGGCCTGAATCAGGCCCGCCTCCAGCGGGGACGGGGCAATAGTGGAGGCCGTAGCGACGATCGCACCCACCGTCAGCGGAGTCAGCCCGGCAGCGATCAACGCCGGCATGAGCGTGGCCACGAGCAACAGCGCCAACGCACTGGCAGAGGGCACCACGAACGACAGCAGCGTCGCCACCAAGTAGCCGATGGGTACGAGCCAGTAGGAGCCGTTGAAGCGACGCAGCGGGCTAGACAGTGCCACTACGGTCTTTGCGTCGGCGCCGATGTGGCGCATGTAGCCGACGAAACCGAACAGCACCATAATTGCCATGCCGGTGCCGGCGAAACGGGACTTGAACAGGGCCTCGATGATGAGCAACTCGTCGTAGAACGCGTTGCCGGAAGATTCGAACTCGGTTGAGGCGTAGTCGATGCGGCCGGTTGCGGCGGCGATCATGAGCAGCAGCACACCCACCGCGAAGATGGCGGATGCGGCGTGGACTTTTTTGTAAATGAAGTAGCCGACGGCAGCGACGGCCAAGACAGCAATCAGAATATATAGCACTATCCGATTATTGCGCTGTTACCGCATGTCTGCACGGTAAGTGGTCTATATGTGGGCAAGATCTCCCCGGTTCGTGTTACTCGGGAAGACCACCCAACACCAGCACGTGGGTGAAATGCTCGGAACGGTTCTCCAAACCGAGCGTGCGCTCACCCGGACCAATGAGCATGTGGGAGTGAGAGACCACCGAGGAGCGGTTGACCTCGATATCGCCGTCGCAGGCAATGATGGCGTACTCGAAGTCAGGGTTGAGCGTCATCGCAAGTTCAGCGTCCGTGGCAAGCGTCATCTGCGCTGCGACACACGGCGTGAGCGTCTCAATTTCTCCTTTGCGGCCGAACATTTCACCGATGAACACGTACGCCTCGCCGGCGGTTCGAGTGGTCACGGTACGCAGCGGAAACGCCTCAGGTTCGGCGATTTGCTGGCGGGCGGGCAACGCGTCTGCCTCGATGAACATCTGCCCTTGAGGGCGGTCCAAATCGTCGCCGGTACGCAGCGAGCCGTTATGGCGCCAGGTCAGGCTGGCCAAGCCAACTGGCGCGTCATGCGGGCCGCTGAGCCCCAGCAAGCAGGTACTGGCGCGCCAGGGCCCAGTATGCAGCTCGATGAAAGTCATACGGGACACACTAGATGATGCGACGCTGCCGAGCTTGCTCTACGGCAGCTGTTCTGTTGTCAACCCCCAGTTTTGAATAGATGTGGATCAGGTGGGTTTTCACCGTGGCTTGGGAGATGAAGAGCTGTTCGGCGATCTCCCGGTTCGACGCGCCCGTCTGCAGTGCGCGAAGCAGTTCGATCTCGCGGGCGGACAGAGCCTCGTCGGGGTTGACCAGACGGTCTGCCAGCACATTCGCCACTTGTGGGGAGAGCACGCGCTTGCGTTTCGACGCCTGCACCACCGCGTCATGCAATTCATCCTCCGGCGCGTCTTTGAGCAGGTAGCCCATCGCACCGGCCTCCACCGCGGCGACCACGTCAGCCTGTGTGTCGTAGGTGGTCAGGATGAGCACCGGCGGCCCGCCCGCCTTGACCAAACGGCGGGTCAGGTCGATGCCGGACGCGCCGGGCATCTGAATGTCGGAGACCACCACGTCCACGTCTCCCGGCACCTCAACATCGCCGTCGGCGGCCTCAGCCACCACTTCCATATCGCCGAACGAGTTGAGAACGGCGCGAAGGCCGGCGCGGACGACCGGGTGGTCGTCGATAAGCATTACGCGCAGCGTCATTGCTCCTCCACAGGCAGTGTCGCGGCGAGGACGTTGCCCTCCACCGAAAGTTCCCCACCGATCTCCTCCACGCGGGCGCGCAGGCCCTTGAGCCCGTAGCCCTCCTTGCCGGAGATGCCGCGGCCGTTGTCAAAGACGTCGATGGTTGCGGTCGCGCCCAGCTTATCCACCGTGATCACCGCCTTAGATGCGCCCGCGTGGCGCACGATGTTGCTTAAGCCCTCGCGCACCATGCGCTCAGCTACCGACGCGGCCGGCTCCGGCAAATCAACCGCGTTGACCTGCACCTCCAGTGGCTCGCCGAGCGCGCGCTGGCGGTCCGACGCTGCCCGGGCAAGGCGCTCCAACCGCACCGGCAACGCCACACGCTGGGGTTTGTCTTCAACCGAGACCGTGTCCGCCGAGTTGATTTTGACGAAGCGGCGCGCCTCTGCCAGGTTGTCCGCCGCCGTCGAGCGAATCACGTCCAGGGTCTCGCGCGCCGCGGCGTCGTCGCCGAGCTGCTTATCCAGCGCGCGGCCGAGTAGCACGATCGAACTGAGCCCCTGCGCCATCGTGTCGTGCACCTCGCGCGCCAGGCGTGCTCGCTCCTGCGCCACGCCCGCCGCATGCTCCGCCGCGGCGCGCTCCCGCTGGGCCGAGCGCAGGTCATCGGCCATCTGCTTGTAGTGGTCCGCCTCCGCGCGCAGCGCCCGGTACGCGTGCACGATGAACACCGCGAGCACCGTGCCTATCGACGGCCCCACCACCGCACCGATATTTCCACCAGCACCCGACCCCACACTAGGTCCCACACCCGGCCCGGCCACTGCCCACAGGGACACACACAGCAAGCCGGCCGCAGCCAGCAGCTCCCACCAGCGCGGCAGGATCACACACGCCAACATGACCAGCGGAAACTCCAGCCACACGAAGTCCGCGGAGACCTGCACCAGCCCCACCCACAGCGCGGCCACGACCGCCAGCCACGCGTACGGCGCCCAACTTGGATAGGCCCGGCCCTCGTAGTGCCACACCGTGCCCGCCATGTACACAGCGGCGAAGACGGTGGAGAGAACGAGGCCGGGCAGGGGGTCGTCGATACGCAATTGCCCCATAAGACCCACCGCTAGCAATACGGCGACCAGCACGTGCAAGCTCACGCGCAACAAATCCAGAATCCGGGTCGTGGACAACATAGGACTGAGCGTAGATCAACCGATCGGTTGATTGGGATTTCAACCGCCCGCCCGATGTGGAACAGTGCAGGTCAAAGCCATAATCGGAGTCATGTTCGTAGGTTTGAGAGAAATGAAGTCGGCCAAGGGGCGCTTCGGGCTGATCGTGGGCACGGTCACCCTGATCACCCTGCTGGTGGTTGTGCTGACCGGCCTGACCGCAGGCTTGGGCAAGCAGAACACCTCAGCACTTGAAGCGCTCGAGCCGGAATCCGTTGTCTTCCAGGACCCGGAAGACCTGTCGTTTACCACCTCGCGTGTGGAGGCTCGCGACGGCATGACCCCGCTTGGCACCAGCCAAATGCTGCTGACCAAGGCAAACGGCGAAGACGCCGCAGTGTCCATCCTGTCCCTGCCGGAAGGCACCGTGCTGCCGGGCGGCCAGACGCTGGGCAAGGACGCGGTTGCCGCGCCGGGCCTTGAACTCACACAGGGCGAGGAGATCACCGTCGCCGGCAAGGCCATCACCGTCGGCGCGATTGGCGAGGACCTTGCGTTCTCCCACTCCCCTGTCCTGTGGGTGCCCACGGACTTTTGGAAAGAGATCATGCACACCGACGCCGACGGCACCGTGCTGCTCGCCGACCACGAGGTCGGCGGCGGTGTGTCGTTAAAGGAGTCCTTCGAGGGCCTGCCCGCGTACTCCTCTGAGCAGGGCTCCCTGAAGCTCATCCAGGGCTTCCTCTACGCCATCGCCGCGCTGGTGATCGTCGCGTTCCTCACGGTGTGGACGATGCAGCGCGGCCGCGACCTAGCCATCCTGAAGGCCATCGGCGCATCGAACAAGTACCTGCTCAAGGACGCACTCGGCCAGTCCGCGGTGCTGCTCGGCGCAGGTGCGCTAATCGGAGGCGTGGTCGCCTTCGGCCTCGGGCTGGCGATGCAGGGCGCTGCACCGTTCTCCCTGACCGCACTCACCGCCGTCGCCCCGCCAGTTGCCATCTGGGCGCTCGGCATGGTCGGCGCGCTGATTGCCACCCGCTCCATTACAAAAGTTAACCCGCAGCAGGCCCTTGGAGGTGCCGCATAATGCTTGAACTGAAAAATGTCACCGTCGCCTTCCAGGACGGCCAGGAAATGCGAACCGTGCTGGACAACATGAACTTCACCGCCAAGCCCGGCGAGCTGACCTTCATTGTTGGCGAGTCCGGCTCCGGAAAATCCACCATGCTTTCCGTCGCCGCGGGCCTGATCACACCGGATTCCGGCACCGCCACCCTCAACGGCGTTGAGGTGAACAACGATGTGCGCCGCGACAAGATCGGCATGATCTTCCAGCAGGCCAACCTGATCGCCGCGCTCAACGTGCGTGACCAACTGTTGGTGACCGACGACATCCGCGGCATCAAGCCACGCCCGGACCGCGCCGATGAGCTCCTGGCCAAGGTCGGCCTCGAGGGTCTTGGCGATCGCCGTATGGGCGAACTCTCCGGCGGTCAGCGCCAGCGCGTCGGCATCGCCCGCGCGTTGATGGGTGAGCCAGAGCTTTTGCTTGCCGACGAGCCCACCGCCGCCCTCGACCACGACCGCTCCCAAGAGATTGTGAAATTGCTGCGTGACCTGGTTGAAGAGCGCAACATCGCCTGCGGGTTTGTCACCCACGACCGCTCGCTGATCAATCCGCGCGACGAGGTCTTCGAGGTTGGCGTCAACGCACGCACCCCGGTCTACGCATAAGACTGCGCTTATATGTCTGGGGTTTGTATGTCTGGTGCTTCAATCGCTGGCGCTAGCGCAGGAGTGTGCGCGACCACAGCGCCAGCACCGCAAACGCCAGGGCACCGAGCACACCGGTAGAGATCAGGGTGCCGGACAAGTAGCCCGCATCCACCACCGCAGCACCAACCGCGGAACCGGATGCGATACCGACCTGGAACGTGACCACGTACACCGAACTTGCCAGGTCCTGGTTGCGCTGGCCTGCGTGCAAGAAGATGGTGGTGGCCACCGTGGGCAGCGCACCGGCGGCCATGCCGAACACGGCGATCACCGCGAACATGCCTAGGCCGCTTCCGGCACCGAGCGCGAGCAAACCTGCGATGGCGGACACCACCATCACGGCAGCGGCCAGGGCATTGAGCCGGATCATTCGGCTATCCACCCTCCGGCCGGCGATCGTGATGCCGACCAAGCCCGCGATGCCGTACAGGGACACGCCGAACGGCACATACGCGTGGCCGGCGGTGCCCTCCACCAGCAGCGCCAAGTACGTAAAGGTGGAGAAGATACCCGTCACCGCGAGCAGCACGTACACCACAAGCGAAGGGATGGCGGACTTCGTCTTCGTCACCTTCGCCCTGTTCGCCGGTGGCACCGCCGGCAGGCTTGGCAGGGTGGCGATCAGGGTGACCAGCGCGCCGATCGTCGCTACGCCAAGCACCCACGTGGACGCCCGCCAGCCGATCATCGTGCCCAACGCGGTAGTCAGTGGCGAGCCCGCCACCAGCGACAAGGTAGAGCCGATGGACACCGCAGCCACCGCTTTACCTGTCTGCCCGGCGGGAGCGATGCGTGCCGCCATCGGGTTGACCAGCGACCAGAACACGCCGTGTGTAAATGCTGCGGTGACGCGCCCGGCCACCAGCATCCAGTAGTTGCTGGCTGTTGCCTGCAGCACGATCCCGCCGAGGAGAAACACCAGAGTGGCGATAAGCAGCGGACGCCTATTGACGCTGCGCGTGAAGTGGATCAGCGGGATGGTCACCACTGCGACCAAGCCCGCATAGACGCTCATGAGGAGGCCAATTTGGCCTTCGGAGACGCCGAGGTCTCGCGCCATCGGGGAGATGAGCCCCACCGAGAACATCTCGAAAGTGACATAAACAAAGGCGGCGAAACTCATCGCCGCCAGTGGTACGAGGGGGAATTGGCCTGGGGTTTTCTGGGGGGTTTTCGCAGTGTTGGACACCGCGCCAAATTACGCCTATCGCCCGCCCATGACAAATGCTGCCCCAGCGCCACCAATGATTGTCAACAGAGCGACGACGATGCCGATGATCGCACCGACAGGCATCGACGCTTGTGGTTCGTTCTTCTGGCGCTCAACCGAGGTGGAGAAGTCAACGCTGATGTTGGTGGTGGTCTTCGACTCAGTCGGTGTGGACGGCTCTGTGGTCTTGCCAGGCTTGTCCTTGCCGCGCTGTACCGGTGGCACGTCGTACGGAGTGGTCGGCTTGGGAGCGACGGGCAGAGTGACCGAGCCGCCACCATTGGCGCAGGCCTCGCGTGCCTTCTTGAAGGCATCGCGGAACTGTGCCGCATTGACCGAGCCGATGGCTTCCTTGGACGAGGCGTGCGCGTTTACCCACTTTTTGCGCTGGTCTGCCGGCATGTCTGCCAGAGCGCCCTCGAGAAGCCTGTCGCTAATTTCCTGTGGGAAAGCGGGGTAAATGTCGCGTGGGTCAGTGGCGCTGATGGTGCCACTTTCAAGGGCGTCATCCACAACGCGCCAGAACTCAACATGATCCAGCGCCAGTCCGTCTTCACTGGATACCAGCACGCTGTTAATGATCTCGGTGAAGTACCACTTTGCGCCTGCCGGATCTACATTTGCGGCAGTAGCGATGCGGTCTTCCCAACGGGCGGTTTCAGCGTTGCGGTTGGCATGGAACTGCCTGAAGTATGGGCCGTTGAATGCTTCGAGGAATTCTTGTGCGATGGGCGCAGCTTCCGGGAACGCTACCTCGAAGGCGTTGGTCCACTGCTGTTTTTGCTGCGCTTGGGGGCTCCTAAGGTCTCGCGGCAATGCTGCGGCGAAACCCTTTTCTGCAATGCTCATTTGCAATGAGCACACGCCGTTTTCGGGCTTGCCTACAGTGGCCGCGTCGGCGGAGGGCACGGCAGTGACAGCCGCTGCTGTAGTAGCTGTCAGGGCAAGCGCTGCGATCCTCCGTTTATTTAACACATAAGTAAGCGTAGCGCAGATGTCCAACTATTCACCCTTCGTGAGTAGGGTGACCTGCGTCTCAAGTACGGGCCAGTCCGTGCTTAATTAACGTACGTGCTGGTTGGAGAAAGCTGAGTTAGTGCTACTCAGGAAACTCTCATGTAACGAAAAGGTGAATGTATCCCCGAAAAGGGCTATTTTTCCACGTCAAGGCCTAAATAACACCTATGTAATTTTGCCGAAGCGTGCTTACCTGCGACGGTGTGCGCCAACAGAATCGGCGATCCGAGCCGCAATATCGCGGGCAAACGGGCTCACCCCTCGAATCGTTCCGGCACCCGGTCCGTTGATGTTGTCAAACCCCAACACGTACAAACCATGCGTGTCCCGGGGCAGCCCGCGGATAGGCCCGAGGGCCGGGCGAAACCCGGTTGCCCAGATGATCACGTCCGCGTCCACCTCGTCGAGCGAACCTACCATCGGACGCGCCTGAAGCAGGCCGGCGTCGCGCGCTCGGCGCACCTCCGGTACGACGACGATCTCTCCGCCGAAGTCCACCCCGCCCGGATCTGGCTCCCCCTTCGCAATCGCAGTGAGGCGCTCACGATTGCGGCGAAACAGCGTGGAACCGTCCACGTCGTCCGGCATGAAACCCGGTGCAGAACGTGTCAGCCACTGCGCCTCCACCCCATTGAGCACGAGGTCTGCTGTGATCTGCGCACCCGAGTTACCGCCACCGACGACCGCGACGCGCTGGCCTGCGAAATCTCCCGGTCGCGTGTAGTGCGCCGAGTGCAACTGCCTGCCCGAGAACTCACCCGGCACAAACGGCACGAACGGCGCAGACCAGATCCCGGTTGCAACCACCACGTTGCGGGCGTGGAGGTTTTGGGGGCGGATGGTGAAGCCAGTGTCGTCGATAAGCACACGCTCCACACGCTGCCCACGGCGAATGGGAAGGTCGTAGCGGGCCTCGTAGCGCGTTAAATAATCGACGACATGATCACGCGGCGGATACCCATCAAACGAAGGCATCGGCCAACCCGGCAGGTTGGAAAACTCCGCGCGCGAAAACAGCGTCAGCGAGTCCCAGTAGTTCGGCCACGCCCCGCCGGGAGCGTCGGCGGCATCCAAAACCACGAAGTTCACGCCGTATCTGCGCAGGTAGTACGACACGGCAAGGCCAGACTGGCCACCGCCGATCACGACCGCATCAAGCATCATTTCGCATCTTCGCGGTTGCGGGACGGATGAACTCGGCGATCCGGCTCGCTGGCGCCGTCGCGTCACCGTACGCAGTAGCAGCGGCCAGTTTCGCAGCCAAAGCGTGCACGGCCACCGCGCCGGCGAGTGCGACCTCCTCCCATAGCCGCTTGGCATGCATGAGCGCCAGGTGCGCCCCCGCGATGCCTGCGAGTACGTCGCCCGAGCCGGGTGTGGCCGCCCAGGAGTGTCCCGCGTCGATCGCGTACGCCGTGTGCGGGTCGTCCTCGTGCGCGATCACCGTCACGCGCCCCTTGCGCACGACCGTGCAGCGCAGCGCGCTGGCCAGGGCGATGGTCTCCGCCATGCGATCGCTCTCCCCCACGTTGGCCGCCTCGCGTAGGCGGGCGAACTCGCCGTCGTGCGGGGTCAGCACGGTCATCTGTTCGCGCTTGGCCACCTGTTCGCGCAGGTTGGGGTGTTGGGTGAGGAGGGTCAGGCCGTCGGCGTCGATAAGCACAGGCACCTCCTGGCCGAGCACCCACCGCAACTCCGCCGCCGCAGCCTCGTCGGTGCCCGCGCCCGGCCCAAACACCCACGCCTGCACCCGGCCAGCATCCTGGAGCGTGTGCGTAGCGACGACCTCCGGATGCGCCCGCACCACCTCCACCGCCTGCGGGCCCGCGTAGCGCACCATCGCCGGTGTGGCGTTCACCGCGCCCGCAGTAGACAGGATAGCCGCGCCGGGATAGTCGCCGCTGCCTGCGCGGATGCCGACCACACCACCGGTGTACTTGTCGTCCTCAGGCCCCGGCGCGACGTCTTGCAGCGGTGGCTGCCACAGGGTCTGTATCCCGTCGGGCCACTTCTGCTCGGACCACTTCTGCTCCGGCAGCACCGCCCGGTTTGCAATCAACAGCGGCGGGCCATCCTCTGCCCACAAGGTGAGTTGGTCGCCGAGCGTTTCGTGCAGGCGCTTGCCCGGCAATCCGATGTCGGCGAGCAACTGCACCCCGCACGCTGGCGACAGCCCGTGGGCGCGGCGCAACCCGCCGAAGGTGACCGTCACATCGGCGTTGACGTGGCACTGCCCTGCCCAGCCGGTGTCGGCCTCCACACCGGTGGGCAAGTCCACGGCCAGCACTTGGGCGTTGAGTGCGTTGGCTAACTCGACTGCGGGGCGAAGGTTCTCGCGTACCTCGCCGGTCGCGCCGATGCCCGTCATCGCATCGATAACCAGGGCATAGTCCTGCCATTGTTCCGGGAGGTCCTCCATCACTACCCCGCCGGCTGCCGTGAACGCCTGCAGGGCACGCTCCTGCGCCGAGCCTGTGGGCAACACCGCATCCACCCGGTGGCCTGCCAGCAACAATTCCGCACCTGCGTAGAGGCCGTCTCCCCCGTTGCCGCCAGGCCCTGCAAGCACGAGCACCCGGGCGCGTGCCTCAGTACCTTCAGCGAGCATCACGTTGGCTACTTCCGCCACGGCGTGGGCAGCGGATTGCATCAACTGGTCTTCGAACTCCTGCGCCGCAAGCAGGGGTGCTTCCGCAGCTCGGATCTGGTCGGCGGTAAACGTGGAGGAAAACATGCCTGCCACCGTAGCGCTACCACCGTGTGGAGGTAGCGGGGTGCGTGGTGTCGCAGCAAAGCAATAGAATTGCGCGCATGCCGTACACGACCGGTTTTGACCGCGAAAAATATATTGCAATGCAGTCCGAGCACATCCAAGCGCGGAGAGCCGAGGTAGGCGGCAAACTCTACCTGGAGATGGGTGGGAAGCTTTTCGACGACAACCACGCCTCCCGTGTTCTCCCCGGATTCACTCCGGACAACAAAATCGCCATGCTTGACCGCATCAAGGACGAAGTGGAAATTGTCATCTGCTTCAACGCTGGCGATGTCATCCGCCAAAAAGTGCGCGCGGACCTGGGTATTACATACGAAGATGACGTGCTGCGTCTTGTGGATGTGTTCCGCGACCGCGGATTCCTCGTCGAAAATGTGGTGTGCACCCAACTCGACGGACACAACCGCACCGTGGAGGCGTTCCTCGAGCGTCTTTCCCGCCTTGGCCTGAAGGTGTCGCGCCACTACATGATCCCTGGCTACCCCAACGACACCGCCAAGGTGGTCAGCGAAGAAGGGTTTGGCCGCAACGACTATGTGGAAACCTCCCGCGACCTGATTGTCATGACCGCGCCGGGACCTGGCTCCGGCAAGCTGGCCACCTGCCTGTCGCAGGTCTACCACGAGAACCAGCGAGGCATTGCCGCAGGTTACGCCAAGTTTGAGACGTTCCCCATCTGGAACCTGCCCCTCTCCCATCCGGTGAACCTGGCCTACGAGGCGGCCACCGCGGACCTGGACGATATCAACGTGATCGACCAGTACCACCTCGACGCCTACGGGGAGAAGGTCACCTCCTACAACCGCGACATTGAGGTCTTTCCGCTGCTGAAGACGCTGCTGCGTGAGGTTACGGGTACCGAGCCGTACCAGTCCCCGACCGATATGGGTGTCAACATGGCGGGCTATTGCATTTCCGACGACGAGGCCTGCCGCCACGCCGCCCAGCAGGAAATCATTCGCCGTTACTTTGCATCGCGTGTCGATGAACGCCGCATCGGCTCCGACTCCTCCATCTCTGACCGTGTGATGAACGTGATGCGCAAGGCGGATCTCTCTGTGCAGGACCGCGTTGTGGTTGCCCCTGCGCTCGACGTCGCGGAGGCGACCGGCAAGCCGGGTGCGGCACTTGAGTTGCCGGACGGCCGCATTGTCACCGGTAAGACTTCTGACCTGCTCGGACCTTCGGCTGCGGTGCTGCTCAACGCGCTGAAGCTGCTCGCGGGTATCGACGACGATGTGCACCTGCTCTCCCCCGACTCCATCGAGCCGATCCAGTCGCTGAAGACCCGCCACCTGGGGTCGGTCAACCCGCGCCTGCACACCGACGAAGTACTTATTGCCTTGTCCGTGTCGGCGGCGTCGAACCCGGACGCGGCGCTCGCGTTGGATCACCTGAAGTCCCTTCGTGGTTGCGATGCTCACATCACGGCGATCCTTGGGTCTGTGGACGAGGGCATTTTCCGCAACCTTGGTGTGCTTGCAACGTCTGAGCCGCAGTACTGGCGAAAAGGGCTGTACCACAAACGCTAAGAAAATCTTAGATTTCTTCTTTAAAACGGCTCCGCTCGTTGTATTTGTGGTTTATGGTCGCCTGTATGCCTGTACAACAACCGCCGGTGGAGACCGCGTTGGCTCAGCTCAACGACGGCATTGCTGCCGCCCGAGCTGACCAGCGTGAGGAAGTCACGCTACCCAAACAGACCGCTGCCTGGATCCGTGATCTGCTCGAGGATCTTGCGGAGGGGCGCCTCATGCGCCCACCCAGCCCCGAAGATGAAATGACCACCCAGCAGGTAGCTGACCTGCTCAACGTGTCTCGTCCATACGTGGTCAAGCTTATCGACGAAGGCACACTGCCCGGCCACAGAGTCGGTACACACCGCCGCGTGTACACGCGCGACGTATACGCCTACAAAGAACGGACCCGCTCGACGTAGACTGCCAGGCATGACCAGCAAAATCCTGCTCTACTACAAGTTCCAGCCCATCGCCGACCCGAACGCGGTGCGTCTGTGGCAACGCGACCTGTGCGAAGGGCTCGGCCTGACCGGCAGGATTATCATCTCCGAACACGGCATTAACGGCACCGTCGGCGGCGACATCCGCGCCTGCAAAACCTACGCGAAGAAGACCAAAGAGTACTTCAAAGGCATCGAGTTCAAGTGGTCCGAAGGCGGTGCCGAAGACTTTCCGAAACTCAGCGTCAAAGCCCGCGACGAGATCGTGGCGTTTGGCGCGCCGGGGGAGTTGAAGGTTGATGAAAACGGTGTGATCGGGGGAGGCAAGCACCTCACTCCGCAGCAGGTCAACGAGTTCGTGGAGGCCAACCCGGACGTGCTCTTCTTCGATGGACGCAACACCCGCGAGGCCGAGATCGGACGGTTTAAAAACGCGGTGGTGCCAGATGTGGAAACCACTCACGACTTCATCAAAGAGCTCGAGTCCGGCAAGTACGACTGGATGAAGGACAAGCCGGTCATCTCGTACTGCACCGGCGGCATTCGCTGCGAGGTGCTGTCCAGCCTGATGATCAACCGCGGGTTCGAAGAGGTCTACCAAATCGACGGCGGCATCGTCCGCTACGGCGAAGCCTTCGGCAACTCCGGCCTGTGGGAAGGCTCCCTCTACGTGTTCGACGACCGCATGCACACCGAATTCGGTTCCGCGGACGACCCGGACTACGTCCAGCTCGGCCACTGCGTGCACTGCGGGGAGGCGACCAACCAGTTCTACAACTGCGCCAACGAGCCGGAGTGCCGCCAGCAGTACTTAAGCTGCGAGGCCTGCCGGGAGAAGAACCCGTACTGTGCGCAGTGCGCAACTACATCGTTGCCAGCATCCCAATAGTCAGAATCAGCCACGCCATGGTGAACGGCACGAGCGGGATCCAGAACACGCCCATCCACGGGATCCAGCGCTCGTAGCGGTTGAGTTTGCGCACCATGATCACCGCGCAGCCAATCAGGCCGGCGATCGGTGGGAGAGAGGTGACTACAGCCCAGGTGGTGCGCCAGGTTGGGGTGCACAGCCAGGTGGCGTCGCCGTCGCTGCACAGCGGCCCGCCCTGCAGGCGGGCGACCAGGCCTAACACAAACGCCAACAGGAACGTCACCCCAACGGTGCCCAGCGCCCACGTGATCGCCTGACGGGTGGAGCGCTTATTGCGCCGGTCTACCTCCAGCGGATCCGGGGCATCCGCCAACTCATCAAAGGAACGGGGCTCCGGGCGAACGCGGGAGAAGCGGTCGGCGGGGGAGTGCAGGTCGTTTTCAGGATGGTCGCGCATACGCCCTAACCTACTTCGCTGCCTCCGGACAGACGATGACGGGCACAGGCGCGTAGCGGATGAACTCGCCTTCGAGCGTGCCCAAAAACACCGTGCGCAGATTCGGCGACGGCTGCGAACCCAGGCACATGATGTCGCCCTTGCGCCACTTCACCGAGTCAATTGAGCGCTTCCAGCTCTTGCCGGTGGACACGGAGCTGGTCACGTCGAAATGGTCGAGGCGGTCGGGGGAGAGTTCGCATGCGTACTCCCAGGCTCGGTCGCGGGCGTGGTCAAGCATGCCAAGGGTGCGTTCGTACCATTTCGGGCCGTGCTCGTCGTAACTCGTCGGGGAGAACGCGATGATGCGCAGCGGCAGGTGCAGCGCGCACGCGAGGGCGGTGGCGTAGTCCAGGCCGTAAAACTCGGGTTCTTTCTTCCCGTCGGTGTCCACCACGGCGTAGGTCACGCGCGTGATGCCCTTCTTAGACAGCTTCACTCCGCGCGGTGCCAGCCCGAGGGGGATGGGGGAGGAGTAGAGCATTTCGTCCGTAACGCTGGACGGGCGTAGTCGGCCCTTGGGTGATTTTGCGCGGGAGCCCATGACGATGAGGTCAGCGTTGAACTCTAAGGCGTTGTCGAGAAGCGAGCGGACGGTATCTTTGCCGTCCTTGAGCGTGGCTACCTCTTTGGACCACTGCGATTTCGGGATCTGCCCGTCGAGTTCATCGACCACGCGTTTGTGGAACTCTTCGCGCATCTTCTTCAGCTGCTTCTTGCGGCTCTTCGCCGAGGTTGTCAGCGCCTGGATCGGCGGCAGTTGCGCAGATGCCATGACCTGCACCTTCATCGGCAGGGAGCGGCCGAGCCAGGTGGCAAACTCGACGGCTTCGCCGCTTGTGGTGTCCCAGCCAACCGCAACGCGGAGAGGAGCATCCGAATCGACAGTGTTCGGTAGGCGTGCAGACTCGGGGGATACAGCGTGGTGGCTCACGTCGTGGCTCCTCGAAGTGGCAGTGTCGCTAGCAAACGTTTGAACATCAACATCATATGTGGCGTCGGCGACGCACCGAAAACGGCGTTACCATTGCGCAGATGTTTGTGTATGAGGGTGAGGTGTCGCACGAGTGGCGTCGTCGCCACGCATTGCGCGAGCTCAACGCAGGGCGCATGCGTATCGACGACGCCTGCGACGCCGACTTCATCCTCCGTGCCGCCGCCGAACACCACGGCACCGCATCCCCACGGCCCTGCCCCATCTGTGGCGCCGAACTGCGGGAGATTACCTGGGTGTACAGCGAAAAACTCGGCCGACGCACCGGCACCGCCCGCAGCGCAGAAGAAATCGACCGCATGGTGCACGAGGTCGGCCCCATCACCGTCCACTTCGTGGAGGTTTGCCGCGACTGCAAGTGGAACCATCTGTTAAAGGAAGTCACTGCAGTACCAGTAGTGTGATTTCGCGTTGGCCGGGTAGGGTGTGCATAGAAAACGAGTAGGTAGCTCGCGGTTTCGCCCTCCCCGCGGGGGCCGCGGGTCAAATTGCGCAGGGAAAAACGAGTGTCAGATAAAGACAACGGCGGCGACACGACCGCCAAAAAGAAAAGCAATGGCTCAACGACCGTCACAACCAAGAAACGGTCGCGCGCATGGCAGTGGTTTATCGCGTTCTTGCTGTTCTTGGCCATGATTGCGGCGATCCCGCTGGCGTGGTTCTTCTGGAGCTACGCACGCGCCGAGGTGCCCGAGCCGGGCAAGATTGAAACGGCGCAGATCTCCAACATCTTCTACCGCGACGGCGACAAGGAACTCGCCCGCATCGTCCCGCCGGAAGGCAACCGTAAGCAGATCCCGCTTGACCAGGTGCCCGAAGATGTCCAAAACGCGGTGCTTGCGGCAGAAGACCGTGACTTCTGGACCAACTCCGGCTTCTCCCCGACAGGCTTCGCTCGCGCCGCCATCGGGCAGCTCACCGGCAACGCATCCGCAGGTGGCGGCTCCACCATCACCCAGCAGTACGTGAAGAACGCACTGGTGGGCAACGAGCACTCCTACGAGCGTAAAGCTAAAGAGCTCGTCTACTCGGTGAAGATGACCAACCAGTGGGAAAAGGCCGACATTCTGCGCGCCTACCTGAACACGGTCTACTTCGGCCGCAACGCCTACGGCATCGAAGCCGCAGCGCACGCCTACTTCAACAAACCAGCCTCCCAGCTCACACTGGAGGAGGGCGCAGTCCTGGCCGCGTCGATCCAGCTGCCGAGCCAGCTTGACCCGTGGACCAACCGCGAAGCCGCGGAAGGCCGCTGGAACTACGTCATGGACGGCATGGTGGAAACCGGCGCCATCACCCAGGAGCGTCGCGCGGCCGCCCACTACCCGGAGACCCGTGACCCGGCCACCTACTCGGCCTACACGGAAGCAACCGGCGCAAATGGCCTGATTAAAAACCAGGTTGTGGCGGAGTTGGCCACCATCGGCATCACCGAGGACGACCTGACCAACCGTGGCCTGCAGATCACCACCACGATCGATGCCGGCACCCAGCAAAACGTCGAAGAGATCACCCGTCAGCGCCTGTCCTACCTACAGGATGACGCCCGCTCCGGCGTCGTTGCCATCGAGCCGAGTACCGGTGCCGTGCGCGCCTACTACGGCGGCGACGACCCGTCTGGCTGGGACTACGCCAACGCGGGCCTGCAAACGGGTTCGACGTTCAAGATCTTCGCGCTCGCGGCCGCCCTGCAGCAGGGCATCCCGCTGACGTCCATGTTCGATTCTTCCCCGGTGACCCTGCCGGGCAACCACGTCGTGACCAACTGGGACGGCGGCGGAGGCGGAATGCTGTCCATGACTGAGGCCACCCGCGTGTCCTCCAACACCGCCTACATGCGCATTCAAGACGAACTGGACAACACCACGCAGGACACCGCCGACATGGCGCACGCCCTGGGCGTGGCCAAGTCCATCCCCGGCATCCCGCTGACCTTGCGCGAAAACGGCGGCCAGCCGTACGAGGGCATCGTGCTGGGCCAGTACCAGTCGCGCGTGCTGGACATGGCCACCGCCATGGCAACCCTGACCAACCGCGGCCTGATGCACCCGACCCACTTCGTGGAAAAGATTGAGGACGCCACCGGCGAGGTCCTCTACGAAGTGGACCGCAACTACACCGAGCGTCGCGTCTCTGAGCAGGTGGCGGACAACGTGCTTGAAGCCATGCAGACCGTGCCGGCGTACTCCAACGCGGTGCTCGCTGGCGGTCGCCCGGCCGCAGCCAAGACCGGCACCGCCCAGCTGGGCAACACTGGCCTGAACAAGGACGCCTGGATGGTCGGCTCCACCCCGCAGCTGTCTGTGGCCGTGTGGGTCGGTACCGCCGACAACACCTCCGCCATCTTCAACGAGTGGGGTGGCATCATGTGGGGCTCGAACACTCCGTCGCAGATCTGGAAGCAGGTCCTGGACACTGAGCTGGCAGACCAAGACTTTGAATACTTCGAGCCGGCCAGCCCGGTGTACTGGGGCGTCAACGCCTACAAGGGCGGCGTCGGACTGGGTGGCTACTACTCGGCCCCCGCAACCCAGAACACCGGCGGGGCGGCGCAGCCGGCCCAATCGGAATCGGCCGCACCAGATGAGCCGTCCGCGCCAGCACCGGCACCTGCCCCGGCTCCGGCGCCCGCACCAGCACCGGCACCCGCCCCGGCCCCAGCACCGGCGGCCCCTCCGGCGCAGGACCTACGTGATGCAGTCAACGATGTGATTGGACAAGTCCAGGGAGCGTTCCAGTAACAGCATGTCTCAAACTGATCAAACAACCGTCACCTGGCCAGACCCGGCCGATCGCGTCCAACCCGGCAAAACCGAGCCGATTGCCCGGGGCTGGGTGAACTACCTCGGCGGGCCAATGGGCCGCTTCGCCCAGATCGGCCGCGCCCGGTTCTGGACGCCGCTGCGCGCCATCATCGCCGTCGCATACATCTTCTTGTCCTTCGGCGCACTACAGAAGTCGCGCTGCGCTGGCGGCAAACTGGACGACAACGGCATCATGCAGCTCAACTGGGATGGCAACCGCCAGTTTGTTGCTGCCTGCTACAACGACATCCTCCCGCTCTATGGGGCGCGCGGGTTGGACCAGCCGGGCTTTGTCTACGCCTACTCGTGGGTCGAAGACGACCTGACCCGCTACATGGAATACCCGGTGCTCGCCGGCCTGTTCCAGCAGCTCAGCGCTTGGATCTCCCGCAGTACCTACTTCCTGACCAAGAGCTTCCTGCCGGAAGCTGGCTGGTACTTCTACGTCACCGCACTGCTGTTGTCCATCATCTGGGTGATCACCATCCGCATGGTTGCGGAACTTGCCGGCAACCGCATTTGGGACACTCTGCTCGTGGCAGGTTCGCCACTGCTGATCGTCCACGCGTTTACCAACTGGGACATTCCTTCGATCTTCTTCGCCGTCGCAGCAATGCTCGCCGCCCGCAACCGCAAGTGGTGGCTGGCAGGTGTACTCGTCGGGTTGGGTACAGCGTTCAAACTGTGGCCGCTGTTCATCCTTGGCGCGTACCTCACCGTGGCCATCCGCAAACGTGACCTCGTACCGTTCTTCAAGATGGTCGGCGCCACCGCCGTCACCTGGATCGCCGTCAACGCGCCGGTGTACCTGCGCTACCCGGACGCATGGAGCGAATTCAACCGCTTGAACACCGACCGCGGTTGGGAGTGGACCACCATCTACGCGGTGATCTCCCGCGAGTTCGGCTGGGCCGGTTTCGACTCCGGCGAGGGTGCCCCGGTAATCCTCAACGCCGTCACCCTGATCCTGTTCCTACTCGGCTGCCTGTTCGTGCTCATCCTCGGACTGCGTGCGCCGCAAACCCCGCGCATTGCAGAACTGATCGTGCTCATCGTCGGGTTCTTCCTGCTGTTTAACAAGGTGTGGTCCCCGCAGTACTCCCTGTGGTTCGTGGTGCCGGCGGTCCTCGCGTTGCCGTACTGGCGTCTGCTGCTGTCCTGGATGGTCGTCGACATGGCGGTCTGGCCGGTGCTCATGTGGCACATGCTGGGCGACGAAAACATGGGTGTGCCGGGGTGGTTCCTGGACATCTTCATCCTGGGGCGCGATGCGTTTATCGTGGCCATCATGGTGCTCGTCGTCAAGCAAATGCTTGGGCAGCGCCCGGACAAAGTCCGCGACGCGCACAACGGCCACGACCCGCTGATGTCACTGCCTGCGGAGTGGAAAGAGCCTGTGCTTATCGACGACACCACGCCCGAGCCTGAGACTGAGGCGGAAGCGGTGAGTTCGCAGCCATGACAACCGCAACGGTCCTCGGCATCGTCTCAATCCTGATCGCGTTTGCCCTGTTCGGCGCGTCGTTCTACATGGCAACGAAGGGCCGCAAGAAAGAGTCGATCATCTACGGCGCGGTTGCGTTTGTGTTCATGACGATCATCCCGGTGTCGCTCGCACTTTTCGTCGCGGTGCCAAACCCGACCTGATCTTCGTCGTTACAGTGGGGCCATGCTTACGAAGAAGATGGTTGCCCTGACAGTCGCCGCCACAGCAGGACTTGCCGTGGCGGCGTGTTCTGATTCTGGCGAGACTGCGCCCGAAACAGTCACTGAAACCGTCGCGCCCGAAACGGTGACGGAAACGTCGAACGCTGGAGCCGCTGTGTCCGAGGATCTCCCAGCCGCTGTGACCGGCTACTCGGACGAGGCGCGCAAGGATCTTGTCGACGAAAACGTGACCGAAGCCGAAGTCCAAGACGTCTTAAAGGCCGCCCAGGATGGCAAGGCCAAAGTGGAGTGGGACGATGACGGCTACTTCGAGGTGGAGTTCGGCGAAATCGACATTGATATCGATAAGGACGGCCTCGTTTTAGACGTCGACCGCTAAGACCGAAGATTTTCGCGTTTTGCTGCGGGTTCTGCTCGGTGAAAATATCCTGAAAGCACCGTGTCCGATACCGGACTGCTGTTGCTAAAAAGGAGCCCGCGTTGAACCGTCGAATTCTTACCCTGCCGCTCGCCGTATCGCTGGTCGCGGGCGGCCTTGCCCCAGCTGCAGTCGCCGCTACAGTCGGGCCGAATGAAGGGCCCATGGTGTTGGCGGCGAACGGGATCTGCATGTTAAAGCTGAACGACCGGGAAGCGGCAACCTACAGCGCTTGGGCCAACGTCAGCACACAAGAGGTGTACGCCAACGCTGCGGTGAAAGCATTTGAGGTGCTGTACCCCGGAACAGAGAACATCGTTCGGGAGTTCCGGGCAGAACCCTCGCTTGCAGAGCTTGTGGAGGCACAGAAGAATCTCGCGAGCAGGCTCGCAGACGCCAAAGAGGCTCAAAAGCGCACTGAGCAGCGGTACACGGAACGCCTCCAGCAGGTAGGTATGGAGCATGTGCTGGCACAACACCTCACCGAGGAACTTACAAAGGTCGAGGTGTGGGCGGTAAAGCCGAGCATCAAACAGGGCAGCATCTCGGAGCGGCCGGTCAGCGCACTTGGTGTTGAGGAGGCGAACCGTGTGCGGGGCAAGCGCGTGAACCGGCAGGACTTTGAAGACGTTGCCTGGAAGAGCTTCGTTGTACAGGGCAACCTGTCCCAGTCCGATCTGAAGACTTTCCGGAAAACGTTCTTGGCCGCCGACGATGTCCAACTCGCCATCGGGGGAACGACGGCGTACCTCGAAGTGGATATGAACGCGCGGGTTGCCTGCGCAGACGGCGGCAACCGAGAGGTGAAGTACCCGACCAGCATTGACGAGGTTCGTAATTGGAACATCGACTCGCTGCGCGGTGAGGCGGGCTTGAGCAGTTTGAGTTCTCAGGGTGAGGTTGAGGTATCCCCGCTCGCGATCGTGGGCCTTGTGGTCGGAGTTCTCGCAGCTTTGGGTATTGCGGTTGCGGCGGTCGGGCCGTCGTTGGGCATCCCGCTGCCGGCTCTGCCGAAGTTGCCGGGGTTGCCGTTCTAACGCCAGCCGTTGGTGCCTGCCAACGATTGGTTGCCGGCCAATTGTCCGCAATGCGGAGTCTTTCATGTCATCCCCGCGGCCAGGGTTTTGAGCAGTGCAAACCGTGGGGTAGTCTGTTCAGGTTGCTTGACGCAACGACCCTCCTGCCATGACCACAAGGGTTATGGCCGAACAGACTAAGACCATAGGAGGTGATGAGGTCCGTGCGTCACTACGAAGTAATGATCATCCTCGATCCGCAGCAGGATGAGCGCACCGTTGCCCCGTCCCTGGATAAGTTCCTGGAGACTGTCCGCAAGGACAACGGCAAGGTGGAGAACGTTGATGTGTGGGGCAAGAAGCGTCTTGCTTACCCGATCAACAAGAAGGAAGAGGGCATCTACGCCGTTGTGAACCTCGACTGCGAGGCTGACACGGTCAAGGAGCTCGACCGTCTGCTGAACCTGAACGACAACGTTCTTCGTACCAAGGTTCTGCGTACCGATAAGTAAGACCGGTAGGCTCTACAACCACACGATCAGCAGGTAGGAAGGTTCACGAAACATGGCTCAAGGCGATACCCCGATTACCGTTGTCGGCAACTTGGTTGCTGACCCGGAACTGCGTTTCATCCCGAGCGGTGCCGCGGTTGCGAACTTCCGCATCGCGTCCACCCCACGTACGTATAACCGGGAGACGAACCAGTTCGAGGACGGCGAAGCACTGTTTCTGACCTGTAACTGCTGGCGCCAGATGGCCGAGAACGTCGCAGAGTCCCTGACCAAGGGCATGCGCGTTGTGGTCACCGGCAAGCTCAAGCAGCGTTCCTACCAAACTAAAGAGGGCGAAAACCGTACTGTGTTCGAGGTCGAGGTCGATGAGGTCGGCCCGTCCCTGAAGTACGCCACGGCTAACGTCAACCGCAACCCGCGTGAGGGCGGGCAGGGCGGCTACGGCGGCGGCCAGGGCAACCAGGGTGGCGGCTTCGGCGGCCAGAACCAGCAGCAGGGCGGCTTTAACCAGGGCGGTTTCGGCGGCGGCCAAGGTAACCAGGGTGGCGGCTTCGGCGGCCAAACCCAGGGCCAGGGCCAAGGCGGCCAGAACCAGCCCCAGCAGCCTGCACATGATCCGTGGGGTTCCGCACCCGAGGCCGGTGGCTTCGGTGGCGCGGGCGATGAGCCACCGTTCTAAACGACAACCACACATCAAGCATTTTTCACCATAAGGAAGGTTAGGATTATGAAGCTGATCCTCACCGCTGCCGTCGAGAAGCTTGGCGAACCTGGCGAGGTCGTCGAGGTCAAGAACGGTTACGGACGCAACTTCCTGCTCCCGCGCGGCCTGGCTATCCCGGCTACCCGCGGCGCAGAGAAGCAGATTGAAGACATTAAGCGTGCTCAGGCTGAGCGCCAGGTCCGCGACCTGGATCACGCCAAGGAGCTGCGCGACCAGCTCGACCAGCTCACCGGCGTCAAGGTTGCCGTTCGCACTGCGAACAACGGCAAGCTCTTCGGCTCCGTGAAGGCTGCCGACATCGCCGACGCCGTCAAGGCTGCCGGCGGCCCGAACCTGGACAAGCGCCGCATCACCGTGCCTAAGGGCCTGGTGACCAAGACCGGTGGCTACCAGGTCAAGGTTAACCTCCACGACGACGTGGAGGGCAAGGTGAACTTCGAGGTCGTAAGCGCATAAGCACCGCTTGACGACGACTGCGCGTCAGAACAGCACGCAGCAGTCCAACGACAACAGCACTTGTAGCGCGGGACCCACTTGTGAGGAGTGGGGCCCGCGCTTTTTGCATACCCAAAGTGTGGAAGAATCTTCGCCATGATCTCTTCCCGCCTGCGCCGGGTGCGCAACACCGTTTTGTCCCTCACTGTCGCAGCAGCGGGCGTGCTTGGCATGGCAGCCACCCCAGCCCAAGCACTGGCCATGTATGCGGGCGACAGCATCCGTATCGAATACAGCGATGGGGAGAAGTATGGCTGCACGTTGAACTCCATCGCGTACCGGGGCGGCGCGATGTACGGCGTGACCGCCGGTCACTGCCTCGCGCCGATCGGTGGGGCGCACGCGGTGCGGGTGCTGGCTGCTGATGCGCGCACCCCGATCGCGAGCAATCTGCAGGATTCGGGTTTTGAGCTCGAGGGCGACAACACCCTTGGCGGCGAGTTGAAGGACGTCGCCTGGTTCCGCATGGATCGCCACGTCACCGATGCCCGCGCCATGCGCGGCGGCTTCATCGACATTCCGTTCATCGGTGCGCTACATGGTCTGAGCCAGTTCGCGCAGTTCGTCAACCCCACACGTCGTGTGGCGGGGCGCGCGCCGGTGACGTCGGTACGCGAAGGCCAGATCGTGTGCAAGGACGGCGCACGTACCTCCCGCACCTGCGGACCGGTGCTCAACGTGAACCCGCGCACCGGAGAGATCGCGGTGATGATCCTGTCGCTGCAGGGCGATTCGGGCTCCCCGCTGTACACCGTGAATCCGGACGGCAGCACCAGCATCGTCGGGATTATCTCCGGCGCGGCCTACGGGATCCTCGTCGCGGCGGATGCTGCAACGCCACTGCCAGCAGGTCTGCGGTAAAAGAGGGTCTTGCTGGACACCGCGAATCTGTATATCGTTGCGGATATACATCGATCTGTGGAGGGTGTCATGGCAGAACCTATTCGAGAGGAACCGAATGTGAGCGGTCCGATCCGTACGACTGTTTTTAAATCTGGGAACAGCCAGGCAGTGCGAATCCCTGCAGCACTACGCATTGCATCTGGGGCTGTGTCCATTGAAGCCGTGCCGGAAGGGCTTCTTCTGAGGCCGGAGGAAGAGGATTTCGGACTTGTCGTCGCCAGGCTTCGTGAATTCCAGAAGGAACACAACCTCGAGCAGGGACTAATTGAGGAAATTGAAGACCTCCCACTCGACGAAGTGCCGAACCTCGATCATTCCCCTGATCACGGAGGATGAACGATTCGATGGGATATCTTCTTGACACGAATGTCTGGATCGACATTGAACGGGGAACTCAACCCCGGGTTGTCCAACGAGTAACTGAATGTGCGAGCTCAAAGCTATGGCTCTCTACTGTTGTTCTCGGTGAGATTGAAGCGGGTATTCAGCGGTCGGTAAATCCAGAGATCCTGCACCGGACGTACAGGGTACTGCTACACGGTAGACGCATATTGGGAGTCGATGAGGAATGTGCATCGATTTACGGACGGCTTCGGGCAGATCTTCTAGATAGAGGGCTACCGATTGGGGCTAACGATCTATGGATTGCGGCCCAAGCGATCCGACAAGACTTAGTCCTAGTCACCGCCAACGAGAAAGAGTTTTCACGGGTTGGCGGCTTGAAGATTGAGAACTGGCGGTAGCCCCATGTTTCTTACCCGTGTGCGCATTGATGCTCCTGTCCAGGGCTACGCGCGTGATCTGTCGGTGGTGCACTCCCTCCAGCAAACGCCGCTCGAGTTAGGCCAGGTCACGCTGTTGACCGGCGATAACGGTTCCGGAAAATCCACGCTCGTCGAGGCGATCGCCGTGGCCATGGGCGCCAACGCTGCTGGCGGTTCGCGCCACGCGCGCTTTACCGCCGCAGACCATTCGGCCCTGCACCGCTCGCTCACACTGACGCGCCGCGAAAACCCCCGCGACGTCTACTTCCTGCGCGGCGAAACATACCTTGACCTTGCGGAATACCACGAGAGCCTGGGGCCCGCCGACCCGCTTGTAGGCCTCACCAGACGCAGCCACGGCCAGGGCATCATGGACCTGGCGCGCACCCGCTTCGGCCCGGACTCGCTAATTCTTCTCGACGAGCCCGAAGACGGCCTCTCCACCTTCTCCCAACTCGAACTCCTCGGCCTGCTGACGGTGCTAGCGCGGCGTGGGGCACAGGTGGTCGTCGCAACGCATTCGCCCGTGCTCCTCGCCATCCCAGACGCCCGCATCCTGCATGTTCCCGACCTTGAGCCCATGCTTTACGACGACTGCGAGCCCGTCACCGCCACCCGCGAATTCATCAACGACCCAGCCGGCACCGCCCGCTACCTGGTGGGGCCATGATGTTCATTCAACGCGTTGACGTCGACGCCCAAGCTGCACCGCCATGGGCTGTGGAAACCCCGGCCATCGCGCACGTCGCCGAGTTCGGTTTTGCCTTGAGGCGGCCAATCACGGTGATTACCGGCGGCAACGGGGTGGGCAAGTCCACGCTGTTGGAAGGCATGGCGCGTGCCTGGGGGTTCACGTTGGAAGGCGGCACGTGGGGTGTAGAAAAGGCCGGCGCCCACGACCCGCTTTACGGCGTGCTCACCCTGACCACCGGCCCGCGGGCGAAAGTCGGCTACTTCCTGCGCGGTGAAACCCATACGCGCATCACCGAATTCGGCGGGCGCTCCCACGGCGAATCGGTCCTCGAACTGACATCGCGGCTGATCCCCAACGCGCTCTATCTTCTCGACGAGCCCGAGTCCGGCCTTTCCCCCGTCGCCCAAATGGCCCTACTGGCGCAGTTGCATGCGTTGGGTGAAGTGGGGGCGCAGATAGTCGTCGTCACGCATTCGCCTATCGTGGCGGCGATCCCGGGCGCGGAGATCATCGAGATCAGCGACGACGGCGTGGAGCGCAACCTTGCGGTGGAGGACACGCTGGCGTTTCGGGCGACGCGTGACTTCCTTGCGGACCCGCACGGCATCGCCGAGTTCATGGCGGACTGGGCAGAGGGGGAGTTTGGTTAGTACCCCGACATACGTTGTAGGCGTGAGGCGATCTCAGCAATATCCATGTTTTTAGCTGCGACTTCACAGACAAGATCGAATAAGGCGTTATCGCTAATAGCTGCATCGGAGACACCGTGGGACCTGAGAAAAAGCAAGGTCAAGAGAACTCCCACACGTTTATTTCCGTCCTGTAGCGGATGGCTTGACTCGATACTGTGCAAAAGGGCTGCTGCCTTCTTCCATACATCTGGATAGAGGTCGCGACCATCAAATCGCAGCCAAGGCCGTTCGATTGCGGAGGCAAGAAGTCCCATGTCTTTGACATGGAATCCCTCACGCGATAGCCATTCGGCGAGTATTTCAACACGGAAGACTGAACGTGGGTCGGTCATGCGTCTTTAAGCCGATCCATGAGTTCTGCGCGATCGGAAAAGATGCGGTCGAGTTCGCCATGAGCGAATCGCCGGGCGGCTTCTCGATCCCACTCTTGATGAATTAGCCGTAAGAGGGTTTGTTGCTTTGAAGTTCCGCTTTCCTCGGCAAGGTCGGACAGCATGCGGTCGTCTTCTGCAGTGAGTCGTAAATTGAGAGCCATATGCGAATAGTACCGATTTGGTACCAGAGATGTACAGGGTGATCAACTCTCTGTAACTCATGGCCGACTGGGCAGAAGGGGAGTAGCTGCAGGCCAGGGCCGTGT
>OJLW01000206.1_pt1 | contig 32552 bp, 30 predicted proteins | sample 1597021 | NCBI WGS metagenome assembly OJLW01 (sample SAMEA3904676, study PRJEB24821) | metagenome | biome: Builtin; feature: hospital; material: surface | place: USA | collected 2013-06-03
GTAGCGTCTCGTGGGCTCGGAGATGTGTATAAGAGACAGGTTTCCAACCGCTCCGGGGCGGCGCTGGCGGCGTATGTGGTCTTCGCCGCGCTGGTTGCCGGCGCGGTCGGCGTCGGCGGCTGGTGGTTCGGCTCCGGCATGTACGGCGAGATCCCGCCGCTGGTCAGCCAGGCCGTCGCAGGTGCGTTCTAGTAGCGCAGCATCTCGGCGACCAGGAAGGCCAGCTCGAGGGCCTGCTCGGTGTTCAGGCGCGGGTCGCAGGCGGACTCGTAGCGGCCCGGCAGGTCGACATCCAAAATGTCCTGCGCGCCGCCGAGGCACTCGGTGACATTTTCGCCGGTGAGCTCGATGTGCACGCCACCAGGGTGGGTGCCCAGCTCGCGGTGGACCTCGAAGAAGCCCTGGACCTCGTCGATGATCTTGTCGAAGTGGCGCGTCTTGTAGCCGTTCGATGAGGTGAACGTGTTGCCGTGCATCGGGTCCGACTGCCAGACGACCTTGTGGCCGGAGGCCTCGACCGCTTTGACGATTCCCGGCAGCACAGAGCGCACGTTCTCGTGCCCCATGCGGATGACCATCGTCAGTCGGCCCGGCTCGCGGTTCGGGTCGAGCTTGTCGGCGTAGGCCACGGCCTCCTCAGGTGTGACCTTCGGACCGAGCTTGATGCCGATCGGGTTGTCGATCATCGCGGCGAAGTTGACGTGGAAGTCGTCAATACCGCGGGTGCGCTCGCCGATCCACAGCTGGTGTGCAGACAGGTCGTAGAGGTGCTGTTTGCCGCGCTCGTCCTCGGCCAGGCGCAGCATGGCGCGCTCGTAGTCCACCAGCAGCGCCTCGTGCGAGGCGAAGATCTCGGAGGTGCGCAGGTTGTAGTCGTTGACCCCGCAGGCATCCATGAACGCGAGCGAGCGGGAGATCTCGCGGGCAAGCGCTTCGTAGCGCGCGCCAGCCGGAGAATTCTTCACGAACTCCCGGTTCCAATCGTTGATGTGGTGCAGGTCCGCGGTTCCGGAGGCAACCAGAGCGCGCACCAGGTTCATCGCGGCCGAGGCGTTCGCGTAGGCGCGGATCATGCGGGCCGGGTCGTGACGGCGGGACTCCTCGGTCGGCTCCACACCGTTGACGATGTCGCCGCGGTAGTTGGGCAGCCCGTTCGCATCCAGATCGGAGGAGCGGGGCTTGGCGTACTGGCCGGCGATGCGGCCGAGCTTGACCACCGGCATCGACGCCCCGTAGGTCAGCACCGCCGCCATCTGCAAAAGCGTGCGCACGTTCGCGCGGATGTGTGGCTCGGTATTCGACTCGAAGGTCTCAGCGCAGTCGCCGCCCTGCAGCAGGAAGGCCTTACCGAGCGCCACGTCCTTCAGGTGGTCCTTGAGCTCCTCGATCTCCGGGGCGAGTACCACCGGCGGCACCGACTCCAGGATCTTGCGCACATATCGTGCCTGGTCCTCATCCCAGCTCGGCTGCTGCTTCGCGTCGCGCTTCAGGACGTCCTGGAACTGCTCGTTCAGGTCCCCCGGCAGCGGCGGGAGATCGGGCAGTACGTCTTTCGGGATATCAATTGTCCAACTCACGCCTTTATTCTTAGCACACCGGCTGTGTGCCCAGGACCGATTCCCGTGTACACCTGTCCGCCGCTAGGTGTTCGGCGCGGTGGCGCGGCCGGTGGCATCCAGCGGCAGTATTTCCGCACATACGCGGTACTTTTTGACGTTGTGGCGGGCGTCGATTAGCGCATCGTGGTTGCCCTGCGGAGCTTTCGGCAGCTTCGGCCGACCCGCCATCTCCCAGTACTGTTTTAATTCATGCGTGAACCGCGGCATCCTCCGCGGCAGGCCCGTCATGTCGCCCCACAGCTGGGCGAACAGCACGTGGTCGTAGCCGCCGACCCACGCCCAGAGCTCAGGGCTTGTCGACGCCGCCGTGAGGAACGCGTACACCTCATCGCGAATCACCCGCCGCGGCTTCCACGCCGGATCGCTCGCCGGCGGCAGCTTGTTTAACACGTTGGCGCGCACCCACTCGCTCGCGTCGCGCGGGTCGAACTCCGTCGACACGGCGTAGTACTCGCGCCCATCCTCCGCCACGATGCCGATGGAGACGAGCTCGATGGTCGAGCCGTCCTCGATAAACTCCGTGTCGTAGAAGTACTTCATCCTATTTCTCGCCCTGCTCTTCCAGCTGGATGGGCAGGCGCTTCTCGCGCTCCTCGCGCGGGCGCGGCCAGAACATCACCAGTGCCACGATCGCCACCGCGATCGGCGCGGCGATCGTCGGGTGGAAGCCCACCTCAGAGGCGACGAGGTACAACGCGACGGTGACCACAACGAGGACGACGCGCGTAATGAGATCCTTATCCATGTGCTTACTCCTTGCGCGGCTCGGTGCCTTCCGGGTACTCGCCGGTGGCTTCGAGCGATTCTTTAACTTCACTGGCGTAGACGTCGACATAGTCGTACCCAGTCAGTTCGGCGAGCCGGTGCATGAGGTAGTCGGTGAATGGGCGCGCGACCTCCCGCGAGGCAGGGTCGAAGCCGTGCTCTTTAGCCCAGGCGTGCGGGTCGATCTGCTCGCTGATCTCGATGTGGACCTTCGCCGGCCGCGGGAAGGTCGTGCCGATCGGGTTGGCGTTGCGGGTGCCAACCATGCCGGTGAGCACGACCGGCACCCCCTCGGCCATGGCGATGCGGGCAACACCTGTGCGTCCCTTGTAGATGCGGCCGTCCGGGGAACGGGTGCCCTCTGGGTAGATGCCGAAGAGCTCGCCGTTGTCCAGAACCCGGCTGGCCGCCTGCTGCAGCGCGTCTCCGGCGTCCTTGCTCTGGCGGTCCAGCGGCACCTGGCCGACGGCGGTGAAAAACCACTTCTGGATCGCGCCTTTGATACCCGGGGTGGTGAAGTACTCGCTCTTCGCGGGGAAGGTCAGCTGGCGGCGCACCATCAGCGGCAGGTAGAAAGAGTCCATCACGGCCTGGTGGTTGGACACCATCAGCGCCGGGCCGGTGTCGGGGATATGCTCCGCGCCGTTGATCGTCGGCCGGTTCCACACTATGAGGAACGGGCCGAGGACGGCCTTGAACACCGAATACCACCTGTTTGTCATCGCCGTGCGCTTCCTATTGTTGTTCGTGCACCATCGTGCGGGCCAAATCAGCTACACCGATCATACCGGCCTGGGGGCCGAGCTCCGCGCACTGGATGTCTGCCACCGGCCGGTAGCCGGCACCGACCATGGTGGCGGCCATGGTCTCGCGCGCGGTATCGATGAACATGCTGGCGTCGGCGGCCACTCCCCCACCCAGGACGATCAGCGCCGGGTCGAGCACGTCGGCGACGATCGCGAGCCCGCGGCCGAGCCAGGTGGCGAAGCTGTCGAGCGCGGCGAGACCGAGTTCGTCGCCGGCGCGCGCCGCCTCCATCACGTCGCGGCCCGTGGCGTGCTTGCCCACCACCTTGCGGTAGAGCCCGCAGCGCTTGTAGCCGCCGCGCGTCGCGATCTCGACAGCGCAATCCACCAGCGAGGAGCCGGAGGCGTAGCGCTCAAGGCAGCCCTGTTTGCCGCAGGAGCAGGCGCGCCCGCCGGGCACCACGGTGAGGTGGCCGAACTCGGGAGCGGTGCCGAACGAGCCGCGGTAGATCTCGCCGCGGTGCATGAGCGTTGCCCCGATGCCGGTGCCGACGGCGAAGAGTACCCACGTCTCCGCATCACGGGCCGCGCCGAAGCGGTATTCGCCCCAGGCGGCGGAGTTGGCGTCGTGTTCGAGGCGGACGGGCAGGCCGAGCTCGTCGGCAAGCTTTTTGCGCAGCGGGTAGTCGTCGCGCCACGGTAGGTGCGGTGCGAAGCGGACGATTTCGCAGTCGGGGTCGAGGAAGCCGGCGACGGCAAGGCCGACGGCGGCGATGTCGTGCGAGGCGCGCAGTTGGTGCGCGAGCTCGACGATCGCGGCGGTCATTTCGCTCCCGGTTTGGGGGGTGGAGGTGGACGCGGCGTCGAGAATCTGCCCGTTGGCGTCGACGACGGCGGCGCGCAGGTTGGTGCCGCCGATGTCGAAGCCGATGGTGAGGGGGCCTGGGTGAAGTGACATAGGGGACGATTCTACTGCAAGTGTGCTGCCAGTCTTTCGGTGAGCACGTCCCACGCGAAATGCTTCTCGACGTGCGCACGCCCCGCCTGACCCATCGCCCGGGCCCGCGCCGGATCGCGGAGGATGGTGCACGCCGCGTCGGCGAGCTCGGAGGTCGCGCGGCCGTCGACGACGATGCTGGTCTCCGGGGTGACGGTTTCCGGGGCGCCGCCAGAGTTGCCGGCGATCACAGGCACGCCGCAGGCTTGGGCCTCGAGGTAGACGATGCCGAGGCCCTCGACGTCTAAGCCGCCGCCGCGGGTGCGGGCGGGCATGGCGAAGAGGTCGGCGGTGGCGATGGCGTCGCGAAGCTGGGCGCGGGAAACCGCGCCGCGGAAGTGCACGCCTTCCGTGTCGCGGGCAAGCCGGCGCAGGCGGCGCTCGTCGGGCCCGGCACCGATGAGGTGCAGCTCGGTGCCCGGCACAGCGGCTCGAATGAGCGGGAGCGCTCGGATGAGCTGATCCTGACCCTTGCGGGCGACAAGGCGGGAGGCGCAGACGATCACGGGATTGGGTGCATCCGGGCGCTGCTGGGGACGGAAGAAGTCGGTGTCGACGCCGGAGGGCAGCGCCAGGAACTCCGGGTGGGGCCCGAAGGCGGATGCGAAGCGCCGGCGGGTGTACTCGGAGACGTAGGTGACCGTATCGGCGTTGTTGCCAATCATGCGGAGAGCCTGGCGAGCACCGGGAAGCATGGACCAGCCGACCTCGTGGCCGTGAGTAGTGGCCACGACTTTGCGCGCGCCCGCCTGCTTCGCCGCGATCCCCATCACGGCGAGCGGGGCGGCCGCGCCGAACCAGACGGTGTGTATGTCGTGGGCGCGGATGAGCTCCTGCATCCGGCGGCGTGCCCCCGGGGTCGGCAACATGACGCGGGCTGGCCAGCGCACGACGGGAAAGGGCTGGGCGGCGTCCCACTCGCGCGCGGCGTCCGTGTCCTGGGTGGAGGCGAACACGACCAGCGAGTCGGGGCCGTTTCGTGCGGCGAGGTGGGAGGCGAAATCGCGCAGGTAAGACTGAATCCCGCCGACTGTTGGCGGGAAATCATTGGTGACCAGCAGCGTGCGCGACATCAGGCGAGGCTAGTAGCGCACCGCGCCCTGCACCGGCATGGAGTTGACCGGCACAACCTGGACCGGGATGCCGTAGTCGGAGGCGTGGACGACCATGCCGTCGCCGATGTACATGCCGACGTGGGTCACCCCCGGGTAGTAGCCGATAATATCGCCCGGCTGCAGCTCGCCCATGGACACCGGGGTGCCGCCCGCAAGCTGTGCCTGCGAGGTGCGCGGGATGCCGATGCCGTTCTGGCCGTAGGCCCAGACCATCAGACCGGAGCAGTCAAAGGCGTCCGGGCCGGCAGCGCCCCAGCCGTAGGGCTTGCCGAGCTGCGCCATCGCGGCGGCGACGACGCTGGAGTCGGCGGCGGGCAGGTTCGCACCGAGGCTGACGGGGCCGTCCTTTTCGATCCAGCGCTGGCGGTCCTCCTCGCTCAAGCCATCGACCTTAGCTTCGATGTCGCGGATCTGGTCGTCGAGCTCGTCGCGCTCGCGGTTGAGCGTGTCGAGCTGAGCCGCGAGCTGGTTGCGGTTGTACTGCGCTTCCGCCTTGGCGATGTTGGCGGTGCGGGCGCGGGAGGCGGCGAGCTCGTTGGCGTCGTTAAGCTCGGCGAGTGTGCGCTCCGCCTTGCGCGACAGCGAGCCGAGGTAGGCGGCGCGGTCGATCGCGGCTTGCGGGCTGCCGGACTCGAGGGTGGTCAAAAACACTTCGGAGTCCGTGTTGCGGTACTTGGACTGGGCAAGGTCGTTGACGTTGCGCTGGAAGCCCGTCTTGGCCCCGCGAGCTTTTTCGGCCTCGGCGCGAGCGGTAGCGGCGCGCTGATCGGCGTCAGCAATTTTGCGCTCGGACTCCGCGACCTCGTCCTCGAGGGCCTTGATCTCCTCCGACTTCGCGGTGGCCTGGTGGGAAACCTCCTCGAGCTGCTTGATCAGCGCGTCAACGTCGTCGGCACCCGCGATCGGCGCGCACGTGCCCGCGGCGATGGCGACGATGCCGCTTGCTGCAAGTGCCCGGCGAGAAGAAAGAGAGTGTGAACCCACGACAGTTCCCCTTAGAAAGATCCGCAGCCGTGACAAAAGCGTGCTGCGTTGTGTATAAAACCGTTACTACTATAGCCAGCTCACCCCGCCAACAAAAGCACACCCGCCCAGTTCGATACAAACTGGTACGGGTGTGAAAGGTGGGGCGTCGAAAAGCTTTTAGAAGCGAACGACGGAGTGCACCGGCATCATGTGCAGCGGGCGCTCGCCAACCGGCACACCACTGTTGAGCGCGTCGATGATGGTGCCGTTGCCAGCGTAGATGCCGACGTGGGACGCGCCACCGTAGTAAACCACGATGTCGCCCGGCTGGATGTTATCCAGGGAGACCGGGGTGCCGACGGAAGCCTGTGCCTGGGAGGTACGCGGGATGGACTTGCCAGCCTGCGCGTAGACCCAGGAGGTGAAGCCGGAGCAGTCGAAGGCGTTCGGGCCAGCAGCGCCGTAGACGTACGGGGAGCCGATCTTGGTGCGAGCAATCTCGACGATGCGCTCGCCCTGGGTCTTCTGCGGGGCCGGTGCCGGAGCAGCGACAGGTGCGGAGTACTGCTTGGCGACAGCCTGCGCCGGCTGCTGCGGCAGCACCTGCGCCTCTACGTTAGCGATGAACTGGCTGAAGCCCGGCACGTTGTTGATGCCCGGCAGCGCCTTCACCTGAGCGATCGCCTGCTGGTACTGGCCGCCATCGGCCTTGCCAGTCAGGGACGGGACCCAAGCCTCGATGCCCGGAATGTTGGCGATACCCGGGATGTTCTCAATGCCCGGGATCTGCGCGGAGACCGGGGAGTTCGGGACGCGGACCTCGGCGGCCTGCGCGGTGGTCGGTACCATCAGGGTAGCGCCTGCGACGACGGCGGTTGCGGCAGCCGCGGTGCGGACTGCGGTGTTCGTGGTCTGGCGACGGTGCTTTGCCATTGTAAGTTTCTCCATATCTTCTCTTCGCCTACCGGGTAGCCATTCGGGCTGGGCCGTGAGAATCTGCCCTGGCGCGCCTTGCTGCGCGCCATCCGCCCTCAATCAGTCAAGTGCGGTTCCCCGGTTCCACGACACTGAAGTCGTGGTGTGCGGCTCATATGTTCTGTTTTCGTACCTTGCAAGCAACGGCTGTTGTCGCAATGTCTCGAACAGATTACGAAACGGCAACAAGTTTGTCCAACCCTTAGGTTGTTACAAATCCGTTATTGAACTGTTTCCTCGCGTTTGCCAAAATTTTCCAGAAAATTCGCACGGCCCCACGCGCGCACTACGCCACAAAATACCCGCTACTACCTGGCGCTTTTCCGGCCATCGGCTGGCTCCGCAAAGTGTTGCCAATGTACCGTGCTTCATAAAAACTGGTTATGTGTTCTCCGTCACACCGGCGGAAAACAGGCACTTTGCGCCGTTATAAAGCGTGACTTTCTGGCATAGAAAAAGGGCCCATCCCCTTTCGGGATGGGCCCTTCTGCGACCGCTATTTCTTACAGCGTATTAGTGGCTGTTCTCGTGGGTCGCGTCGCGATCATCGAGGTGCTTGGTCTCCTCGAGCTTGCGCAGCGTCTCCACCTCTTCGTGGTGCTTCTGCGCCTCGGAGTCGCGGACACGCTCGGTGACGCCGAGCTCAGCCGGCTTGAAAGCACCGATGGTCTCGGAGTCTGCGAAGCCAAGCTGGTTGAGCTGCTTCGGCACGCGAGCACCTGCGTACTCGAGCGGGATCGGGTGACCGTTCTCGTCGACCGGGCCGAGCGGCTGGTGGATTTCCACGAAGGCACCGTTCGGCAGCTTCTTGATCACACCGGTCTCGATGCCGTGCTCCAGGACCTCGCGGTCGGAGCGCTGCAGGCCGATGCACAGGCGGTAGGTGATGAAGTACGCCAGCGGCGGCAGGACGATCACGCCGATGCGGCCGAACCAGGTCATCGCGTTCAGCGAGATCTGGAAGAAGTGCGCCACGTGGTCGTTACCACCGGAGATGGTCATCAGCATGAAGAACACGATGCCCATAACACCGATGGAGGTACGTACTGGGACGTCGCGCGGACGCTGCAGGAGGTTGTGGTGAGCGTCGTCGCCGGTGATCTTCTTCTCAATGAAGGGGTAGGTCAGCAGCAGGACGACCATCAGGCCACAGAGCAGGGCCACCCAGAACGCGCCCGGAATGGTGTAGTTGCCCAGGTAGAGCTCCCACGCCGGCATGACACGTGCGGCACCATCCGTCCAGAGCATGTACACGTCCGGCTGCGAACCGGCGGAAACCTGCGACGGGTTGTAGGGGCCAATGTTCCAAATGCCGTTAATGGTGGTCAGACCAGCCATGGCAGCGAGGACGCCGAAGACGAACATCATGAAGCCGATTGCCTTGACGGCGAAGACCGGCATGATGCGGATGCCAACAACGTTGTTCTCGGTGCGGCCCGGGCCCGGGAACTGGGTGTGCTTCTGGAACCAGACGAGCAGCAGGTGCGCGGCGATCAGCGCGAGGATGATGCCCGGCAGGATCAGCACGTGCAGGATGTAGAAGCGGTCCAGCATCAGGTCGGACGGGAAGTCGCCGCCGAAGATGGCCCAGTGCATCCAGGTACCGATGATCGGGATGCCCACCACGATGGCGGACATGATGCGCAGGCCGACGCCGGAGAGCAGGTCGTCCGGGAGGGAGTAGCCCATGAAGCCCTCGATCATGCCGAGCAGGATCAGGGTGACACCGATAATCCAGTTCGCCTCACGCGGGCGACGGAACGCACCGGTGAAGAAGATACGCATCATGTGCGCGAACATGGCCATCATGAACATCAGGGCGGCCCAGTGGTGCATCTGGCGCACGAAGAGTCCGCCGCGGACATCAAAGGAGATGTTCAGTGCAGTGGCGTAGGCGCGAGACATTTCCACGCCATTGAGCGGCAGGTAGCCGCCGTCGTAGATCACCTTGGTGATCGACGGGTCGAAGAACAGCGCCAGGTAGACGCCGGTCAGCAGCAGAATGATAAAGCTGTACAGGGCCATCTCGCCGAGCATGAAGGACCAGTGGCTCGGGAAGACCTTGTTCAGCTGGGGGCGCAGGACCCCCGCGATCGTGTACCGCGAGTCAACGTTGTCCGCGGCTTGTGCAAGTTTTGTACTCATTAGGACTTACGCTCCCAGAATGCCGGGCCGACGGGCTCGATGAAGTTGCCGTTGGCGATGAGGTAACCTTCTTCGTCAACAGTCACAGGAAGCTGCGGCAGCGCACGTGCGGCGGGGCCGAAGATCGGCTTGCCGTAGTGCAGCGCGTCGAACTGCGACTGGTGGCACGGACACAGGATGCGGTTGGTCTGCGCCTCGTACAGCGAGGTCGGGCAACCGATGTGCGTGCAGATCTTGGAGTAGGCGTAGTAGTCGCCGTAGTGGAAGTCCTCCTGGCCCTCACGCTCGATGACGCGCTTGGCGTCTGCGGAGCGCAGGCGGATCAGCATGACAGCGTTACGCGGGCCGTGCAGCGAGTGCATGTGCTGCTCGTACACGTCGCGCTTCGGGTCGTACTCCTTGCCGTCGTTGACGTCCTCCGCGTACAGCGGGAAGACAGTCTCCATGGACGCTGCAGCCAGGTCCTCCGGGCGCATGCGCACCAGGCGGGAAACACCCGCGGTGGTGTAGTGCGAACCGGTCTCGCCCTCGTGCAGCTCAGCGATCGCGCCGGTGTCGCGGCCGAGGTAGACCTTGACGCCCTTCTCCTGGATGGTCCAGCCGTGGGTCCACAGCGTGCCATCGCCCAGGTAGTTGAGCTCGTGGCGCTCGCGCCACGGGTCCTTGATCATGCCGGCGAGCGGGGCAATGACCATCAGGCCGGCGAGAACGCCAGCGCCACCGAGGAGGCCCTGCATCGCCTTACGACGACCAAAGGTGGAGGTCTCCCACGCGTCGTTCAGCAGCGCGGTGGTGGTGCGACGGTCGAGTTCGCTGGAGCGACCGTCGTGGCGGCGCTGCACCGAAATCTCTTCCGGGATGAACTTCTTCACGTACTGGATAATCGCGATACCCAGTGCAACGAAGCCAAGACCGGAGGTCAGGCCTAGTAGCGGGGTGTAGATCGTGTAGATCCACAGGCCTTCGTCGCCGTGGAACTTCGGCTCCCACGGCCAGAACAGGTAGACGCCCAAAAAGGCGATGCCGCAGAGGATGGAGATCAGCAGCCAGATGTTGATGCCAGTGGCTGCGGCCTTCTCACGCGGGTCGCCCTCGACTGGGAAGCGCTCCTTGCGGTAGGCCACCGTGACGTCGTCAAGCTCGGTGCCGAGCGCGGCGAGCTCCGCATTGCTCATGCGGTCCAGCTCTTCTTTGGTGTAATTCTTCTTCACTTCACTCATGAGCGCGATCCAATCCAGATAGCAGCGGCAGCGACCAGGGTCACGCCAATGATCCACATAGCCATACCCTCAGAAACCGGGCCGAGGCCGCCGAGCGACCAGCCACCCGGGCTCGGGGTTTCCTTCGCGGACTTGATGAAGGCGATGATGTCCTTCTTCTCGTCAGCGGTGAGCTGGCGGTCGGAGAACTTCGGCATGTTCTGCGGGCCGGTGAGCATCGCCTGGTAGATCTCCTGCTCGTTGGCGGGATCAAGCACCGGGGCGTACTTACCGGAAGACAGCGCGCCACCACGGCCAGTGAAGCTGTGGCAGGAGGCGCAGTTGAGGCGGAACAGCTCGGAGCCGCGGGCAACGTCGGCGGCCTGAATCTGGCCGTCGTAGTTCTTGCCGCGCAGGGACTCCTTGGCCACTTCGCCGTTGTCGTCGTAGACGAGCTCAGGGCCGCCACCGTTAGCTGCGACGTACGCAGCCAGGGCGAGCGCCTGGGACTCGGTGTAGCGCGGGCGCTTACGCTCAGCCTGCGCGTCGTTCGACATCATCGGCATGCGGCCGGAGTTGACCTGGAAGTACACGGCACCCTCGCCGGTACCAATCAGCGAAGGGCCGCGATCCTCGACGCCCTCCAGGTTCGCGCCGTGGCACGTAATGCAGGCCACGTCGTAGATGTCCTTGCCCTCCTGGACCAGGGCCTGCTCATCGCGCTCGGCGGTGGCAACCTGAGCGTTCGGGGTCAGCGCGGAGGCCAGAAGGCCCGCACCGGTAAGCCCGAGCGTCAGCGCAGCGGCACCAGCGACGGTGCGTTGGGTCTTGCGACCGCGACGCTTCTTCTTAGGTGTGTTTTCCATCTTGCTTCCTTTTAGCGACTATTCAAGCTTTATCTGTTCCCTGGACTACTGCACCAGGTAGAGGGTGATGAACACGCCGATCCACACCACGTCAACGAAGTGCCAGTAGTAGGAGGTCACCATCGCAGCCGTTGCCTGCGCCGGGGTGAACTTCGACTTGGAAACACGAAGCAGCACCACGATGAAGGCAAGAATGCCGGCGGTCACGTGCGCCATGTGGAATCCGGTGATGATGTAGAACACCGAGCCATACACGCTGGACTGCACACTTACACCGTGCATGACCATCTCGGTCCACTCGTATGCCACGAGACCCAGGAAGATCACGCCGAGCAGCACAGTGACAGCAAACCACTTACGCAGGCCGTATACGTCACCCCTTTCTGCAGCGAATACGCCAAACTGAGAGGTCACAGAGGAAGCAACCAGAACGATGGTGATGATCAAGCCGAACATCACGTTCAGGTGTGCCGTCTGGTTCTCCCAGTCACCGGCAGCCAAGCCGTTTGCACGCGACGTGAAGTACATCGCGAACAAGCCAGCAAAGAACATCAACTCTTGGGCGAGGAACGCGATCGTGCCCACGCTGACCATGTTCGGTCGGTTCAGCGAGGGGACACGATTCTGCGGTGTCGCCATGCCTTGGTTAGAAATTGCGGTCGTCACGCATGTGATTATGGCCTGTTTTCGTCTGAAAGTCATCTCAGATACCCCCGAAATTCTTCTGCCAATTCCGCCCCAACCAGCTATTTTCCCTGCTATGCGATTCTGGAAAAAACTTTTTTGAAAACCCGGGAACTTTTTTAACCGGCCATCCGACACACATCCCCGCAGGTCACGGCAGCGCCAGTTCCCCACCCCCGCTTTTCGCAACGTTTCGCCGATCGGTGGGCAAATATTTGCCCGCCGATTCGGCTTGGCACCAAGTTCCCGATTGTGACGCTTCTCATACCCGCTGAGCGTAGAAAGCGGGTGGAAAACCTACTTTCGGTTGACCCCTGTGCGGGTGGGCGTCGACAAGCATAAAGCCCCGACACCACAAGGTGCCGGGGCTTAAGACCTCCCGCGAAGGCGTGCGGGAGATGAAGGCGCTTAGTGCTTCTCGCGCGGGATACCGTACTGCAGGTTGAGCTGCGTGGTGGTCCAGATGAGGAAGACCGCGCCGAAAGCGATCAGCCACAGCTGGTAGAAGGCGATACCCAGGCCGAGGAAGAAGATCGCGCCGGACATAGCGAACGGCCAGATCGAGTGCGGGGAGAAGAAGCCCAGCACGCCAGCGCCGTCTTCGATCTCCGCTTCTTCCCAGTCCTCGGGGAGGACGTCCATGCGGCGCTCGGTGAAGTTGAGGTAGACCGCCATCATGAAGCACAGCGCCGTGGCGAGCACGAGCGCGACACCACCGACCCACTCGAGGCCGAAGAGGTAAGCATCCTCACCGATCCAGCTCGTGGAAACGATGTAGGCCACTGCCATCAGGGCCAAGAAGGTGCCGATTGCGTAGAAAACTTTTGAGCCAGCTCCCATTGTTCTGCACTCCTTCTTTCTTTAAACGGTGGTGGGGACGTTGGCGTTGTTACCGTCGCGGGTACCCAGACGGTCGGTAACAAACGGGTGGGTGGAGGTTGCGTACGGTTCCTCACCAATCGCCTTCAGTGCGTCCGAGTTCGGAGCCTGCGGGTTCTCGATGCGGAAGTCCATGTACTGCTTGAACTTCTCCGGGGAGACCGCGCGAACCTCAAAGTTCATCATGGCGTGGTAGGTACCGCACATCTCGGCACAGCGGCCAACGAACGCGCCTTCCTCATCGATACGCTCGATCTGGAAGCTGCGCTGCTGCTGGTTGGACTCGGGGTGCGCGTAGACGTCGCGCTTGAACAGGAACTCCGGAACCCAGAACGCGTGGTTGACGTCACCGGAAGCGAGACGGAACTCGATCGCCGTATCGGTCGGGACCACGAGCACCGGGATCTCCTCGGAGGAGCCGATGGTCTCGATCTGGTTGAAGTTCAGGTACGACTGGTCACCCATGGACATGCCGTGGATGGGGTTCGGGTTGGGTACACCCTCCGGGTCGTACTTCGACTCCTCAGCAGCGGCCTGACGCTCCTCGTCGCGGCCCTCGTACTTCTGACCGTTCGGGGTGAACTCGCCGTCGACCTCTGCGTAGCCGAACTTCCAGTTCCACTGGTAGCCGGTAACGTCAACGGTAACCTTCGGATCCTTGTCCAACGCAGTGGTCTTCGTCTGCGCCTGGACGGTGAAGAAGAACAGCACCATGACGATCAGAATCGGCACAATGGTCAGCGCCAGCTCAAGCGGCACGTTGTACTGCAGCTGCTTCGGGAACTCGCCCTCGCCCTTCTTCTCCTTGGCCTTGCGGTTCCACTTGAAGATGGCCGTGAGGAACAGGCCCCACATCACAATGCCGATAATCCAGGCGGCGAGCCATACCCAGACCCAGAAGTTGTACATCTGTACACCCTCCGGGGTGACCGGGTCCGGCCAGCCCATGTCGAGCACCTTGGCCACAGCCTCCGGCGGGGCTACTTCACAGCCCGCGAGCGCGAAGCCGCCGAGCAGAAGCGAACCGGCCACGCCAAGCTTCTTGGCGAAGCTGCGCTTTGTTTCCTTTTCCACGTGTGTCTGCCTTCCTGTCCACACTTCACTTAAAACACTGAACGTCCATAGGTATGCCAGAGCATTCCTACCCATTCCTACCCAGTTAGATTAGTTCATCCCAAGCCCGTCCACGGAATTCTCACGCCCGCCCCCGAAGTGCAGTACTTTCGCTTCTCGACGCCCGCCCGCCACCCTTGGCTTTCCCTGCCAGGCCCCAGCAATTGTGGCCTACAGCACATGCAATTCGCAGATTCGGCCAAAATATTCATCCGAAAGTTGGCCCCCTTTCGGGGACGGGCTAAAGGTTGAAGCGCCACACCGGTGGCCGGTTCGCCGATCGAGGCGCGCGAACTCTATCCTTGGAAGGCATACCCGCGCGCACCCGTTGCGCACCATATATATAAGGAGAAGGTTCAACTTACGATGTGTGGCCTGCTTGCACTGCTTACCGCCGGTTCCAACGCCAGCACCTTCGTCCCCGCCATGGACGAGGCGCTGCCCTGCATGTACCACCGCGGCCCCGACGCCGCCGGCACGTGGCACGACGCAGACGCAGTCTTCGGCTTTAACCGCCTGGCCATCATCGATCTGGAGCACTCCCACCAGCCACTGCGCTGGGGCCCGGAGGACAACCCGACCCGCTACGCCATGACCTTCAACGGCGAGATCTACAACTACCTCGAGCTGCGCGAGGAGCTGGAGGCCGCAGGCTACACCTTTAATACTTCCGGCGACGGCGAGCCGATCGTGGTGGGCTACCATCACTGGGGCAAGGACGTGGTCAACCACCTGCGCGGCATGTTCGGCATCGTCATCTGGGACAGCGAGACGAAAACTATGTTCGCCGCCCGCGACCAGTTCGGCATCAAACCGCTGTTTTACGCCACCACGGAGGCCGGTACCGTGTTCGCCTCCGAGAAGAAATCTATCCTTGCGATGGCGGAACCCCTTGGGCTCGACCTCGGTGGTCAAGACAACGGCCTAGACCGACGCGCGATCGAGCACTATGTCGACCTGCAGTACGTCCCCGAACCGGAGACGCTGCACACCGCTATTCGACGCGTGGAGTCCGGCTGCACCGTCACCCTGAGCCCCGGCGGCAAGGTGGTCAGCGAGCGGTATTTCACCCCGCACTTTAAGTCCCAGCCGGTCCCCAAGGGCAAGGAGCAGGACCTCTACGACCGGATCGCCGCAGCCCTCGAGGATTCGGTGGCCAAGCACATGCGCGCGGACGTGACCGTCGGTTCCTTCCTCTCCGGCGGCATCGACTCCACCGCCATCGCAGCGTTAGCAAAGCGCCACAACCCGGACCTTTTGACCTTCACCACCGGCTTCGAGCGCGAGGGCTACTCCGAGGTCGACGTGGCTGCCGAGTCGGCTGAAGCGATTGGCGTCGAGCACATCGTCAAGATCGTCTCGCCCGAGGAGTATGCGAACGCGATCCCGAAGATCATGTGGTACTTGGACGACCCGGTCGCCGACCCTTCGCTCGTCCCGCTCTTCTTCGTCGCGCAAGAAGCCCGCAAGCACGTCAAGGTCGTGCTCTCCGGCGAGGGTGCCGACGAGCTGTTCGGCGGCTACACCATCTACAAGGAGCCTCTTTCGCTCGCGCCCTTTGAAAAGCTGCCCTCTCCCCTGCTACGCGGGCTGAACAAGCTCGGCCAGGTCCTTCCCGAGGGCATGAAGGGCAAGAGCCTGCTGCTGCGTGGCACCACCCCGATGGAGGAGCGCTACTACGGCAACGCCCGCTCCTTTAACTTCGAGCAGCTCAACCGGGTGCTGCCCTGGGCCAAGCGCGAGTGGGATCACCGGGAGGTGACGGCACCGATTTACGCGGCGTCGACAAGCATGGACCCGGTCGCGCGCATGCAGAACCTCGACCTGTTCACCTGGATGCGCGGCGACATCCTGGTCAAGGCCGACAAGATGAACATGGCGAACTCGCTCGAGCTGCGCGTCCCCTTCCTGGACAAAGAGGTCTTTGAGGTGGCGCAGACAATTCCTTACGAGCAGAAGATCGCGAACGGGACGACGAAGTACGCGCTGCGCCGCGCGATGGAGCAGATCGTGCCCGCACACGTGCTCAACCGCCGCAAGCTCGGTTTCCCCGTGCCGATGCGCCACTGGCTCGCGGGTGATGAGCTGTACGGCTGGGCGCAGGACACGATCAACGAATCGCAGACCGAGCACATCTTTAACAAGAAGGAGGTGCTCGAGATGCTCAAGGAGCACCGCGACGGCATCTCTGACCACTCCCGCCGCCTGTGGACCGTACTGGCATTTATGGTTTGGCACGGCATCTTCGTCGAGCAGCGCATCGACCCGGAGATCGAGCACAAGGAGTACCCGGTCAAGCTGTAGGAGGCGGCGCGAGGGACGTTTGCCGCTTCCGTGCTCCGATCAACCTGGCGTTTTGACGCCGGGCTTGTGGTCTTTGAGGCTGGTCCAAATGGAGCTAGCTCCGTTTAGCAATCACGGTTCCGCGCGACCTGGGATTTTCCGGCCGGGGCGAGCCCAAATGGAGCTAGCTCCACTTAGGCCTCCAGCACTCCACAAACGCCACAAGGTAGTGCTAGCTCTACCCAAAGACTCCCGCTGCCACCATTGCCGACAACCTCCTCGCACAGCGAAAATTGAAGGCATGAGTACAACAAAGAAAGTCCTTCGTATCCTCGGCGGCGTTGTCGTCGCCCTTCTACTGCTCATCGCGGCCGCCGGCTACGTCTGGGGCCCGACGCTGACCGCGCAGATGACCGGCCAGGCCCGCTTCTTCGGCACGGACACGCCGAAGCGTTACGCGAACACCGTGCTGGATCTGTCCGAGTCGATGGGCATCTACGGCGACTCGGAGGAGTTCGCAGCAGCCCGCGCCGAGGTCGAGGAGGCGACCGAGTATGCGCGCCACAAGTACGAACTGATCGAGCCGCTCAACGCCGCGGTCCACGCCGCCGGCGGCAAGCATTCCAAGCTCTTCTACGAAGAAGCGAACCAAGACGACGACGCCCCGTCCGCCCAGGTCGGTGTCGAAACTACCGACGGCCTCGCGCTGGCCACCGTGCCCGGCATCGGCCGCCACGACGACGTGCAGGGCTACGCCGACACACTCTCCCGCGGGCTGATCGAGGCGCGCGACGCCGGTGCCTGCGGCGCGATCGTCGACCTGCGCGGCAACGACGGCGGCGACATGGGCCCCATGGTCGCGGGCTTAAGCCCACTTCTCCCCGACGGCACCGCGCTCGAGTTCGTCAGCCGCATGAACACCACGCAGGTCACCGTCGACGGCAACGCGGTGCGCGGCGGCGGCACCCCGTTGGAAACCGCCGGCGGCAAGTGGGAGGCCCCCACTGCCGTGCTTGTCGACGACACCACCGCCTCCTCCGGCGAAGCCACCATGCTCGCGTTCCGCGGCCTCGACAATTCCCGCTCGTTCGGCACCCCCACGGCCGGTTTCGCCTCGGCGAATACGGTCTATGACTTCCCGGATGGCAGCGTGCTCATGCTCACCATCGCTAAGGACAAGGCCCGCACGGGCGAGGAGTTCGCCGAGGATCCGATTCAGCCCGACTCCCCCACCGCCACCGCTGACGAGGCCCTCGACGAGGCGAAAGCGTGGCTGCGCGAGCAGCACGGCTGCGGGGCGTAGACGCTTGCGTCCACTTCACCAGCGCGCGCGCCGGGCGCGGAGCACCCGCTCCAGGTCCCGCGCCCGGCGCGGATCAAAATCGCACGCTTGAATAAGCTGCTGAGCGAGGGTGGCTGTGGCTGCAAGTGCCTCATCAGCCACTCTCCGAATGACTCGCTCCGGCAGACCCAGCTCAGATGCAAAGGCATTGAACTTCTTGTAACTCAGCCCGGACGTCGAGCCGCGAACCGCCAGTGCAAGCGAGGTGTCGCCGTACGGGAGTGTGCTCGGAATGTCGTAGACCGGAGTGAGCTCGAAGACACGGCCTGAGTCCATGACGGACACATTTTTCGCATGCAAGTCCCCGTTGCCCGAGAGCCACGCAAACGCCAAGCAGTTGCGCCGCGTCCTCGACGGGACGCTTGTGAGGAAAATGACCGTCAAAACGGGACACGACCAAGCCCGTCCTCCCCTGGCTATCGCGCACGACCCGTGACGCCACCACGCGCCTTCGCACCGAAGGCATCGTGCGGAAGGCGGCCAAGCACGTCTGTTCGTTCTCGACAAGCTTCGGGAACTCGCGCGGGGAGACCTTCAGTATTGCGTCTCCCCGCACCGGGAGCGCAAGCGTGCGCGCCGATGCCTTCTCCTGCACGCCCGCAAGCGCATGCGCATCATGTTCAGCGGCCGGATCTAGTAGTTCCGCAAAGTCGCCGTGCCCATCGCTCACGTCTACGAGCGGCGGAAGCTCGCTTGGTGGCTGGCCCCACGGCAACACGCTCACGTTGCCGACCGTGTTGCCGCCAACAGCAAGGAGAAGTGCTAACTCATCGTCCAACGATGCTTTCAGGGTTCTGCGCAGCGCACTCAGGCGGCGCCCTTCGGGCAGGAGTCCGGTAAAGAATGGCGGTAGCGCACCTGACGTAGTTGTCACCTCTTTGCCCAGCGGCAGAGTCGTCGCGACCGCGGAACCTCCCGCTTCCGCGTACCCCTCAACGTAGCTAAACGTATTGACCCCGTTTTGCTTCACAATTCGGGCGGCGAACGTGTCATTTACCCACACCCCAGCAACATCCCGCACAGCGTCTCCCGTCACCGCAGAGCCTCTGGGACGTGCTGCACCGCCGCAAGTTCCAAGCCGAGCACCGCCAGCACGGCCTCGACCTTATCCAGACGCACGGAGGGTTTCCCCTGTTCGAACTCGCGAATGAACCGTTCCGACACCATCGCAAGATCCGCCACGTCCGCTTGGGTCAGCTGCATGGCGCGGCGTTGCTCGCGGGCCTGTTCGGCGATCTGAGGAAGTGCAGGTGTCACAGGTTGCCTCCCAAAGGGACCTTAAGATCATTTCGGCACGATCGTGCCGTTTTGGAGTGTATTCACACTCATAACATGGTGCAAGAGGCCTTATCGGCATGATCATGCCGGTCGAGTACGCGCCGGTACGCAGACGCCCCGCCCACCGCGGCCTTTCAAGGCGCAAGCGGTAAGCGGGGCGTAAAACGCGCGCGAGACCTAGTTGAAGGAGTCGCCGCAAGCGCAGGAGCCGCCAGCGTTCGGGTTGTCGATGGTGAAGCCCTGCTGCTCGATCGTGTCGGCGAAGTCGATGGTGGCACCGGCCAGGTACGGCACGCTCATCTTGTCCACCACGAGACGTACGCCGCCGACCTCGTCGGCCTTGTCGCCGTCCAGGTCACGGTCGTCGAAGTAGAGCTGGTAGCGCAGGCCAGCGCAGCCGCCCGGCTGCACGGCGATACGCAGCGACAGGTCGGTGCGACCCTCTTGGTCCAGCAGTGCCTTCGCCTTCGCGGCGGCGGCGTCGGTCAGGTTCACCCCAGTGGCAGAGGTAGGTGCAGTCATGGAAATCTCTCCTTAAATATGTTGCCGGAGTTGGCCCCATCATAGTGCCCACCCGGAAGCGGCGCGCAACCGTCGCCGCCCAGGTGCCGGGCTCTTCATCTGTAACGCACCACCCCGGTGGCGTATTCCTACTTTCCTACGCCTGCTTGTAGCCTAGAGGGCGTGAAATTCCCCTGGCAGAAATCTGAGCAGAACACCGAGCAGCAGGCTGAGGCGGGCGCTGTGGACGACGGAGCGTCGATAAGCGGGGCCCAGCCGGAGCCCACCTACCCCAAGGGCTACACCCCGCCGAAGGGCCGCCCGACGCCCAAGCGGCACGAGCAGGAGATCAAGCGCGGAGTGATCCGCGACCCGGACGCGCTGACCCCGGCGCAGCGCTCGCAGCGCAACAAAGATCTGAAAGCCTCCATGACGAAGGAGGAATGGAAGGCGTATAAGAAGGAGCAGCGAGCGGAGAATCGCCGCGCGAACCGCGAGATCCAGGCGCGCATCGACGCTGGCGACGAGCGCTACCTCATGGACCGCGACAAGGGCGAGATCCGCCGCTACGTGCGCGACTGGGTCGACGCCCGCCGCTTCTTCAACAACTACGTCATGCCGGTCGCGCTCGTACTGCTGCTGGTCATGCTGATCGGCACCTGGATGCCGCGCGTGGCCACGGTGCTGTCCGGGCTGACCATGGTGTTTATCCTGGCGATCTTCATCGAGGCCTTCATCATCGGCATCCGTGCCAACAAGGCGGTACGCGCGAAGTTCCCGGAGACCACCGAAACCGGCTTCGGGCTGGGCATGTACGCGTTCTCCCGCGCCTCCCAGCCGCGCAACTGGCGCTCGCCGAAGCCGCAGGTCGCCATCGGTGCGAAGGTGTAAGCGATGACCGATCCCGCACCACGCTTTCCGGCCGTCGAGCCGCCGGACACGGGCCGCGCCCGCACGGTGTCGCGCCTGCTCGCGCGCAGCGTTCCGGGCCGCGCGCTCGGCCGGCTCAGCGATCTCGGCGCGCAGCTAGCTGGCGTGCAGGCAGGCGCGGACCCAGCCCCCTTTGCCCGTCCCCGCGCCGTGGTGGTGGCCGCGCGCCACGGCATCGCAGCCCGCGGGCTGTCCGCGTGGGACGAAAGTGCGACCGAGCGCCTGCTCGCCGAGCTCGCCGCGGGTGGAGGCCCCGCACATAGCGCGGCGCGCGCGGCGGGAGCGACGGTGCGCGTGGTCGACGAGTTCGACGAGCCCACCGGCGCGATCGATACTTCCCCCGCGATGACTGCCGCCGCCTGCGCGGACGCGATTGCCCGCGGCATGCAGGTTGCCGACGAAGAGGTCGACTCCGGCACGGACCTCATCATCCCCGGCAACGTCGGCGTCGGCGACACCACGATCGCCGCCGCCGTCTACGGCACGCTCACCCGCACCGAGCCGGTGCTCGCAATCGGCCGCGGCTCCGGCATCGACGACGAGGTATGGAAGATCAAGGTCGCCGCGATCCGTGACGCGATGTTCCGCGCCCGCGGATTCGCCGACGACGTCGAGCGCGTACTCGCGGAAATCTCCGGGCCGGACATGGCCTTCCTCGTAGGGCTGATCGCCCAGTCAGCGGTGCGCCACACGCCAGTGCTTCTCGACGGCGCGCTGCCCACCGTCGCCGCCTACGTCGCCGAGCGACTCGCCCCCGGCACCAAGCGTTGGATAATCGCCGCGGGCCTCAGCCCGGAGCCCGCCCACATCGGCTGCTTGCAGGCGCTCGAGCTGACCCCCGTGCTCGCACTCGACATCACTGCTGGCCAGGCCACAGGTGCGCTCGCCGCCCTGCCGCAGCTCAACATGGCCGCGGAGATGGTCGGCGAAGTGCTCGACTTACTGCGCGCAGAGTAGGAGGTCTTAAGCCTCGACGAGCGTGGTGTTCCACCCGTGGGTGTCCTCCACGCTGCCGTCCTGGATGCCGCGGAGGCGCTCGCGCAGCGCCATGGTGATCTCGCCGGCCTCGTTGTTGTTGATGGTGAACTCGCCGTCGGCGCTCTTCACGCGCCCGACCGGGGTGAGCACGGCGGCAGTGCCGCAGGCAAGCGTCTCGGTGATCGTGCCGTTTTCCACGCCCTCGCGCCAATCCGCCACAGTGATCTTGCGCTCCTCAACTTCCAGGCCCATATCCTCGGCGACCTGCAGCAGCGACTTGCGGGTAATGCCCGCCAACAGCGAACCGGACAGCGCCGGGGTAACCAGCTTGGCGCTGTCACCGGAGCCCTCGACGAACATGAGGTTCATGCCGCCCATTTCCTCGATGTACTTGCGCTCGATGGCGTCCAGCCAGACGACCTGGTCGCAACCCTTCTCCTCCGCCTCGGCCTGGGCGAGCAGGGAGCCTGCGTAGTTGCCGGCGAACTTCGCATCCCCGGTGCCGCCCGGTGCGGCGCGGACGTACTCCTTGGACACCCAGACGGAAACCGGCTTCACACCGCCGGAGAAGTATGCGCCCGCCGGAGAGGCAATGACGTAGTAGGTAAAGGAGTGCGAGGGCTTCACGCCCAGGGTCTTCTCCGTGCCGATCATAAAGGGGCGCAGATAGAGCGCGGCCTCCCCGCCGGCTTCCGGGACCCACGCCTTATCCACGTTGACCAGCTGGCGCAGCGACTCGATAAACAGCTCCTCCGGCAGCTCCGGCATGGCCAGGCGGTGCGCGGAGTGCTGCATGCGGGCCGCGTTCTGCTCCGGGCGGAAGGTGGTGATGCTCCCGTCGGCGTGGCGGTAGGCCTTCAGGCCCTCGAAGATGGCCTGCCCGTAGTGGAAGACGTTGGTGGCTGGGTCCAGCGTAATCGGCGCGTACGGGCGCACCTGCGCGTCGTGCCAGCCTTTCTCCTCGGTCCACTCGATGGAGACCATGTGGTCGGTGAACTCCTGGCCGAAGGCCGGGTTGGCCAAAATTGCTTCGCGCTCGGCGTCTGTTGCGGGGTGAGGGTTTTGGGTAATAGCGAAATCAAGCGATGTCATGGGCACTACCCTACTCGCGGCCGTGGCCCCGTTTACCCGGGTACGCTGAAATAGCACTGGAATTTATTCAGTCTTGTAAAGAAAGGTGACTTTTTATGGCTTGTGATTGCTCGCTCCCCGTCAGTGGCACGGCGGCGTCGGTAACCCTCGCGGACAACGCGCCTGCTGAGGCCGCGCGCCTCGTCCCGGTCGCGGCCGGCGAGTCCGGCCCTGAGCTGCCGGTGACCTCGCTTGTGACCGACGGCCTGCTCGATGCGCTGAGCAAGGTGGGTGCCAAGGGAAAGGTCGGCGAGTGCCACCGCCTGCTTGTCGACGGCACGTTGTTCATCGCCTTCGGCATCGGCCCGGCCTCGGACATCGACGCCGAAGCGGTGCGCCGCGGCGTCGGCACCGCGGCCCGCTCGCTCGCCGGGGTAGAGAAAGCAGCGATCAGCGCCGAGTTCGGCGTGGGCCCGGTCGTGGAGGGCATCGTACTTGGCAGCTACTCCTACCAGGGCTTCAAGGCCGCTGACGCTGCAGAGCCTGCGCAGGTGACCACCGAGGTCGCCGTCGTTGACGCCGACGCAGAGGCCTTCGAGGCAGCGCGCATCATCGCCGAGTCGGTGAACCTGGCGCGCGACCTAGTCAACACGCCGTCGAACTACCTCTACCCCGCCTCCTACGCCAAGATCATGGAGGAAATCGGCGCGCAGGTGGGCCTTAAAGTCGAGGTCTTCGACGAGGACTACCTTGCCGAGCACGGCTTCGGCGGTATCACCGCCGTGGGTGGCGGCTCGCAGCGCCCGCCGCGCCTGGTCCACCTCGCGTTGAACCCGGAAGCCACCGGCACGCACACCGCGCTGGTTGGCAAGGGCATCACCTTCGATACCGGCGGCATCTCGCTGAAGCCGGGCGCGAAGATGGAGGACATGATCAGCGACATGGGTGGGTCTGCCGCCCAGTTCGCCGCGATTGTCGCCGCCGCGCGCCTGGGCATCGACATGCGCATCGACGCCTGGCTGCCGCTGGCCGAGAACATGCCGTCCGGCGCGGCCACCCGCCCGGGCGATGTCATCACCCACTACGGGGGCCTGACGTCGGAAGTCCTGAACACTGATGCCGAGGGCCGCCTCGTGCTTGCCGACGCCATCGCACGCGCCTCCCAGGACAAGCCCGACTTCCTCATCGAGACGGCCACGCTCACCGGCGCGCAGATGGTCGCGCTCGGCGCGCGCACTTCTGCGGTGATGGGCTCGGACGACTTCCGCGATGCAATCGCCGAAACCGGCCGCAGCCTCGGCGAGCCCGCCTGGGCCATGCCGCTTCTGGAGGAGCAGGAGGCGCAGCTGAAGTCCCCGATCGCGGACATCCGGAACATTCACAATTCGCGCAACGGCGGCATGCTCTTTGCCGGGCTCTACCTGTCCAAGTTTGTCAGCGAGGGCACCCAGTGGGCCCACATCGACATCGCCGGACCGTCGTTTAACACCGAGTCCCCCTTCGGCTACACCCCGAAGCGCGCCACCGGCGTGCCGGTACGCACCATCATCGCCACCCTTTCGGCCCTGGCCGAGCGCTAACTATACGGGTTCTCGCCGCGCTCAAACTTGGCGCGGCGTTCCCGTTGCTCGGCCCTTTTGCGCAGGATTCTCTCCTGCTCCATCTTTTTACGCATGCGGTCTGGGTAACCGGTCTCCTCGACGTCGTAAAGCAAAATGCCCAACAGCTTGGCCACCTCATCGATACCCTTGGGCCCGCCGATGCGGCGGCGGGTGTAGTTGCCCTGCTCATCGACTAACACCACCGACATCTCGTTGACCATCGTCTCCGGCTCGATGTAGCCCTCGACGAACTTCCGGCCGGCGACCCACTGCTGTAAGTACTGCGCATCATCGGGGCGGATGGTCTCGCCGGGCGCGCGCGGGGGCTTGAAGGTGGAGGACTGCTTCCGTTTGCCGAAAAGGTTAAACACGCCCAACATCTTAGCGAGCGTACAAATCGCGCCCCCAAACGCGACGAGGCGGACGGAATACAGGTAGCCTGTTGACTGTATAGCTTCCGTTACAACGTTGAACTGCGAGGAGACTTAGAAAACATGGCGCACTCTGTAGAGATGCCCGAGCTGGGCGAGTCTGTCACCGAAGGCACGATTACCACGTGGCTGAAGGAAGTCGGCGATACCGTCGAGGTCGATGAGCCGTTGCTCGAGGTCTCCACCGATAAGGTCGACACCGAGATCCCGTCCCCGGTCGCGGGTGTACTCATCGAGGTCAAGGCTGAAGAAGACGACACCGTCGAGGTCGGCGAGGTCATCGCCATCATCGGCGAGGAGGGCGAAGAGGCCGCCGGCGATTCCGACAAGGCTTCCGACGACGCTGACGACGCTGACGAGGCCGAGGAGGAGGCACCCGCCGAGGAGAAGAAGGAGTCCAAGTCCGCACCGAAGTCCTCCGGGTCCGCAACGGACGTGGAGATGCCGGAGCTGGGCGAGTCCGTCACCGAGGGCACCATTACTACCTGGCTGAAGGAAGTCGGCGACGAAGTTGAGGTCGACGAGCCGCTGCTCGAGGTCTCCACCGACAAGGTCGACACCGAGATCCCCTCCCCGGTCGCGGGCACCCTGGTTGAGGTGCTGGCTGAGGAGGACGACACCGTCGAGGTCGGCGAGGTCATCGCCCGCATCGGTGACGCTGACGCAGCGGCTTCCTCCGATGACTCGGATGACGCTGATGACGCCGAAGAGCCGAAGGAAGAGCCCAAGAAGGAAGAGGCTCCGAAGCAGGAGAAGAAGTCTTCCGGTTCCGCTGCTGGCACCAAGGTGGAGATGCCGGAGCTGGGCGAGTCCGTCACCGAGGGCACCATTACCACCTGGCTGAAGGAAGTCGGCGACGAAGTCGAGGTCGACGAGCCACTGCTCGAGGTCTCCACCGACAAGGTCGACACCGAGATCCCCTCCCCGGTCGCAGGCACCCTGGTGAAGATCCTCGCTGAGGAGGACGACACCGTCGAGGTCGGTGAGGCAATCGCCGTCATCGGTGACGCAGATGCTGCGGAGGCAGACGAGGACGAGGCTGAAGAGCCCGCTGAGGAGCCGAAGGAAGAGAAGGCCGAGGAGCCTGCCGAGAAGAAGGAAGAGCCGAAGAAGCAGGAGAAGGCGGAGAAGGCCGACGCGTCTGACAAGTCCGCTGCTTCCTCCGAGAAGCTGAACAACCGCGGCGGCGACGTCCCGTACGTCACCCCGCTGGTCCGCAAGCTGGCCGACAAGCACGGTGTAGACCTGAACCAGGTCGAGGGCACCGGTGTCGGCGGCCGTATCCGCAAGCAGGACGTGCTCGCAGCCGCCAAGGGCGAGACTGCTTCCGAGTCCGCTGCGGCTGAGAAGCCCGCTGCGAAGGGCGCACGCGCCAACTGGTCCACCAAGTCCGTGGACCCGGCGAAGCAGGAGCTGATCGGCACCACGCAGAAGGTCAACCGCATCCGCGAGATCACCGCAGCGAAGATGGTCGAGTCCCTGCAGACCACCGCACAGCTCACCCACGTGCAGGAGGTCGACGTCACCCGCGTCGCCGAGCTGCGTAAGAAGTTCAAGCCGGCGTTCGTGGACAAGCACGGCGTCAACGTCACCTACCTGGCGTTCTTTGTCAAGGCGACCGCCGAGGCTCTGGTCTCCCACCCGAACGTCAACGCGTCCTACAACGCCGAGACCAAGGAGATCACCTACCACGAGGACGTCAACATCGGTATTGCTGTTGATACCCCGCAGGGCCTGCTGGTTCCGGTGATCAAGAAGGCGCAGGATCTCAACCTCGCCGAGATCGCGAAGGCGATCGTGGACCTGGCTGACCGCGCACGCAACAAGAAGCTGCGCCCGGACGACCTGTCTGGCGCTACCTTCACGGTGACCAACATCGGTTCCGAGGGCGCGATGCTCGATACCCCGATCCTGACCCCGCCGCAGGCCGGCATCCTGGGTACCGCAACGATCGAGAAGCGTCCTGTCATTGTCACCGAGGACGGCATCGACTCCATCGCGATCCGCCAGATGTGCTACCTGCCTTTCACCTACGACCACCAGTTGGTCGACGGTGCAGACGCTGGTCGCTTCGTCACCACGATCAAGGACCGCATCGAGGTCGGCGACTTCGAGTCTGATCTGGACCTCTAAGCCTCCAGCCGCGTAAGCGCTACGGCCCGCTTCCCCAGCAATCGGGGAGGCGGGCCGTTTCGCGTCTTCGGGGGCACCTGCCCTTTCCGTGCTTAATCGCGTCGCACCTTATACTGGCTAGTGTTTGGCACCACTTCGACCAAGGAGCGCGTTTTGGATTACATCTCCCGTCATATTGGCCCCGACCAGAGCGAACAGCAGCAGATGCTGGACACGCTGGGTTACGATTCGCTCGATGCGCTGATCGATGCCGCGGTTCCCTCCGGTATCCTCGCCGACGGCCCGCTGCAGCTGCCGCAGGCGCTGACGGAATACGAGGCGCAGAACCGTCTCCGCGAAATTGCGAGCCAGAACACGGTGCTCAAAGCCTTCTACGGCCAGGGCTACAATTCCACGCTCACCCCGCCGGTGATTCGCCGCGGCGTGATCGAAGACGCCGGCTGGTACACCGCCTACACCCCCTACCAGCCGGAGATTTCCCAGGGCCGCCTCGAGGCGCTGCTCAATTTCCAGACCATGGTGCAAGACCTCACCGGCTTGGACATCGCCAATGCTTCGCTTCTCGACGAAGCCTCCGCCGCCGCCGAGGCCGTCGGGCTTATGTCTCGCGCGGTGCGCAAGGGCCGCCGCGTGCTTCTCGACGCCCGCCTGCACCCCCAGGTCATCACCGTCGCTGCAGAACGCGCCCGGGCCATTGACCTCGAGGTGGAGGTCGTGGATCTCTCCGAGGGTGTTGTTGGCGAGGACCTCGTCGGCGCTGTCGTGGCCTACCCGGGCACCGAGGGCGACATTGTAGATCCGCGTCCGGTCATCGAGGCCATCCACGAACGTGGCGGCCTTGTCACCGTCGACGCGGACATCCTCGCGCTCACCGTCCTGGAGTCGCCGGGCGAGCTCGGTGCCGACATCGCGATCGGTACGACCCAGCGCTTCGGCGTGCCGCTGTTCTACGGCGGCCCGCACGCAGCCTTTATGGCCGTGCCGGAGAAGCTGAAGCGTCAGCTGCCGGGCCGCCTGGTAGGCGTGTCCAAGGACGCGGAGGGCTTCCCCGCCTACCGCCTGGCGCTGCAGACCCGCGAGCAGCACATCCGCCGCGAGCGCGCCACCTCCAACATCTGTACCGCGCAAGCGCTGCTTGCCGTTGCAGCCTCCATGTACGCCGTCTACCACGGGCCCGAAGGCCTCACCGAGATCGCGCGCACCGTCCACGACTACGCCGCCCGCTTCGCCTCAGGCGTCGAGGCGGCCGGCAAGCGGATCACACACGCCGAGTTCTTCGACACGGTCGCGGTTGAGGTAGAGGATGCGCAGGCGGTCGTCGAGAAGCTAGCGCAGGCCGGCTACCTCGTGCGCGCCATCGATGACACCACCGTCGGCGTTGCCTTCGGCGAGGACACCTCCGAGGCCGACCTCGCCGCGCTCCTCGACGCCTTTGGTGCCACCGCGCCTGAGACCGCCGAGCCGCGCCTGCCGGAGGCACTTGCGCGCCGCACCGAGTTCCTCACCCACGAGACCTTCAACGCGATCCACTCCGAGACCCAGATGATGCGCTACATCCGCACGCTCGGCGACAAGGACCTCGCGCTCGACCGCACCATGATCCCGCTCGGCTCCTGCACGATGAAGCTCAACCCCACGGCGGGCCTGGAGACCATCACCTGGCCCGAGTTCGCCAATGTGCACCCCTTCACCCCGGCCGAATACACGAAGGGCTGGGCCACGCTTATCGACGAGCTGCGGTCCTGGCTCATCGAAATCACCGGCTACGCCGAGGTCTCCTTGCAGCCGAACTCGGGGGCCACCGGCGAGCTCGCAGGCCTGCTTGCGATTCGCCGCTACCACGTGGCTAATGGTGATACCGAGCGCGATATCTGCTTGATTCCAGCTTCGGCGCACGGGACGAACGCGGCGTCGGCAAGCTTGGCGAACCTGCGCGTCGTGGTGATCAAGACCGCCGACGACGGCTCGATCGACCTGGACGACCTGGACGCGCAGCTGGAAAAGCACGGCGAGCACGTCGCCGCCATTATGCTGACCTACCCGTCGACCCACGGCGTCTACGAGTCCGACGTGCGCACCGTGGCCGACAAGGTGCACGCCGCCGGCGGCCAGGTCTACATCGACGGCGCCAACATGAACGCGCTGACCGGTATCGCGCGCCCCGGCGACTTCGGCGGGGATGTGAGCCACCTTAACCTGCACAAGACCTTCACCATCCCGCACGGCGGCGGCGGGCCAGGCGTGGGCCCGATCGGCGTGGGCGAGCACCTCATCCCCTTCCTGCCGGGCGATGCAAACGTCACGCTGGAAGAGGCGAGCTCGCCGGTGCCGGGTGACAAGGGCGTGCCGGTCTCGGCCAGCTTCTACGGCTCGGCCGGCGTGCTGCAGATCTCTTGGGCATACATCGCGATGAGCGGCGCTGCCGGCTTGAAGTCCGCGACCCAGCACGCGGTGCTCGGCGCGAACTATCTGGCGCACCAGCTCACCGACTACTTCCCGGTGCTCTACACCGGCGACAACGGCATGGTCGGCCACGAGTGCATCCTGGACCTGCGCGAGCTGACCGACAAGTCCGGCGTGACCGCCGCCGATGTGGCCAAGCGCCTGGTGGACTACGGCTTCCACGCCCCCACGCTCGCCTTCCCGGTCGCGGGCACGCTCATGGTCGAGCCGACCGAGTCCGAGGACCTGGCCGAGCTGGACCGCTTCGTCGAGGCGATGCGCTCCATCCACGCCGAGATCCAGGAGATCATCGACGGCCAAGTCGCCTACGAAGACTCCGTCGTGCACCACGCGCCGTTTACCGCCCACTCGGTGGCGCGCGACGAGTGGCCGTACGAGTTCAGCCGCGAGCAGGCGGCCTACCCGGTCGACCGGCTCGTGCACGCGAAGTACTTCCCGCCGGTGCGCCGCATCGACGAGGCCTACGGTGACCGCAACCTCGTGTGCGCCTGCCCGCCGCCGGAAGCTTTTGACATCAACGACTAAGGAGAAACACATGGCTGAATCCCCCCTCTACGCCGCCCACGAGAAGCTGGGCGCAACCTTTACTGACTTCGGCGGCTGGACCATGCCGCTCAAATACGGCAACGAGCTCGACGAGCACCGCGCTGTCCGCGGTGCCGCCGGCCTGTTCGACCTGTCCCACATGGGCGAAGTCGACGTCACCGGCCCCGAGGCTGGCGCGTTTTTGGACTACGCCTTAATCTCCAACATGTCCATCCTGAAGGTGGGCAAGGCGAAGTACTCGATGCTGGTCGCCGACAATGGCGGCATCATCGACGACCTGATCACCTACCGGCTCGCCGATGACCACTTCATGGTTGTCCCCAACGCCGGCAACACCGCCGCGGTGTGGGAGGCCCTTTCCGCCCGCGCCGGCGACTTCGACGTCGAGCTGACAAACCGCAGCGAGGACATCGCGCTGGTCGCCGTCCAGGGCCCCGAGGCCCTCGCCGTGGTGCAGAAGCACGTCGACCAGGACGCGGACGCGTTGAGCTACTACTCCGCCGCGCCCATGCTTTTCGACGGCACCGAGATCCTCCTCGCCCGCACCGGCTACACCGGCGAGGATGGCTTCGAGCTCTACTGCGACTTCGCCGACGCTGCCAAGCTGTGGGACGCGCTCGTGGGCGAGACGACCCCGTGCGGGCTGGCCTCGCGCGACTCGCTGCGCCTGGAGGCGTCCATGCCTCTGTACGGCAACGAGCTGTCGACCGAGATCACCCCGGTCGAGGCTGGCATGGGTCGCGCGTTTGCGAAGAAGGAGGCGGACTTCGTGGGTAAGGAGGCGCTTTCCGGCCGCGAACCGTCGGTTGTGATCGCGGGCCTGACCTCCGAGCAGCGCCGCGCCGCCCGCGCCGGTGCCGAGATCTTCCTGCCGGGCTCGCAAGACCGCATTGGCGTGGTGACTTCCGGCCAGCCCTCGCCGACGCTCGGCTACCCTGTTGCCTTGGCGCACCTCGCGCCGGAGCACGCGGAAGTGGGGACGGACGTGGAAATTGACATCCGCGGGCGCCGCTATCCGTTTACTATCGTAGATACCCCGTTTTACTCCCGAAAGGACGCCTAACATGGCACTGCAGAAGGACTTCTACTACTCCGAGGACCACGAGTGGATCAACGCCGCCCCCGACGAGGCCGTGGGCACAACCGTGCGCGTGGGCATCACCAACGTCGCCGCTGACCGCCTGGGCGAGATCGTCTTCGCCGAGCTGCCGCAGGTCGGCGACACCGTCACCGTCAACGAGCAGTGCGGCGAGGTGGAGTCCACGAAGTCGGTCTCCGACCTGTTCTCCCCTGTCACCGGCACCGTCACCGCCGTTAACGAGGACATCGACGGTGCCTACGAGGCCATCAACAACGACCCCTACGGCGCCGGCTGGCTCTTCGAGGTCGAGGTTGAGGCCGTCGGCGAGCTGATGACCGCCGACGAGTACGCCGCGGAAAACGGCGTCGAGGGCTAAACACCCACAGCTACACGCGGGGCTAGAATGCGAAGGCATGACAGCCCCGCGTGACCCATTTTTCCCCGCCGATAAGTCCATCCGCGCCGACGCCGAGGTTCCGCTCGATGTGCGCGAGCTCGGCGTCGTGCCCTACCAAAAGGCCTGGGATCTACAGGCGGAGCTCGCCGCCAAGCGCGCCGCCGGGGAGATCGGCGACACCGTGCTCGTACTCGAGCACCCCTCCACGTTTACCGCCGGCAAGCGCACCCAGCCCGAGGACATGCCGGAGGCCGACTACCCCGTCCCCGTCGTCAAGGCGGACCGCGGCGGGCGCATCACCTGGCACGGCGAAGGCCAGCTGGTGGTCTACCCCATCATCAAGCTTGCCGAGCCTGTCGACGTGGTCGACTACGTCCGCCGCCTGGAAGAGGCAATCATCGAGACGGTGCGCGAGGCGGGTGTGACCACCGCGGGCCGCATCGACGGCCGCTCCGGCGTGTGGGTGCCGCACACCACGCCCGCCGCCGACCCCGTCGCGCCGAAGCGCGACCGCAAGATCGCAGCACTCGGCATCCGCATTACCCGCGGAGTGACCATGCACGGACTCAGCATCAACTGCGACAACACGCTTGCCCACTACGAGCACATCGTCGCCTGCGGCATCGACGACGCGGACGTGACCACGATGAGCTTAGAGCTGGGGAGGGACACGCAGGCGTCGACAATCGCCCCGCGCATTGTGCACCACCTCGACCGCGCGCTGTCCGGCGAGCTCACCGTGGCAAACCACACCTTCGCCACCGCGCCAGATCCCACGAAAGGCCTGAAGAAGCAGGCACGATGATGCATGCTTGACACGTCCGTTAACGTAGGGGGTGTGACTGTAGCACCAGAAGGTAGAAAACTCCTCCGAATCGAAAAGCGCAACGCGCAAACCCCGATCGAGTCCAAACCGCGGTGGATCCGCAACCAGGTCAAAACCGGGCCTGAGTACGAGGACATGAAGCAAAAGGTCAAAGGCGCGGGCCTGCACACCGTGTGCCAAGAGGCCGGCTGCCCCAACATCCACGAATGCTGGGAATCCCGCGAGGCGACCTTCCTCATCGGCGGCTCCCGCTGCTCGCGGCGCTGCGATTTTTGCGACATCGCCTCCGGCAGGCCCGACCCGCTCGACCGCGACGAGCCGCGCCGCGTGGCGGAAGAGGTTCGCGGGATGAACCTGAACTACTCCACCATCACCGGCGTGACCCGCGACGACCTCGAGGACGAGGGCGCCTGGCTCTACGCCGAGGTCGTGCGCAAGATCCACGAGCTCAACCCGCACACCGGCGTAGAGAACCTCACCCCCGATTTCTCCGGTAAGCCTGACCTGCTGCAGGAAGTCTTCGAGGCCCGCCCCGAGGTGTTCGCGCACAACGTGGAGACGGTGCCGCGCATCTTCAAGCGCATCCGCCCGGCCTTCCGCTACGACCGCTCGCTGGACGTGA
>OJLW01000210.1_pt1 | contig 32169 bp, 25 predicted proteins | sample 1597021 | NCBI WGS metagenome assembly OJLW01 (sample SAMEA3904676, study PRJEB24821) | metagenome | biome: Builtin; feature: hospital; material: surface | place: USA | collected 2013-06-03
GAGCATCACCATGCTGATTCCATTCCCGTTGTGAGGCAGACTGATCCAGGTACACCATGCTGATGATCCAGTCACGATGATCGTCCAAACAACCAGCGTGAGGACTCCAGAGATTCTTTCTCTCCGACCCAGTTGTCCACCAGAGAACTCATCAGTCCACTGCAATTCATTGGCAAATGATTCTCTTTCACCAATGCTGATCATTGTTTGCGCCACTATCCCAACGAGTGCAGTTGTGAGACCAACAGCAAGCCCTATTGATCTGAGCATGACGGCATCGTCGGGGTTTGAATTCGATTGAGGAAAAGCCGTTGGTGCTGACATGAGGAGTATGGAACGCATCAAGGACTGCTTCCTCGAGTCAAGATTCAGATACTCTGGAAGGGTGACAAAAAGAAGTTTTGATCGCAGCGAAGCAAGATATTTCCCAGCCGGGGTTTTCGATCCAACAAGAACCACAGATGCAACATCTGCTTCCAGTCTGCTTCCTGGGGTCACGGTAGCAGACTGAAGTTTTTTGATCATTCCTGCGTCATTGACCACAGCGACACTGAACTTTCGTCCGGTGAAGTTGCTCGGCGGGAGCACCCGGTTCACTGACGCATTGTCCAGCACGACAGTGGTAGGAGAATCGTCTCCACACTCCTCAAGACGCTGCTCAGGTGCTTTGTTGCTCTTTTTCCAGCATGTCGCAAAATCTTCTGATATCGCCAGCACCTGCTCGCCATCATGTCCTGCCAACATTGCATATTTTTGGGGCGGGGCATTGGAGATCTGAGAATAACTTGATTGGATCAAATCAAACTCTGAATCTGGAACGCCTACCACTTGCAACACGTTCGATGTGGCATCGAATGTTGTATTGTCTGAAGCGGTTCGTTCCATCGCAAGAGCCCAGGAGAATGATCCAAACAAGAGAAACCCGATGAGCAAACCAGAGATGCGGCGACGACGTGATGTTGTTCTCGCGAATTTCGCTGTGATCGGGTTCAACCCCACAGTTCTGATATGGGCATCCAACCAAGGAATCGTGAGGAGTGACAAAACACCCAGAGGCATTGCCGCACCAACTGGAACAAAGGGGAGTCTACCACATAAGATTGAAATCCCCATGTAGACCATCAATGCTCCAGAAAGCGCACCAACTGCACCTCCAATACGGAGCAAATTATTTTCCAGGTCCAGTGAGCGCCTCACTTTCTTCATGCGTCCAGATCGGTGCTCGGCTAGTTGTGCTGAGATCAGAGACACCAGCAGGGGGATCAGCACCAAGAAAGAGAAAACAAGAAGCAGCTCAGTCAGTTCGGGAAGTACTGGACTCCAGTATTCGCCAAAGAATACACCTAACTTCTGAACATAAATTGGCTGCAACCCGTATACAATTAGTCCGCCAATGAGCAGAGCCATCGCCCTGGGAAGGAACAACGCACCGTGGAGTGAGCTCCATGCTTTTGATTGCGACATTCCCGCAGCGCTCAATCCATCAATTATTGGTTGAGAACTCCGCCGGAGAGCCACATCGAAAAGTATGATCAAACCGCTTCCAAGTACTAGTAAAACCCAGCGCAGGGACAGCAGGTTGCTTAGTATCCCGTAGATGGGATTGGCATTCTGGTCGCCAAAATCATCGCCGATGGTAGTAACTTGTGGGGGATTCGCCGAATCGATGGTCTTGGGCGTCGAATCCCCCAACCAAAGTGTGGGGGCATGCGGAAGCTCAGCGGGAACCGTCCGGCTGGCAAAGTCCAGCTCTGGGCTCAGCGGTTGAACGATGAGACCACTGATCCGAAGCAATGACGTGGAACCAGATCCAACGGAGACCGTGTCCCCGATCTGTACATTCAGGGATTGAGCCAAGTGAATGGATACCGCAATTTCTCCTCCACTGGAGGGGAAAGATCCTTTTGTAAGAATCCCAGGCGTCTTACCCCCGTGCACAGTGGTCCGCACAATGGCAGTTGAAACGGAGTCATGCCCTGTGACGCGAAGGCTCTCGTCCAAGACTGGAGTGTAGCCACTTCGGCGAGCCACCTCCTCCTGATCCTTGGTCGCTCCGGCCATGGCATATCGATACCCACCTTGCGATGCAGAGACACTCGCGTTCAGAGCTTGGGTGAAGTGCGCATGCATGGAGGTGATCAGGAATACTGCGGCGCAGAACAGCACGATCACTACGCAGGTTGGAATCCAATCGCGTAGTTGTCGACGACAATAGAGGATGGGGATCTTACGGGAGACACTCATGCCGGAAGGTCTTTCTCCACTACTGCGGATCCGTCACCCACAAGGCGTATCAGTTGATCAGCAACAGATGCCACCTTTTCATCGTGCGTGGCGAGAACCACCGGTATTCTTGAGGTCTTCGAGATTTCGCGAAGCAGATGAGAGACATTGTCGGAGTTCTTCCGATCTAGAGCACCTGTTGGCTCATCGGCCAGGAGAACTGAGGGTGAGGAGGCGAGGGCGCGTGAGATGGCAACACGCTGTTTCTCGCCTCCGGATAGTGTCTGAATTCTGCGGTCCTCAAAGTCTTGAAGACCTACCATTGACAGCAGTGTATCCAATCGTGACCCAGAGACATCCACATTGTGCAGTTCACAGGATAGTCGAATGTTTTCGAGTACCGTCAAAAACGGCACCAACCTGTAGTCTTGATGTACTACGGAGAATCTTTGGGAACGCTTCTCTGGGAGTTCCTTCCCTTCAAGGAACAGCCTTCCAGACCGAACCTTCACCATGCCCAGGAGTGCAGAAAAAAGTGTGGACTTTCCACTGCCACTTGGTCCAACCACGGCTGTTGTCCCGATTGGGAAGTCGAGGTCCACATGGTCAAGGACAGGACGTTCTGACCCTGGATAGGTAACTGTCAAGTTACGTACTTCTAGCATGGAAGGCTTTCCCCTAAAATTTTCGAACGTCCACTGAGGACTGTCCGGGATGCGTGAGTTTCAGATCTTTGCAGTCTGTACGTCAGCCCGTGGAGCCAGCCCACGGACGGGTCCCCGTCTTCACAGTTCCGGCCGTCGTGCGCCATTCGCTGACAGCGTTGGGAAATGTATTCGAGGTGAGGATTGCCTTGAACTTGTGACCAGCCTGAAGTGGGTTGCAGGTGGTCTGAGCATGGGCCTGATCAGGCTGACAGCTGAGCACGACCTTTTCCCTGGAGCTGCTGCAGTGCGAGGAAGGAGCAGCATCGGCATGCGCTGCAATCGTGAGAGTTGTGCTCCCCAGAGAGGTGCCAGCAGCTGCTATCGCGATTCTCTTCTCCATTTTTCGCCAATCCCGGCATCGAGGTGAGTTGACAGTAGGTGCCTACTGCCAACTCATGACAGTAGCAGAGGCCGAAACCACTTGAACCGATCACCCATTCCTCCGAGTCATCCCTGAGCAGCTGAGGGAGATCGCCGACGTGTGACAATGATGTTGCCATCGGCCCCACCTGCCACCCACAGTGGCAGCACCCATGGATCCTCGGAAGTTCTCCACGGAAAACGGATGTCCATGACGAAACTTCCGCAGCTTCCCGACCGCTTGAGCTTTCTCCTACCGCAGCATGACGGCAATCTCGTCCACCTGCACGATGTGCACCACGAGATCGCGCAGCACAGTGGATGCCATGCTGACGACACCGCACCAAGACGCTCCCCCGACCGACATCACCCCCGGTGCCCAGCTACGCACCCAGGCGCTGACGAAGACCTATGGCTCCACCCATGCCCTCGACCACGTCGACCTCACCATCCCCGCTGGTCAGTCGGTCGCCGTCATGGGACCGTCTGGCTCGGGCAAGACCACCCTGTTGCACTGCCTGTCGGGGATCCTCTCCCCCGATTCCGGCAGCATCGAACTGAACCTGCCCAGACGTACCGTCAACGTCGAGTCCCTCACCACCGAGGACCGTGCCGGACTGCGACGTGAATCCCTCGGGTTCGTCTTCCAGCAGGGCATGCTCGTCCCCGAGCTCACTGCCGTGGAGAACACGGCACTGCCCCTCATGCTCAATGGCACACCGAAGGACGAGGCCATCCGCCATGCCGCCCAGTGGCTCAGCTCCATGGGGTTGGCTGGCATGGAGGAGCGCCGCATCGGTCAGCTCTCCGGGGGGCAGGCACAGCGAGTCGCCATTGCGAGGTCGCAGGTGATCAACCCAGCGATCGTCTTCGCCGACGAGCCCACCGGGGCCCTCGACTCGGCCACCGCCATCGAGGTGATGTCCATCCTGCTCGCGGCCACCACCGGACGCGGACGCACCCTTGTCGTCGTCACCCACGACGAGGACGTCGCCCGGCGCTGCCAACGCATCGTGGGGCTGCAGGATGGCCGGATCGTCTCCGACGAGCTGCGTCAACCCAATGGAAGGTGGTGACCATGACGTCCACGTCTGCTGCCGTCGAGCAGCCGAACCCGACGATCACCGTCCCCGAACCGCTGAAGGTCGAACCCAGGCGTCCAGCGACTCGGCAGATCCTCGCCATGACCCTGCGCGCCTCGATCTCCGATCGCTCCACCTGGCGGCTGCCCGTGATCGCTTTCGCCGTCATCTCGACGATCATCCTCGACGTCACCGGTGGTGCCGTGATGATGTGGCACATCCGCGGGGACAATGCCGCTTTCTACCGGGTGACCTCGACGATCGCCGTGGTACTGCTGATACTTCCCCTCATGACGCTGGCCTCCTCGGCAGCGAAGCTGTCGGCAAGACGCCGGGACGATCGACTGTCGTCGTTGAGACTCATCGGGGCGTCGGCGCATCTGCTACGAGTGATGACCCTGGCCGAGGCCGGGCTGCAGGCCCTCACCGGTGCGATCCTCGGCATCCTGGGATACCTGCTCTGCGTTCCAGCCCTGGGGCGGTTGTCGTTCAACGGTGAGGTCATCGGAGCACGTTCGGTGCTGCTCGGCCCCGTCCCCGTGATCGGGGTCATCGCGGCTCTGGTGCTGCTCGCCCTCACGAGTTCTGCCATCGGACTGCGCCGGGTCGACGTCTCACCGCTGGGAGTACGGATGCGCAGCCAGCCGACGTCGGTCTCGTGGGTCCGACTGGTCGTCGGTGGCATCATGCTGCTGCTCATCGTCTTCTCCCGGAAGATTCTGGGTTTCCTCGGAAGCCAGGCTGGCACCATCGGCGGGTACATCTTCGTCATCGCCTTCCTCACCATCGTCGTGGAGATCGCCAACATCATCGGGCCGAAACTGCTGTCCATGTGGTTCACTCACCGACTGCGCAAGGCCAGGAACGCGACCGAGCTCATTGCCGCCCGTCAGGTTCTGGAGAATCCACGCGCCGCCTGGACCCAGGTGGCCTCGCTGGGTGCGGTGTGCGTGGTGGGAATGTTCGGAGGCACGGGTGCGGCCTTCATGCAGCTGTTCGGCACCGGACCTGACGCCGACGAGGTCGCCCGCACCATCGGCCGAGACGTGCAGACCGGCGTCATGTTGCTCATCCTGTTCGCCTTCGCCACGGTTGCCTGCTCGGTGGGGGTCAATCAGGCTGCCGCAATCCTCGATCGTCGCCAGGTCGAGGTGGGACTGGACGTCGTCGGAATGGATCTGACGGCCCAGGACAAGGCACGACGCATCACAGTCCTGTCGCCGATGCGATTCGCCATGGCCATCGGCCTCATCGCCACCGGACTGCTACTCATCCCCCTGGTGGGCATGGCACTGCTCGCCAGGCCGGTTGCGGTGATCACCACCGTGGGCACCATTCTGCTGGGAGCCGGCATGGTCCGGTTGGGACTGTGGAGCACCCGTCCCCTCCTTGGTCGAGTGCTCGACGACGGGCTGGCACGTACCGAGTGAGGCGCGTGCGCAGGGCACCGGCCGGGCAGCAGCGATGGTCACCATCGACCGGTCCCTGCGCTGCCGATGGATCCTCACAGCCATCCGAGCATGTCACTCGGATGGTCAGGAATGGCCCTGGCGATGGCTCACGGACGACGCCCCGGACCAGCCCGCCCCCCGAGCCATCGAACCAGACACTTCTGGCTCAGTGCTCCGGGACTCACCAGCCAGTTCACCGGCTCGGATTCAGTACCCCAAGATCTCCTTGCGACGGGGCAGCCAGGCGATGGCGTCACGGATGCCGTCGGCCGGGGTCAACTCCGCGCTCCAACCGAGCAGGTCCTTGGCACGGTGTGAGACGGTGTAGGCACCGGCGACATCTCCGGGGCGTGGTGGGCCGTAGACGACATTGAGAGCCTTGCCAGTACCTTCCTCGAAGGCCTTGACGAGCTCCTTGACGGTCACGCCGTTCCCGGTGCCGATGTTGAACACCTGGTAGGGCTCGTCGGCGGTCACCTCGTCGAGGTGCTCCAGAGCGGCGACGTGGGCCTGGGCCAGGTCCCAGACATGGATGAAGTCGCGGATGCCGGAGCCGTCTCGGGTGGGCCACTCGACACCCGTGACGGTGAAGGTGGAGTCCTCCATCCAGGCGTCGATCATCTTGCCGAGCACGTGGGTGGGGTGTTCGATCTGCTGGCCGGTACGTAGCTTGGGATCCGAGCCGATCGGGTTGAAGTACCGCAGGCTGAGTGCCTTGAGGTCGGAGGCGTGGGCGGCGTCACGCAGGATGTGCTCCACCATGAACTTGGTGGTGGCGTACGGGCTGCCGGGGTCCAGCGCGGAGTCCTCGGTCACCTTGAACTCGTCGTCGGTGGCGTAAATGGACGCCGAGGAGGAGAACAGGACGCGATGCACACCGTTGCGCTCCATGCCCTTGAGCAGGGCGACCGTCTTGCCGACGTTGTTCTCGTAGTAGCCCAGCGGGTCGACGACCGACTCCGGGACGATGATCTTGGCCGCGCAGTGCACGACGGCGTCGATGCCCTGCTCGGTGAAGACCCGGTCGAGCAAGGGCTGGTCGGCGATGTCGCCCTCGTAGAAGGTGCGGTCCTTGACGAATTCGCGTCTTCCCGCCGACAAGTCGTCCAGAATGACGACCTCGTGGCCCGCTTCCTCACAGGCCGAGGCCACCGTCGACCCGATGTAGCCGGCTCCGCCGGTGATGAGAATCCGCATGAGTCCTCCGAATTGCTGGTGATGGACACCATGTTATGCGGTGCGATGCAGGGCCATGTACATCGGTGGCCGTGAATCCCCACGCCCGCGACCACCACACCTACGAGGGCCCCATCATGTGGCCGAAGGGCCTTGTAGTGCAGGTGCACGGGTTGTCCGGAGAGGCTGCGGTCGTCCCACCGACCCTCAGAATCCAGGGGAGCAGGAGCCCATGCCCGAGGTGCGTCGAACAAGGTGTGTCGAACAGGCCCCCACCCAGCCGGCCGAGCCGTCCCGGCACGACGACCTGCCACCTTCCAGGGGCCACATAAACTGGAAGCCATGGCAACCAACCGGATCGACCAGACGAGCGGTTCTGCTGACCCTGCCGACCTCACCGGATCCTCCCCCAGCAGCGACGAGGCTGCCACGCGCCGCCAGGAGTCGCACTCCCGCCCGCCCGGCCAGCCCAGCGCTCCCCGGGAGCAGGGCAGAACCGACCAGCAGGAGTCGCCGGCCAAGGGATCCTCCGGACGAGCCACGTCCTCGGTACGTGCCCGGTTGGGGCGCCTCGGGGCGAACCGATCCTCCGAGGAGCAGTTGTCGATCCCCGGGATGGAGGAGGTGCTCAACCCCACCGTCGACGACGGGCGCCCCACCGACCCGGAGCGGACCCTGTGGGTCGACATGACCCTCATCACGGTGTTGACGACCCTCACCATCGTGCCGTACCTGGCTGCAAGCATCCAGGCACCGATCCCCGAATATGTCGCCGCCCTCGTCTCGTCGATCATCATGGTGTTCAGCCTGTTGCTGCGTCGGGATCATCCGGGGGCGCTCATGGCCCTGCTGCTGGTTGGCGGACTCATCCAGCTCATCTTCGTCCCGTTCCCGGTGCTGTCGATCATTGCCGTGCCGATCGCCTCGTACGCCGTGGGTCGGTGGACGGCAGGGCGTCAGTCACGCATCATCCTGTGGCTCGGCACGATCGGTGCCATTCTGGGGCCGTTGCGCTGGCGGGACACTCTGGCTGCCGACTACGACTCCTCCGGCACCCCGTGGGTCATGTGGTTTCTCGCCACGACGGTGTGTCTCGGCCTGGTCGTCACCCCCTATGCGGTGGGCAGACGACTGCGTGAGGCGGCGCTCATCGAGTCCCAGCAACGCATCGCCAAGGCCCAGCGGTTCCGGGCGATCCTCGCCGAGCGTGAGCAGGCAGCTCGCATGGCCGAGGAACGCACCCGCAACGACATCGCCCGGGAACTGCACGACATCGTCGCCCATTCCCTGTCGGTGATGATCGTGCAGGCCGAGGGCGGCAAGGCCCTGGCCACGAAGAAGCCCGAGGCGGCCATCGACGTGCTCGACACCATCGCCGACACCGGACGCGACGCCCTGGTCGAGATGCGTCGCATCGTCGGCGTGCTGCGTCAGGACCCGGATGCCAAGGCCGACTACGCTCCCTCCCCCGGCCTGGCCGACATCCCGGAGCTGGTGGCGAAGTCCGGACCACGCGTGCAGTTGCAGGTGCACGGGCAACGCCCCGAGGTGTCCCAGACGATCGGTCTGACGGCCTTCCGGGTGGTGCAGGAGGCCCTCACCAATGTGCTCAAACACGCCGGCCCCACCGCCCATGCGACGGTGGACGTCGACTACGGCCCCCGCCTCATCACCCTGCGCATCGACGACGACGGCTATGGCGACGCGGTCAAGGGGGACGGGATGGGACACGGCCTGCAGGGCATGCGGGAGCGCGTCTCATCGATGGGTGGTGCGCTCACCGTGGGACCGCGTGAGGAAGGTGGCTTCTGCGTCGCGGCAACCCTGCCGGTCGTGACGGACTCACGATTGCGGTGAGGCAGGGCTTTCCCAACCTCACGCGGACACCCCAGATCGAGTACCACCGCGGCATCACGTGCAGTGGATGCTCGGACGATCGGGGCATGAAGTACCATCAATCTGTGTCGACTCGTAGCTCCGTGTGGTATCTGGATCGCGTGGTCCTCGTCATGGCTGTGTCGCTGGGGCTTTTCGGACTGGTGGCGTGGGCGATCCTTCCGCCCTCCCAGGCGCCGCTGGGCACGTCCTTGGGCATCTCTGCCGCATCCTGGCTCGTGACGTTGGTCCTCGGCCTGGTACTGCGTCCGTTTCCCACCAAGCTGACCGGCAAGGTTGACGCCGACGAGATGAGGAATGCCGTCGCCAGGAAGATGTCCATCGCGTGGCTTGGGACGACGTGGCCTGCGCTCATCCTGTTCGTCCTTGCGTTCCTGCTGCACCTGCCCCGCGCATTCGTCCTCCTCGGCATGATTGCCGACGGCGTGACAATGTTCCTCCTCCTTCACTCGACCGATCAGCGGCTGGAACAATTCGCCGAGACCTGGTGCGGCGACCAGTACGATCCGGCGAATCCAGAGATCGACAAGTTCCTGCACGACACGCCCCCTGCGAGCCTGTCCTGAGGGTGCCCGCCACCCGGCGACGACCGGGGGACTGCTGGGTTCGGGTTCCCCATGTCGGCCATTGCAGCCAGGCCCATTGGGCTGCCGTCACGCACGAGCGTCGGTGTCAGAGGTGATGGATGGGCACCACGATGGAGCCCATGACACAACGAACCACACCAGATCGTGACCCAGGCGGATACACTGGCGCCAACCACGAAGTCACCGGGAGGAATCACCATGGCCGAACCCATCCGCGTCCTCCTGGTCGACGACCAGTCCCTGGTCCGCTCGGGATTCCGCATGCTCATCGATTCCGAGGATGACATGGCGGTTGTCGGTGAGGCGTCGAACGGCGCCGAGGCGTTGGAGAAACTGCGCACCATCGAGGTGGACGTCGCCCTCATGGACATCCGCATGCCGGTGATGGACGGGGTGGAGACCACCCGCAGGATTGCCGCGTCCAGCCTGCCCACCAGGGTGATGATCCTCACCACCTTCGACCTGGACGAGTACGTCTACGCTGCCCTCAAGGCCGGCGCCTCCGGGTTCCTCCTCAAAGACGCCCGCCCCGCCGAGCTGCTCTCGGCCATTCGTTCCGTGGCGGACGGGGAGGCGGTCGTGGCACCGTCTGCCACCAAGCGTCTGCTCGACCACGTCGTGCCCACCCTGCCCGCCGATCCCCATGCCGCCGACGAGCGGCTCGCCTCGCTCACCGACCGGGAGCGCGAGGTGCTGGTGGAGATCGCCAAGGGTGCCACCAACGCCGAGATCGCCCAGACCCTCTACATGGCCGAGGGCACCGTCAAGACCCACATCGGACGTCTGCTGAGCAAGCTGGACTGCCGTGACCGGGTGGGTCTGGTGCTGCTGGCCCACGAGGTCGGCCTGGTGCGCTGAGCGTGTGGGGATGGCTCCCCATACCAGCCCCGTTTGCACACCCCTGTGACCAACGCTGCCCCGTGGTCAAGGGGCCTCGCAGTCAACGCGGCCCGCGGCACACGCGCCCTTGCGCAGGGTTCATCGAGTTTGCTCAGGATTCATCGAAACCGCGGGCCAGAACCCACCTCGCCCTGAGTCGCGGCGCAACCCACGCCCAGTCTGCCCCGTCTCGGGGGACCGGCTCGTGCCAAGCCGACGGCATTCCCCAGTGCTCATCCACCGGTATCGGCCCCAACCACCCCACACCTTCCCCGGTCGGAGCCATTTTTCATCCCACGGAAGGATGCCGGCCACCCGGCTCGTTGCATACCGTGTGTGCCATGACGGCGAAAGACGCCTCTTCCCGACGAAAGGCCATCATGACCACACCACCGCGTTACGCAGTCAGCCCTGCAGATTCGGCTGCTGGCTCCTCGACGATCGCCCCCGACGCTGCCGCCGGCCTGCGGCTCAGCAAGGTGTACGGATCCGACGAGACCCGTGTCATCGCACTGGACCAGGTCGACGTGCGTTTCGCCCGCGGCACCTTCACCGCGATCATGGGCCCGTCCGGATCGGGCAAGTCAACCCTCATGCACTGCTTGGCGGGCCTGGACACCATCACCTCCGGACGTGCCTTCCTCAATGGTCACGAGCTCAACACCATGCCCGACAAGCAGCTCACCAGACTGCGTCGTGAGGAGGTCGGGTTCATCTTCCAGTCGTTCAACCTGTTGCCGATGCTCACCGCCAAGCAGAACATCCTGCTTCCCCTGGAGCTTGCCGGCAGGAAGCCCGACAAGGAACTCTTCGACCAGATCGTGGATGAGCTGGGCATCGCCAACCGACTGGGGCACCGTCCCTCGGAGCTCTCGGGTGGTCAGCAGCAACGCGTGGCCTGCGCCCGCGCCATGGTGACCCGTCCCTCGGTGGTCTTCGCCGACGAGCCGACTGGTGCCCTGGACTCCAAGGCCGGCACCCGTCTGTTGGAGTACATGCGCCACAGCGTCGACGACCGCGGCCAGACGATCATCATGGTCACCCACGACCCGCGCGCCGCGTCCTACGCCGACCGGGCGCTCATGCTCTTCGACGGCCATATCGTCGATGACTTCGAGTCCCCGCAAGCCGAAACCATCAGCACGGCCCTGGCCAGTCTGGAGGCGTGATGATCAGCCAAGCTCTCAAGGAAGTGCGCTACCACCCCGGCAGGGTGGTGGCCACCATCGTCGCCATCGCCATCTCGATCGGCTTCCTGTCGACGATCTCCATCTTCCTGCGCACCCAGGGCACCGCCGAGGGCAAGCGTCAGGCCATCTACAGTACGAGGGCCGACTCGGTCGTCACGGTCACCAAGGCCATCGAGAAGCCCGACAAGGTCACCAAGGCCATCGAGGACACCGACGGCGTCAAGGACGTCGAGCTGCTGTACAGCAGCTCGGGCATGGCCAGCCACAACGGCTCGGACGTCATGGGCACCAGCTACAGCACCCCGTCCGAGGGATTCCGGTGGTCGAAGCTCACCGAGGGAAAGTGGCCCGAGAAGCCCAACCAGGTCGTCGCCTCCAAGGACGGCGCCAAGAAACTCGACCTCAAGGTGGGCGACACCTTCAAGTTCAACGATCAGGACGCCACCTTGGTCGGCATCGCCGATGAGCCCAAGGCCCTGCTCAACGAGACCTTCTACGTCGACGGGCCGGGAGAATCGGACGACGGCGACGACAGCACCTGGTTGGTGCACGTCAAGCCGGGGTCCGACGCCACTGCCGTCAACAAGGCGATCGTCAAGAACGTCGCGGGCGTGCAGAAGTTCGACACCAACGACCCCGTCACGGCACAGACCGCCAAACAGTTCCAGGACGCGTCGATCAAGGATCTCATCGGCAGCTTCGACGTCACCAAGTACGGCCTCATGATCTTCGGTGCCATCGCGTTGCTGGTGGGGGTCATCATCATCAGCACGACCTTCGGCATCCTGCTGGCGCAGCGTCGCCGTCAGATCGGCCTCATGCGTGCCGTGGGTGCTTCCGGGGGGTACGTGCGCCGCATGGTCCTCGGGGAGGCCATCGTGCTCGGTGTGCTCGGCTCCCTGTTCGGCATCGTCCTGGGCATCGTGCTCTCCCTCATCGGTGCCGCCCGCACCGGTGCCCTGTGGTTCGGTCTGAGCTGGCCGGTGGGTGAGCTGGTCGGTGAGTTCCTCATCGGCGTGCTCATCACGGTCCTGGCTGCCTTCCTGCCCGCCATCAGGGCCACTCGGGTGGCTCCGTTGGAAGCGCTGCGCCCGGTTCCCACCGTGGAGGAGCGTAGGAAGGCGTCGATCGCACGCATCATCGTGTGCTCACTGCTGTTCCTCATCGGTGTCGGGCTGTCGGTGCTCACCTTCCGCGTCGACAATCTGGCATCCATCCCGGTGGCCATCGGCTCGGCGATCCTCCTGTCGATCGCGGTGCTCGCGGCGGCCCCGCTGTACGTGCCCAGTCTCATCAAGCTCTTCGGACTGGTCATTCGTCCGTTCGGTCCGACGGCACGGCTGTCGACCTCCAACGCAGTGCGCAACCCGAGCCGCACCTCGCTGACGGCCGTGGCCCTCATGCTGGCAGTCGGCCTGTCGATGACCCTGCAGATCGGTACCGCGACCATGCGTTCCACCGGTGATCGGATGATCGAGGAACACTTCCCGGTCGACATGCAGATCTCGACGCTGCCTCCCCTGGACGAGGAACCCGCCCCGGACGGGGAGCAGAGCCCTGCAAACGCACAATCGGGGTCGTCCAAGGCGCCTGATGCCACCGCTGGGGCGTCGAACGGAAGATCTGGGGAGGCTCCGGTACTGCCCAAGACCGCGCTGCGCACGATTGACGACCTGCCCAACGTCGCCTCACAGCTGCAGCTTGAGAGCACGCTGGCCGATCTCGGCGACAAGGACAAGGCTTCGTACGAGAGCTCCACGGTCGTCTACGGCGCCGAGAAGGACAAGATGTCGCAGATCAGCGACGTCGTCTCCGAGAAGATGAATGACGACACCATTCTGGTCAACGAGAACTCGCAGTTCAGGACGGGGGAGAAGATCAAGGTCGCAGGATCGAAGGGGACGATCGAGCTCTCCGTCGTGAAGATCTCCGGTGTCCTCGACTTCAGCGAGGCCCTGACCACCACATCCACTCTCGACCGGCTCTCCGACACTCGACAGGTGAGCGCAGTGTGGATGAAGATGCAGGATCGCACCAACATGACCTCGGTCATGCAACGGCTCACGCCCCTGATGTCCACCTCGGGCGTCAGCGTCAACGGCGGCTTCCCGGCAGCCGGCATGCTCGACAAGATCTTGGACGTCATCCTCATGATCATCACGGCCCTGCTGGGCGTGGCAGTGCTCATCGCCCTGGTGGGTGTGGCCAACACCCTGGGCCTGTCGGTGCTGGAGCGACGCCGCGAGTCGGCGTTGCTGCGGGCCATGGGCATGCAGAAGCGCAGTCTGCGTCTCATGCTGCTCCACGAGGCCCTGCAGACCAGCTTCGTCGGGGTGTTCGTCGGAGTGGTCGCCGGTGGATACTTCGCCTGGTTGGGGATCTCGTCGATCTTCCGGACTGCCGACACCAATGTGCAGATACACTTCGGCGTCGACTGGCCGTGGACGATCGGGCTCATCCTCATCTGCATGGCGGCCGCTGCGTTGGCATCGATATTGCCGGGCAGCCATGCCGCCCGGACGGCACCGACCGAGGCGCTTGCCGAGGAGTGAGTCTGCTGAGCTGAATGGTGGGTGACGCCGCTGCCACCGTGATGACGGCCCGCACCACCTGACGATGACCGTGGTGGTGTCACCCACACCAGAACAGCTCGACGCATGACTGGCCCGGCCCCGAAAAGGGGTCGGGCCAGGTGCCGTGTCCACCTCCCCCCTCGGACCGAGGTCAGATCGAGATGAACTCGGACCGGAATCCGATCGAGACGAACAACGCGTACCCGGCAGCACGAGGATCGAGCAGACACCTCGTCCACACCCCTGCGATGAGTTCGGCGATGCCCACGATCCGGTGGGGACACATGGCGTGGGAATCATGACAGTGTCCCTTGCCAGTTCGGCATTGACCACACCTGCATGGCGTTCAGGACGTCACCTGGTTCGGAAGCAACCCCTACACTGGCAGTCGTGACCCACGTCTGGAAGATCCTCACCGCAGCGGCAACGGTGTTCCTCCTTGCCATGGCCGGTCTGCTGTTCGTTCTGGCTGACCGCAACCAGACATTCCTTGCCACCGGCGATCACATCACCGGAGTCGTCACCCAGACCAGCACCGCTTCCCGGCTGTGTGAGGATCCCTGGCAGCGGACCAGGCGACGTGCCTGCACTGTGGCGGCCATCACGTACCACGATGAGGGGCACGACGGGATCCTCCTGTCCCCGCCGCTGTCGAACGGTCAGCTCTCCCAGGGTGACCGCGTCAACCTGGTCATCGACCGGCAGGGGCATGACGTTGACGACGACATCGTTGCCCTGGACAAGCCGCTGGGCATCAAGTACCGGATGGTTCCGTGGTTGTTCGTCGCTGCAGCCGTCGGCGTGGCCGGCTGGGGCGTGCGCTCTCAGAAGAGGCCAACGACCTGACCGTTGTCGTCGATGTCGATGCGTTCGGCAGCCGGATGGGCTCCCAGTCCGGGCATGGTGCGCATGTTGCCGCAGATCGCGTAGACGTACCCGGCGCCCACGGCAGCGCGCACCTCACGCACCGACAGACGCCAACCGGTGGGACGGCCCTTGAGCTGGGGGTCGTGGGACAGCGACAGGTGGGTCTTGGCCATGACGACGGGCAGTCGGCCGTAGCCCAGCTCCTCGAAGTGGGCGAGGTCCTTGTCGGCCTGCGGCGAGATGTCGATGCCGTCGGCCCCGTAGACCTCGGTGGCAATCTTCTCGATCTTGGTCTCCAGACTGTCGGCCAGGTCATAGGTGTACCGAAAATCGGTGGGCTGGTCACAGGCGTCGACGACGGCGCGAGCCAGCTCCATAGCTCCGTTGCCTCCATCGACGACGTGGGTGGAGGCGGCGAAGTGAGCACCTTCCTGCTCGGCGACACGGCGCACCGCTTCGATCTCGTCGTCATGGTCGTCGGGGAAGACGTTGAGTGCCACGATCGGCGACACCCCGAAGGTGCGGACGATCTCGATGTGCTTGCGCAGGTTGTCGGCACCGGCGAGTACGTCCTCGGGGCTGTCGGCAAGCATGTCGGGGGGTAGTGGTTTCCCGGCGACGATCTTGTAACGTCCCGAGTGTGTCTTGAGGGCGCGAACCGTCACCACCAGGACGGCGGCGTCGGGGCGCAGACCAGAGGTGCGGCACTTGATGTTGAAGAACCGCTCGGCCCCCATGTCGGCACCGAATCCGGCCTCGGTGAGCAGGAAGTCACCGCACCTGCTGCCCACCCGGTCGGCGATGACCGAGGAGTTTCCGGTGGCGATGTTGCCGAATGGTCCGGCGTGGACGAGCACCGGGGTGTTCTCGGTGGTCTGCAGCAGGTTGGGTTTGATGGCGTCCTTCATGATGACGGTCATGGCACCTGCCGCATGGAGGTCCTCGGCACTCACCGGCTCACCGCTGCGGGTGTAGGCGACGACGATGCGCCCCAGCCGGGCTCGTAGGTCGGCCAGCGAGGTGGCCAGGGACAGGATGACGCCGACCTCGCTGGCTGCGGTGATGTCGAATCCGGTCTGCCGGGGCACACCGTCGATCCTGGATCCCAGACCGACGATGGTGTTGCGCAGGGCCCGGTCGTTGACGTCGACCACGCGACGCCACGAGATGGAGTGTGGTTCGATGTCGAGGGCGTTGCCCTGGTGCAGGTGATTGTCAATCATTGCCGCCAGGAGGTTGTGGGCGGCGGTGATGGCGTGGAAGTCGCCTGTGAGGTGCAGGTTGAGCTTCTCCATGGGGAGCACCTGGGAGTATCCGGCCCCGGCAGCGCCGCCCTTGATGCCGAAGGTCGGTCCCATCGAGGGTTGACGCAGGGCGAGCATCGTCTTCCTGCCGATCTTCTCGAGTCCCTGGGCCAGTCCGACTGCCGTCGTCGTCTTGCCCTCGCCCAGTGGGGTGGGGGTCACTGCGGTGACGACGACGTACTTGGCACGGGGGCGTCCCTCGTGGGCCTGCTCGATGTCCAGGGACACCTTGGCGACGTCGCGGCCGTAATGCTCGAGGTAGCTCTCCGGGATCGAGGCCCGGTTCGCAACGTGCTCAATGGGCTCGAGGCGAGCCTCCCGGGCGATCTGCAGATCCGACTTCATCGCCATGTCCTCCATATCGTCGTTGCCTGGTCGTCGCCTGTCGGCGCGGTACTGGTGACCCTACTGCCCAATATCGTAGGTGGATCCGACACGGGGCGACGTCATCCCCCCGGCTTGCACCATCCGATTCTGAATGTGGATCACGTACCGCCGCATGTGTTGACAGCAGGTTTCATCCTGCCGCACCGTGGCGGTTCGGTGACACAACACGGCGCGTCACTCCGTTGCTCCGGCTGCTCGACCAGCGTCGTCACGTCATAGGATCCGCGCACATCACAGACGTCTGAACGCCTGCCCGGCGGAGTTCATGTCGCGCAGTGCCATGATCGGATTTCCTGCTCGCAACTTCTTGGTCTTCCGGCGGAGGCACCAAAAGGCCCGCAGCCATGGGTTCTCGGCAGCCTCGTGACACCCTCGTGGTCGCACATCCCATACTTTTCTGGCACGCGTAGGATCGTCTCAGCCGACATGTGTCGACGAAGGAGAGTTCGTGTTCTGGCAGAACCTCAAGTGCCTGTGGCATCACCCCAGGTTCCGCAGGATCCTTGGGGTACGCATCTTCACCCAGGCTGCGGACGGCACCCTACAGGTGGGCATGGCCTCCTACGTCCTGTTGTCGCCGGAGCAGCAGCCGGACGCGTGGTCCATTGCCATGGTGCTTGCCATCACGCTGCTGCCCTTCTGTCTGCTCGGCCCATTCGTCTCCTTGGTGCTGGATCGATGGTCACGGCAACGCATCCTCGTGGGTACCGACGGTCTGCGTTGCCTCATCGCCCTGATGCTGGGCGTACTGGTGTGGAACGGCGCACGCGACAAGGCCTCCCACATCGCCCTGCTCATCCTGCTGCTGGTGGCGATGAGCATGAACCGTTTCCTGCTCACGGCACTCACTGCCGGGCTGGAACACACCATTGACAAGCGCGAATATCTGACGGCCTCGTCGATCATGCCGATCATCGGGCCGCTGGGGCTCATGCTGGGTGCCGTCATCGCGACTGCCGTGCGCCTGATCGCCGGCCGACACATGCCGGTGCATCATGCCGACACCATCATCTTCGTCATCTCGGCGACGCTCTTCGCATTCTCGGTGGGTCTGGGCATGCGATTCGACCGTTGGGAGCTCGGACCGACCCGCATCGATCGCAGCGAGCGTGCCTCCGACGTGTTGCGCTCGGCCCTGGAGGGGTTCCGTCACTGCGCCAAGCTGCCCACGGTACGTACTGGGTTGACGTTCATCGGCGTCCAGCGGGTGCTGTTCGGGGTGTACTCGGTGGCAATGATCCTCGGCTACCGTAATCTGCTGCACGCCCAGACCGACATCAACGGGGCGATGGGCGACATGATGGTGTGGGGTGTCGTCATGGGAACGGGGATCGTGCTGTCGGCAGCATTCATGCCCCCCTTGGTGCACGGCATCGGTATGCGACGTGCCCTGACCAGTCTCATGGTCGCCACCGCCGTGGTGCAGGTGTTCCCCGGGTCGATCATCAATCGATTCGCCCTGCTCATTGCGTCGTTCTTCATCGGTCTGTTCGCCCAATCGGTCAAGGCGGGCACCGACACCATCTGTCAGGCCCACGTCGCCGACGCCTTCAAGGGACGTGTCTTCATCGTCTACGACATGGTCTACAACGCAGCCTTCGTCGCCGGATCCGCGCTGGCTGCAGCTCTCGTCCCCGATGAGGGCATGTCCACCCCGCACCTCCTGGGTCTGGGTGGGGCGTACCTGCTGCTGGGGATCGGTTTCCTGCTGCGCACCCATCGCTACGGCGACACGGAGTTCAATCGGGGCACTGCCCTGGGCGGGGAACCACTGGCCATCCAGAAGACCCTGCCCGAGAGGTGACCTGGCCCGAGGGATGACCTGGCCCCGCCATGTCAACCGTGGCTCGGCCAATGGCCCAACGATGCCAATGCCCGAGCCAGATCCGCTCAAGAGTGAGCTGACACCGGTGCAAACCATGCACACATGCAGGAACACGTAGGACCGGACCCGTCAGCGACGGCCGCCAACCCTGCACATGTGAAGGTGTGAAGGACTGACAATGCCCGACGTCGTGCTGACCCCACGACGTCGTGCCGAACGCCTCCAGCTGCGGGGCCGACCCCGACGTGGCATTGGCTCACCGCCTCACACCACTCGGGTACGTGGTCGTCCCTCCATCACCTCCTGAAGCACGGTGACGGTCTCATCCGACAGGTCGACGCCGATGCGACGCGCCTGGCGCGCCAACAGGTACACCAGACGTTCCGTCTCACAACGATCATCGGCCAGGTGAGCGATACGGATCTGTGTGGTGAGCAGCACCTCATCCTGGGGGCACGCACTCAACGCTCGATTCACGGCGCGTCGGGCTCCGTCGAGATCACCTTCGGCCATCCGACGCCGAGCCAGCTCGGCCCCGATGTCGCGGATGGTCTGCACCATCTCCAACCGCCATTCCTCAGCCCACAACCACTGCCCAGGGGCGGCATCGGCAAGTGGTGCACCGCGCACCAGGTCCAGGGCTCCGGCAAGTGCCGCATCGGTGGCACGGGCCACTCCAGCGGTGATGAGGACCTCGAGATGCTCCCAGTCGGTGGTGATCTCGTCACAGAGCCGCAGACGCCCGTCATAGGCGTCAGCCAGATAGGGCTCGCCAGAGTCGTCATTGCCCAACCACCGTCGCAACCGGGACAGATTGGATCGTCGGGTGGTTTCGGCAACCAGCAAACTGTCGGACATCTGGGTGGAACGGGCCCCGGGGTGGGCCAGGATCCACGCCGCGTACTCCAAGCACTGGCGTCGAGCCTTGCTGGGAATCTGACCACGGGCACCGACCAGATCGACCGGGCCCAACAGCCGTAGCACAGGGCTGGGCCCTGCACTGGATGATGGATTGGTCGTCATCGTGTCCTCCAGAAGTACCTTGCCAGTGATGGGTTCAGGTCGTCGTATCCTTGCAGGCTCTCGGTCTGGTGGCTCGTCCATGCTGTGAGAAGGCTGGAGAAGAGCGGTCCGAGGCGGGTCCCCGCCGCTTTCATCATTGTCAAGAACCTCGCCTGAACTGTCCGGGGTGAGCCCATCCGGTCCGGAAGACCCGTGTGCCGTCCCGCCGTCCCACCACGGGGCTGGCTCATCTGCTTGTTGACCAGTGAGCTCCACCAAGTCGACTATGGCCCGTCTCATGGGACGATCGACGCCCTGCACCTCGAAGGTGGTTCGTCCCATCTGCCCGACGATCTGGCCGGCACCTGATCGGGCTTGTTCCGCAACACCCGGACGTTCCCGCCCTGCACGTTCCGCAACGTGAATGACCAGTCCACCGGATGCCGATCCGAGGTGGACGAGCACCATGCCGGCAGCCCGGACCGCCGCAACGTCGTCAACGTCAATCGGCTCGTCGGCAAGGATGACGCGCACCACCTCAGGCGCCGCCATGTCATGCGAATGGGGGTGGGCTCGGGAGGTCCACCACTGCAGTGCCCGGCTCACCTCGTCGGTGGTCATCGGCTGGACGTCCTCGATCCCGATCTGGGCGAGCCAGCGCAATGACTCCCCCACCACGATCACGTCGACCCCGCTGCTCCATCTCGAAGCCACCAGGCACAGGCCGATCGCCGCCACCAGACTCTGGCAGAGCCGATCAGGGCCTTCAACCGTCACTAGGCCCGGGGAATCGGCAAGGTCCATGAGCATCGGGGTACCGTCGAGTCGCTGGCCAAGCACGACGGTCGTCGCCGTGAGTTCATCACCCGTCTGTCCGGACAGCTGACGTGGCAGTGCCTCATTGGAGGAGCACGACACCTCCCCACTGGAGACCTCGTACTCCGCCATGTCATCGTCATGGAGCGCCTCGGTACCGGGTTCATCATCGACATTGCCGTCTCGTGCGTCGCTCGCATGTTCCGGCTCCGTGGCGTCGTCAAGCTCTTCGAGTCCCTCGGTCATGGAGCGGATCAGTTCGCTGGCCGCCGTGGTACGGGCACGCCACGGCGCATCCGGGGCATCGGTGACCTCACTGGTTGGGTCGATGGACATGCTGATCTGATCCTCGGGCACGATGACCGGGCCTCTCGCCTCGGCTGACGCCCAGCTGTCTGCAGCCGTCTCGCCCATGGTCCCAGCCCCATCAGACCCAACGGCTCCGGCTGCGTCCAGGAGCTGCTTGGTCCGTTGCCGTTCCTCGGGCACGGCCGGAATCCTCCTACCCACCTTGCGACTGAAGAGCTGCTGCCGACGTCTGCTCACCAGTGCCCCCGAGATGCCACCAGCCAGGAACAGGCTCATCCCGGACAGGGCTCGCACGAGCAACTCGGAATCCGCCCCAGTACCATCGCCGTCCCGGGGCAACCCACCGGTGGGATCCGACCCCACGGCACGTGACGCAGCTGCAGCAGACGTATCTTCACTCGCCCCTGCGGTGGGTCGAGGTGATGGCCCGACCTCTGCAGCAGACGATGCCGTGGCTTCCGGGGCACCCGCAGAACCGGTCGGGGAAGGCACATCCGGCACCAGCGGTATCCGTGTCCCGACACCAGTCGACGACGTCTCGCTGCCAGCAGGGATTCCACCGGTACTCCCCGGGGTCGGAACCAATGGTGTGGAGGTGTGCGTGCCAAGTTCCGTGGTGGCGGAATCCATCTCGTCATGGGGCCCGTGGGAAGCCTTCGGCCGTGTCGGACTGGCAGATTCAACTCCTTCGGAAGCAGTCGTGCGGCTGGCAGCCGCCTCGTACGTCCTGCCACCATCATGCTGTGCCGTTCGGTGTGCAGTACCGTCATCCTGCCCGGACGCATGCTCAGAGGTGCTCGGCACCGTGATCTGCCATCCCACATCGATGACGTCGGGATCGGTGACGAGATCACGATTGAGCTGCCAGATCTGTGGCCAGGCATCGGCATCTCCCAAATGTTCCCGGGCAAGCTTGCTCAAGGTGTCGCCCCGGTGCACCACCACCGTCGTCGTCGAGGGATGGGAGAGGGACGAGTCGGATGACGGCGCAGCTGCCGAGTCAGTGCTCGAGGAGGAAGCCTCCGCAGTGGCACCATCGGTCGCCGCAGAGTCGGTACGGGAGAGGTCTCCTGCCCCGTGCGCAGGATCAACGGTCGTACCGGTGTTCGGAAGATTCCATGTGCCAGCAGCGGGAGCACCCGGCGCGGACGTGGGAGGCGTGGAATCAGAGAATGTGGTACCCGCGTCGAGTGTGTCGGCTCCCGGCGTGGCTGGGTTGTGGGTGCCGAGACCGTGCATGCCGGCTTGGGGCAGCTTGATCTGGTCACCCACTGGCAGATGCTGCACATCCATCCCCGGGTTGGCCCTGGCGATCTGGTGCCAGGCAGTCCCCTCGCCGTAGACACGCTCCGCGAGACTCCACAGATCGTCCGTGGCACTGATTCGATACATGTCGTAACCGGGTTCTGCAGTCATCTTCCGGGCAGGCCCCGACGCCCGTGCGGAGTCGTAATCCGTGAACTCCATCGGCCGATTCTGGGATCCCCGCACCTCCTGACTGATGCTCCCACTCGTCTCCGATCGCCCCGGGACGTCTTCCTGCAGCATCGAGTCGCCTCGCGTCTGCTGAGCGATGCCGACCGCTGCGACAGTGGTGTTCTGCTGTGTGGGGCAGCTGCCGCGTGCCGCCGGTGCGAGGATGGCGAGACTTGCCACCAGAAGTCCCGCAGCCAATCCCTGGACCAGGGAGAGTCCGGGCAGGGTGACATGCACGCGACTGTGAGTCGCCAGAGCGACTGCCTCGATGACGACACTCAGGGTGAAGACGAACCACGCCGCCCACCCAGTGACGGTCACCAGCCCCAGGACGATGGTGCCGTCGTCAGGACCCATGAGTGCTGACGGGCTCAGCCGCGCCAATCCGTCCAGACGTCCCCAGGCCAGCAGGGCCGTGGGGCTCCCGATGACGAGAGCAGCGAGCAGAATGGTTGAGCCCACCGATGTGATGAGACGTTTCATGGTGTGCGCTCCCGGTGACTGTCGACGGGAGCCTGTGCGCTCCCATTGACGTGGATGGATCCGGGTAGTGGCAGCCCAAGATCCGACAGGGACACGGTGCAGCTCACCGAGGCACTGACGCTGCCACGGGTACCGACCCGTCTGGAGAAGGTGTCTGCAGCGATGTGCAGTGACGCTCCCCGGCATCGTGTTCCGGCCAGTTCGGCGGATCCGGCCTCAGCTCCCGCAGTGACAGCCTGGCCGGATGAATGGGCCATGGCCGCCGTCCGTGCCGCGGACTGGGAGGCTGACTGCACGTCGGCTCGAGCCTGCCAGACTCGCCAGGAAGCGGTAGCCGCGGACACGATGAGAATGACCAGCGGCAGCAGAAGCACAGCCTCCACCGAGACCGCGCCACGCTGCCGGTGACGTGGTCCTCGACTCCCCGGGACACGAAGGTGTTGCCACGAGCCGGTCATCATTCGAGTGCTCACCCCGGTTGCACTTTGCTGAGACGTTCCGATGCGAATCATGTTCCCTCCTTGGGAGCCACGGCATGGGCACGCACGGTGGTGAACCGCCCCGCCGGGAAGAACCTCGCAGCCTGCACGTCGACGTCGACTCGGACGATTCGTGCGTGACGGTCGGTGTGCACGTGCAGCTGGGACACCCCCGATCCGGCGCAGACCTGGCTGGCAGCCCGGGGCGCGTCGGAGGGAGTCGAGCCCAACATGGCATCGGCATGTACAGCGGCTCGGGCAGCCTCGATGGCCACCGATCTGGCCTGGAGGACCAGAACTGTCTGGATGGCAGCGGCAATCGCCATCATCACCACCGGCCACACCAGGACCCACTGCACCGATTCCGACAAACCCCGCTCGTCGCGCCTGGTGACCCGGGTCTCCCGTACCGGTCGTGCCCGGAACAGGTGTGCTCGGGAAAGACCCGTCCACAGCGAGTTCATTCGAGACGCGCCCACCCAGGCACGAGCCGACGTGACCCAGGTCACCGGGGACGGATTCACTTGGGCAGATGCTTCGACACGTAACCAGTGATGACCGAGACGACGATGGTGGCGATCGCCACGGCTCCGAGCAGCAGGACGGCGTTCTCGGTTGACTGGCTCAGGCCCCGTTCGTCTCGTGATGATGGCTGACCGGTGAGAACGGGCAGTGCGGAACCGAGCAGGATGTGAATCTGTTTCATGATGTCTCCTCATGGGTGTGGTGATGGTTGGATTCCTGTGAACCTCGCCCGGATTGGCGAGGGGTATCGGGGTGGCCGGAGGGGCGGTGGAACTTCTCATGTGCCCACTCCGGCCAGGGTGAGCATCGCGGGGGTGAGCAGCACCAGCCCGAAGACCAGGACTGGCACCACCATCCACACCGTCATGGACTCGCTGACTCGCTGGGCCGCGACCTTCTCACGAGTGAGGTGGGCGTCACGCATGTCGGCGACCCGGGCCCGCAGCACCTGTGCCAAGGAGGCGCCCTGGTCATCCAGACGTAGCACCTCGGTGAGTTCGGCAAGTTGCGGCAGGTCAAGCTCTCCAGCGAGCGCCTCCAGTCCGGACCAGGGAGGTTTCTGCTCCAGTCGGGAGCGCTCCAGACTCGAGCGAATACGCACCAGAACCGAGTGATCGCTGATGCCACCGGCTATCCACAACGATTTGGTCGACGACTGATTGGCGAGCCGTGCCAGGGTGACGAGGTCGACGAAGGTGAGGATTGCCTCGACGGCATCCTGCTGCACCTGCACGCGAGCCGAGCGCAGCCGCAGCAGCGGGACGAACCAGCCGGTGACACCGGCGACGAGGCTGGCGAGGACGGGGATCGTCCACGTCCCCATGCCCAGACTGGGCAGAACCTGCACCAGGACCGGGATCAGCACCCCGCCACCGGCCCACACGCACCGTTCGACGGTGAAATCGTTCAGCGATCGGCCTTGCAGAGCCAAGGTACGGTGCACGTTCCTCGGCACTGTTGCAACACGTTGTCCAGCCAACCACGACATCCACCTGTCGAGGGGACCGGTGTGGCTGGCAGTCGCGGACTGGCTGACCTCTGCTGCCCCGGGATTCACGACGGCGTCCACGGCATCGCCGAGCTTGAGTGGGACTCGGCGTGTTCCGGCAAGGATGAGTACTGGAGCAAGCAGCACCACGGATCCACACAGGATCAAGATGGTCATGGGCTCAGGCATCGCGTGCCTCCCAACCCCCAGTGGCTCCACCCAGTGCGGGAATCTCGAGTTCCAAGTGGCCACCCCCGCGAACCGGCGGAAGCAATGTCTGCGAGGCCGTCGTCCCCTCCGAACGACGGGCGTGTGAGGAGACGAGGATCCGGTCACGAGCTCTCGGCCTGCTGCGACGATGCAGCACCCACAACGACCCCAGATAGGCCAGTACGTACACCCCGAGCAGTATCTGGCCGAGTGAACTGGAGTAGGGACGGAAGAACCTCTGCCCCATGCATCCGGCGAGGACGAGCATGATGCCGATGATCGTGCTCACCTGACGCACGACGATGCGAGGTTTGGCTCGCTCGGTGGCAATCTCACGATGGGCTCGAAGCCGTTGCTGCATGGATTCCGCCAAACACACCAGAGTCGTCGTTGCCCCCGTCCCACCCAGCTCTGCTGCCAGGATGAGTGCCGCGACGATCTGGTCCGCGTCCGGACTGTCGAGGTCGTCGGCAAAGGCCTGGAACGCGTCTCGGGCACTCCACCGCGAGTCCAACCGATTGACCAGAGCCTCCAGGGGATCGTGCAGCACCTCCGGCGCCTGATGCCGAGTGGTACGGATGGCGTCCAGGACGGACTTGCCGGTGGACGCGGAGCCACTGAGCAGACGCACCCACCGTTCCAACCCAGCGAGCAACTGCAGGTCGCGATCGGTTTCGTCGGCCAGGAGTTCGGGAAGGGCGACGACGAGGATCGGTACGCCTGCCACGAGCACGACCCACCCGGTCAGCAGCGCCATCGCTGTCCCCAGGACCAGTCCTACGATGAAGCGCCAACGAAGCCGTCGCGGGATGTGGACCAGTCGCTTTTCCACCGTTGTCCACAACCCTGTGGACAACTTTGTGGATTGTGTGTGGCCCGGGCGTAGCCCCCACACGAGCAGCGCTCCCCCTCCGGTGACCATGACACCCAGCAGAGCCGCAATGATCCCGTTCACAGCACCCCTCCCACTCGCGGGTCGAACTGAGCCAGTTCGTCAAGCAGTTCGGGTTCGGGGTGGAACACCACCGGGCTGGTACCGGTGGCAGCGCGATACACCAGGTGTGTGACGGGTCTACCCGATTCCATAGCGCCGGTGAGTTGACGGATTTCCGAGACCACCCTTCGCCGCACCCCGCCTCGCCAGGTGTCGTCGACGAGGACGACGTGGATGAGGAAGGTGATGTTGTGGGCAATCTGGCGAAATGCCTCCTCGGTGGTGAGCACCCCACCCTGAGCGACCCGAGCGGCCAACCGATCCATCGTCGATGACGCCGAGTGGGAGTGGGTGGTGCTCATCGTCCCGGCACCGGCCTGCATGGCCTCGAACATGGCTCCAGCCTCAGAGCCACGCACCTCACCCACGATGATCCGTGACAAATTCTGTCGCAGTGCCTCGGGAATGAGGTCGGCAACACTGAACTCACCCACCCGTCGTCCGTCCACCGTCTCACCCATGCCGACGGTGGCCTGCAGAGCAACCATGTTGCGTCCGGGCTGGAGATGGGTGAGCAATTCGTAGTCGGTCTCCAGGGTGCCGAACCGTTCGGTACGGGGAATGGCATCGATGAGCGCGCGCAGCAGGGTCGTCTTCCCGGCTCCTTGGTCACCGGAGATGACGATCGACTTGCGTGCGAGCACGGCAGCGCGCAGCAGTCGGGCAACGGTGTGCGGCATCATTCCGGTGTCGGCCAGCTCGTCCAGAGTGACGTCGGTGAGGGTGTGGTGTCGGATGACCACCGAGGGACGATGAGCCAGCCCAAATCCAATGGCATGAAGTCGGTAGCGATCACCCAGGGCCACCGTCATCGTCGGGTGGGCGTCGTCGAAGGGACGTGGCGGTGCAGCCGACTCACCCAGGAATCGGATCGCCTCCACGAGTTCCTCGTCGCTGTCGGCCACTGGCGGGTGGTCCTCACGGTGCCCGTCACCGTACTGGACGTGCACTGGTTCGCATCCGCTGATCTCGATGTTCTCGGCCTCGGCGATGTCGAAGAGGGGCTGCAGTCGCCCGTAACCGAATATCGCGTCGGTGAGGGCGTTGACATGGGCCAGTTCCTCGGTGGTCGTCCACAGCGCCTTCCCGTCGACGGCCAGCCGGTCGGCGTAGGAGTGGACGACGCTGCGGATGATGGCGCCGCCCAGCATTCGGGAGTCCTCCTCGGAGAGCTCGAGGCCAGTGCGTTGACGATGGTCGTTGCGGGCCGAGGTGATGCGTCGGGAGGCTTCTCGACGCAGTTTGACGACCACCGCCCAGTCGACTCCCGGTGTGGTGAATGTTGTGGACATCGACGTGTCGGGCGTCGTCGCAGGTGGAGTGCATGGGTCCGTGACAGGCGGATTCATCTGCTGTGCTGGGGCCACCGTGTCGATGAGCCCGGCCAGATCGGCGGCGTCTGTGGGTCCTCGCATCAGCAGACCTCCAGCTCGCCATGTCGATGGACCATGCTGGGTTGTTGAATGGCAACGGAGTGTGGCGCAGGTCCTGCCGTGGCTCGGTGTTGTCGCGCCTGCTCGGCGAGGATGTGTGCCACGCGGGAGAGGCTCATCGCCAGGCTGCTGCGTCGCCACCGTCGCGGTGACGGTGCATCCAGCAGGCACGCCGCAGTTCGAGGATCGTCGGCGAGGGTGGCGAGCACCGGCAGATGGAACTGTTTGGTGATCTCCCGTGGCCCATAGGGTTGTCCCGGTCCGATGACCAGCAGTCCGCGACGCGCCGTACCTTCGGCATTGATCTCGCCGATGAGCTCGCCGTGCAGGGCCAGCGGCACCAAGGAACGCAACTGGCTACGGGTGACGACGGCCACGACGGATGCTGCCGCCATGAGACTCTGCGGCGGACGGGCCGTCCCCGTCCGCCCCACGTCGACGATGACATCGATCTCGGCCTGGTCGAGGTCTCGCAACGCATCGACGATGGAGGGCCACATCGTCTCCATGAGCTGAGCCTGCCCCAGATGTGAGTAGCCGGGCAGGAAGTTGGTTCGCGGGCCCTCCCCACCATCTGGCTTGGGCAGGGCAATGACGTGTTGCCACAACACGGAAGCCATGTCGGCACCGCTACGCTGCACGGCAGCCATGCGCGACAGTCCGGAACCCACGGCGACCTGCCCGCCCAGGTATCCCGACTCGACCGCGCGACACGGATGTGGATCGGCATCGACGAGCAGACATTCCCGGGGCCATTGCAGGGCAAGCCCGAGAGCCGTCGTCGTCACGCCGGGTGAGGCACCCACACTGGTCAGGACGATGATCGCCATCACTGCTCCTCGATGATGAGAGCCACACGTGACCGGGCGGAAAGGTCCGCCAGTCGGGCGGCGCTTTCCGAGGGCACGGCGAGGTCCACGAGAACGTCGTTGCTGGCCTCCAGCGATCTGGGCTCGACGGTGACGACCCCGGGCACCGAGGTGGGATGATCACCGACCGGCTGCTCCTCACTGACCTCGATGGCCCTCACCTTGGTTCCGGCTGGCATGGGTTCGATCGGTACGTGACCAGGTGCAAGAGTGAGCCCGACGTGTGAGGTCCCCCGTTGCACCTGCGCCTCACCCACCGAATCCGCTGAGACCAGACTTCCGGCTGGAAGGTCCACCACGGCGTGCTGACCGACGAGACGGTCACGGGCATCGGCCGGAAGCCTCTTGACCTGCTCCCCCACGGATGCCTGTGTCACACCGATGTCATTGGCCGTGACGAGCTTGCCCCGCGGCACCGAGTGGGTCATGACGAGCACGGACTCCGTGTTGCTGGCCTGATGCCATGCCCAGGCTCCACCCAGTCCGCCAAGGCACATGCACAGCACTCCCACGGCGATGAGCACCGGTGAACGTCTGCCTCGGCCATGCCTGGGTCCAGCAGTGGGGTCACCAGGAGCGCTCGGAGATGCGTTGGCGGGACGTGGGTCACGTGTCATGCGCACGTCGGCAGGTGACACGGGCCGATTCGCGGTCGACTGGACGGCCGGATCATCGGCCGTGGTGTGTCGGCGTGGTCGGGTGAAAACAGGCATGCTGTGAGATTAGGAAGGCTGGTTGCCCCTGCCCAGAGCCATTTTCACATCTGTGGAAAAGTTTTTGAGCTGTGATAATCGTCACAGTGATCTCACATGTTTTCCACTGGCTCCTGCCACTTGTCCACACCCCTGTGGACATCTCCTGTGGACAATTCAGGACAGATGAACATCGCCGGAGACTGTCCACCCCAGACCGGGATCAGGCGCCCCGGACTCGTCAACCACGGTGACCTTGCCCTTGATCTGCAGCTTTTCGGCAGACTCGAAGGGCACCAGATGCCCCATCATGAAGGACTCCCCCGATGCGAGCGCATAGGGCGCCGGACCAGGATGCCGTGTGAACGGGACGGCTGGACACCCCAGCTTCTCCTCGAGTTTCTGGTCCCGCATGGCAAGCAGGTCCTGCGACCAGCTCCAGTCGGGATACCGGGTCGACATGGTCACCGTTCCCAGGCCCAAGCGAATGGGATCATCCGAGACATTCGTGACGACGTAACGCAGCCCCACCAACGTGTCACCCTTCTTGATGATCGGCTCCGAGGTGCGCGGATCGACCATCACCGAGGCCCGCGGAGAGGTCGCCATCCCCGCCTGGAAGACGTCGATCCTCACTCGGGAGTCGCCGAAAGCGCCCAACCAGGTCCCGGAGGTCCTCACTGGGACGGCCCATCGGGCGTTTCGCACACTGCTGAGCGGGGTTGCAGACGAGCTGGTGCTGGGGGGAGGGGACGTAGGTGACTGGTCGTGGCCACAGCCGCCGAGCAGCATGGCAGGGCAAAGGACCGCTGCGAGCAGGGAGACAGTGGTGCGTCCGCAACGTCCCGTACCCATTGTCTTCTCCCGTGTGGTGACCCCTTGACTCAGGCAAATGTACCTTTCCCAGGGCTCGCCAATCTCCATGCGCCCATGCTGGGGCTGTCCCACCCGAGTGCAGTACTGCGCTGAGCAGCACGGAAGTACACATCATGAGACACGCGCATCCTGCTCCGGAAAGATGATTTGCCCTTGTTGGGCACATGTGATGAGACTTTTATACAATTGATCATACCTAAGTGCTCTTAACCCTTGTTTTCATGGCATCTAGTACACCCCCGATTTGTGTAGTCAAGCATCAGAAACCTACAGTGACATAGGTAACTGCTAATTGAGCAGATGCCGCCCCCGAAGGAGAATCATTATGGCCTTTAAGCACGTAGCGGCCCCACTGATCGCCGGCGCCTTGTTCGGATCGATTGCAATCACTGCTCCGCAAGCCTCCGCCGCTCAGCCCAACCGTGAGATCGTTCCCGCAGCCAGCTCTACCCTTCCCAAGCCCAACCTCAGCCCTGACTGCATCCAGGCGCTCAAGGATGAGGGCAAGCTGTCCACCGAGATCAAGAAGCAGCTGCTCATCGCAGGTCTCAGTGCCAAGGACGCCGCCCGTCTGGCTCCGAAGATCGCTGCCGAAATCCTCACCGAGAAGGGCATCGTCATCAAGGAGTCTGCCCTCTCCGCCATCATCGCCAAGGATCTCGGCGCACAAGGTCTCCTCCTGAGCGATGCTGCCGTCCACAAGGTCGCTGCTGGCATCGAGCTGAACATCAATGCCACCCTGATCCCCGCCATCATCGCCAAGGCGGGCATCAAGGCACCTGCTCTCACAGCACTCATCCTCAAGAATCTTGGTGCCAGCGCGGTGGGCAGTGCGCTCATCCTGGGCCAGGTCGAGGACCTCATCCGTCACTCCGCCAACCCTGCCACGTGGCCTTTTGCCGCCAATGACATCGTCGAGATCGGTCTGATCCTCAGGGCCAAGGGCGTCCACGTGACCACGGCAGGTGTTGAAGCTGCTCTGCTCTCCGCCGTGCCGAGCCAGGTCGTCGGAGACGTGGTGCTGCACCACATCAACCACAAGCTCATCGTGAAGAACCTCGTCAAGTCCGGTCTTGACGAGGCAACCGCGAAGGCCCTTGCGCCGAAGATCGCCTCCGAGGTGGCCGCGAAGATTGCCGCGAAGCCAGCCCTCCTCCTCAACAGCCACAAGCTTATCAACGACGTCGTTCGTCAGGTTCTCGACGGCCTCAACACCAAGGACAGCGCGACCAAGATCGTCGACATCCTCAAGAACCAGAAGCCGGCTCTCGACAAGACCGTCAAGGAGGTCTGCTTCCCCAGCGACTCCACACCCACGGCTGACCCGACCGACGAGCCCACCGCCGACCCAACCGACGAGCCCACCGCCGACCCAACCGTGAGCCCCACCGACGAGCCCACCGTGAGCCCCACCGACGAGCCCACCGTGAGCCCCACCGCTGAGCCAACCGACAGCCCGACCGGTGAAGCCACAATTGACCCAAGCGACGAGCCGACCGCAGAGCCCACTGCCGAGCCCACCGTGAGCCCCACCAGTACTCCCATTGCCACTGCCGCCGCCACCCTCACTCCCGCCCACAAGGTTGCTGTGAAGACGACGAACGGCAAGCTGGTTGCTGCCAACACCACCTCTCACGCTCCGCTGGCTCTGCCAAGCACTGGTGCCTGAGGTGATTTCTCCATCATGGAGATGAGCTCTTAGCTCAAGAATCTTGTTGGGGGGTGCCCGCTGAGGGCACCCCCCAAGTTGTATTCAAGGAAGTTTTGAAAAGTGCAGCATACATCGGTGAGAGCAGCGAGAAGTCACATCGCGACATGCTTTCGCGCACTCACACCGATTCAGTGATTTGTTCATTTTTTGGATACCAAAAATTCATCTTCCCAGTAGGGAATTCTCGTCAGAGTCTGTCATGAATCTCTGCCAGGGCTGAGATCATCGTGTCATTGTCGCGGGGAGTCCCCAGACTCACTCGGATCCCCTCGCCCTCCCACCACCGAGTCATGATGGCTGAGTCATGCAACTGCTCGGCCACTCGTGCAGTGTCACCGCCCGTGTCGAGCCAGATGAAATTCGCCTGGGACGCTGCAATTCGCCAACCTTGATGGTCAAGCTCCTGAGTCACTCGGCCTCGCTCGCGGGTGGTGAGGTCCACTCGAGCTGCGAGCTCGTCCTCGGCGAGCATGGAAGCCATGGCGGCTCGTCCCGCAAGATTCGTCACCGTGAACGGCAGACTGAACTGCCGAACCGTGTGAGCCACCTCCCTGGAGCTCACCGAGAAGCCGATGCGCAGACCGGCGAGACCATAGGCCTTGGAGAAGGTGTGCAGACAGATGACGTTGGGATGCTCGGCGAGCAGATCGAGACCACGCACCGCATTCGTGTCCTGGTTGAAGTGGGTGTAGGCCTCATCGAGAACGACGTGGACATCACTGGGAATCCGCGCAAGGAAGTCGACGACCTCATCGGTGTGCAAGACGGTACCAGTGGGATTGTTGGGGCTGCACAGCAT
>OJLW01000211.1_pt1 | contig 32158 bp, 19 predicted proteins | sample 1597021 | NCBI WGS metagenome assembly OJLW01 (sample SAMEA3904676, study PRJEB24821) | metagenome | biome: Builtin; feature: hospital; material: surface | place: USA | collected 2013-06-03
ACAAGTCGCAAATCTCAGGGCACATACCAGTGGCGGGTTTGGTTCTGGTGTGTGTGAGTGCTTCCTGCGTATAATCAACATACCTGGTTAGGGAAACGCGAGTCAAAAACCGCAGTCCTTAGATCGAGTACTTCAGGCATGCTTGATACAACAGAGAAAGGTAGGGGCCAAAGTCGGTGGCAGTCGGGTCAAAATGCCGTCCGCGGCTACCTATACTCGGCCGAGATAGGCACACGCCCCTTTGGAGGAGCGGTGGCGCCTCACCAGGCCTGTCGGACCATGGAGGCGCTCAAGGCCCATATTGTCGCGCAAAAGCGCAAGGTAGCCTCCGAGACGGGATCTACGTCCAAGTACATGCGCCGTGGAAGCATTGAGCAAATGCAGCGTGCAGCCAGTGCCGAAGAAGAGCATGACTTGCCCAGTCCACCGGCACGTGCACTGACCAACCCCACATCACCGCCTCAGCCCACACAGCAGCCGGAACCCGCGGGCGAAAGCAGTGAGCGCTTCACTATTTCCAATGAAGAAGCTGTGAAGAGACTTCGACAAAAGGGCGAACCCATCCGCCTATTTGGTGAAACCGACCGCGATCGCCGACTCCGACTCCGTGCGCTGGAACTGCTTGAGGAACATGATGTTCACGCGCAGCAAGGGCACGACGATAGTAAGCGATTCATGCGCACGTCAGAGAGCCAGGTCATCATGGACCGCATTGAAAAGCACCCGTCATCTCAAATTCCATCAGAATCCACAGAGTCTCGCGAAGCGACAGCGTCGTTGCCGTCCCAAGCAAGAGTGCCTGCGCGAATGCGCGAAGGCATCGGCATGCACACGGTGATGGACCTCAAACTGATGTGGTCGGATCCGGCACGTGTGTATCCGATCTTATACTATACACTGAAAGGCCTGCTTGAAGATTGGGGAGAGGCTCTGGCTCAGCGTCCGGAGGATGTACGTCTGAGTGCACAAGGACGCCATGTAGCTTCACTACATGCACAAACGTCCGAATATATCAAACCTCTTCTCAAAGCGCTGCGACGGCGCTCGCTCGAGCCAGATGTCCTTTTGCGAATTGCTGAGATCGTACATTACATGCAGCTGCGCGAATACCGCAAAGCGAACGACTCATACCTACAATTGTCTATCGGGAATGCGCCTTGGCCCATTGGCATAACGATGGCGGGGTACGTGCCACGACGGCTAACAAAGCAGCATCCATGAACGGTCCGCCGACGAAAAATTGGCAACGTCTCGCGTAGCACACGGTACGTGCATTAGGGTATACTTACCAAGTACTAGTGCTGAACGACGAAGTCAGTCGGAAGTATATTCAGAGCGTCAAGCGACTTATTACGTTCGCACAGTCACATGTACGTGTTCACGGGCTGACACGCAGTACCCGCCTGACGATCTGAGTAAGCTCATGGGCTAGATTCTTCTTTGCATAGCATAAGATACCCAAATATTGCATTACATGACCGTGCAACACTTCTTGGGTGAAACATCCTGCACTGGTGCCTCCTTGGCGGCGGGCGAAGGAGACAACATAGGATCCTTGTGCTGTTCGCAGTACTGCTTAAGCCTCTGACTTGCATCTGATACATGGTTTGGCTGATGTGGCATAGGCTCCGTTCTTTGCGTATTTTCAACCGGCGCCTGAAACCGCTTCATCTCTAGCGCCTCTGCCTGTTCCTGCATGACTGTCGTTGGAGCGAGAAAAATGTCGGCGCTTGGCACGCATGTTTCACATTTTGGTGACCTAGTAGGCAGGGCACGTGATACACCGGGACCCTCCCGAGTGTCGCGGCCAACTTGTGACCCTTGGCTTGCTGATTACGCTACGAATTGGCCGTCGCAGCAAAACGAGCAAGCTGGGGCGGTGCTGCTACTCAAGCTTCTTCGCATATAGGTATGACCTATGGTCTGCTGCTTTACCAGAGAAGTATATTCTAATTAGTTCAGTCTCGGCATGGAACAAAACACCAACGCTATGGACTCGAAGCCAAACACGACAGCACAGCAAAGCCCCCTGAGGCGAGCTCAAGGTAGCGCAAACATTCCAAAATGGTCCCCATCCGCTGTGTTCTCGCAATTTTCCAGTGGAAGCTCGAGGTCTCAGGACTCAAGCGAGATTCTTTCTTCTAGTGGAACAAGATCGTCCGATGGCTCCGTCCAAAATAGCCCTGCATCTAATGTGATTACACCAGCGCAAAGAGCGACTTTCGAAAAGAAAGAGCTCCCAGCACGCTTTTACGATGCTGATCCTGAGGATTTGTTTGCGCTTATTTCGGGCATGCTGCTTCAGCTCATCTCTCATAACGATACCATTCCCTTGCATCCGGCCGACTTAACCCGTTTTCATTCTCGGGCACCTCCGGGCATCAGTGTTGAGGCCTACCTCCGTCGCTTGGCCAAGTACACAACTCTGGATAAGCCATGTATGCTTATCATTTTAATCTATATTGATCGCGTTTGTGAGCGCATGGATGGCTTTACAATTTGCAGCCTCACGGTTCATCGATTCTTATGTGCGTCTGTCGTGTGTGCAAGCAAGGCTTTGTGTGATTCGTTCAGCACAAACAGTATGTGTTATTTTATCAAGGCTGACATTAGCGCATTATGCACGCGTCGGTGGTATTTCTCTTGTTGAGATGAATCTCTTGGAAAAGGAGTTCCTCAATGTGATCGAATGGCGTTTAATGGTACGTGCATACACTTTATGACTGACGTGCAGGTTACCGCCCCCGTGATGCAGCATTACTACGCTTCCCTGGTCAACATGCACCCAAATTATACTCTCGCACCAATGTTAGAGCCTCTGCCCACAATGTTCCCAGCTATTTCGAGGTCGTCTCATGCGGCCTCGTGAGCTTGGTCCTGAGACATGCTTTGTACTATAGATTTATTTAACCTCTTGTGGGGCACTCGCCTGAAGTGCCCAAATTTGATTGAATAACAAATACACCTATTCCAGTTTAATAAAAAGAGTCGAACGATTGGTTCTAGTCACATACGTCGCCCTTCGACTTCTAAGCGGTGAACACCTTGAGTTTTTGGAGCGTTGGTATTTTGCCCCTCGGGGTAGGTGAGCAAGAGGCGTTGTAGTTGCCAGCACCGCCAAGAGAAAGCCCTGGAGACTTGTCTTATTCTCCCTGTCCTTTGGGACCGCAATCCACGGTTTTGGTTGCCTACTTTTTTCATGGCCTCCGGCTCCGATTGGTATGGAACGTCTCGACGCTCGCATGAAAGCTCTTGCGGAACTGACAAGTTCCTCAAGATGCACATATTCAAAGGACGAACAACATCAATTAAATGAGTCCTGGCGCTCATTACTACCTCCTCATAATGTCATAAACAAAACTGATAACAGGCCCGTTCAAAAACGCCACAGCAGCATGCAAAGTTGGCATGATTATTTAACCGAAGATGTTGACGGATCGCAGGATATCTTCTTGGGACCAAACGACTTGCAGGATATGTTGGGATTCCTTGGTCACGATGATGACGAACGTTCTCGCTCCCCTATATTTGGCAATAGAGCGGATTTATTCGTTCGGCGACCTTCGCCATCTCTATACTCTACCTCAGAAAAATTGTGCGTTCGAAGTCCCATCAGGATCCCTAGTGATTCTTCTAGCTCGCTGGGTAACTGCTACAGCTCCTTTGATTCCGACCAAGGGAAGGACAGTCATAAGCAAAACTATTTAAATGACAATGCTGATGTTTACGGGGTATTAGAAGCAAAGAGGGTCAGTGAACCAGAACAAGAGTCCTCCCTACTGGGGAACGATCGAGACAGCTGGCCTACAAGCTCCAGGCAAAGTATGCACTTCCTCGGAGATCGACAAAACTCTCACTCCAATTCTCTCGCAATTGAACCGCCTTCTCATTTGAGCCTCATGGATAGAAGCCGGTCTGATTCAAACGTATTTTCTTCACTTCGCAACGATGTCAACCATGTTAACGGATTGCCATCGTTACAACCCACTGACCATGAACCTCTGTGTATTGATACAACTAATGTATCCCCCCACTCGCACAATGCAACAAATTCGCACACTGTAAATCACCACGATCACCGCATTACCTTAACTACGGCGCCTAACTCATATTGTGTTTGCTTTTATATGCCAGGTTTTAGCTTGGATGGGATCACCCTCACTATGAAAGGTTTACATCGTCGTATCCTTCATATATTGGCTAACAAATGGGGATCTGAGCAATGGGAACACTTTGAAAGGCGGATCGTTTTTGCTCAAGATGCGCAGATGTCTCTTATTCGTGCGCGATTTGAGAATGAACAATTGATCATCCAGGTCCCCCGCAAGTTTGTTCCCCCTCTCTCCTACGACCCCTCCGCGTCAGGCACTGAAATGACCAGTGCTGACTGTTTGCTGATTCCGCCAGAAGACAACCGTCGTGACAGCATAAAAAGTGCACAATTTTGACGGACAAGTTGCTTTGCGCATGTCGCCTACCTTCACTTCCGCTTCACAACCCCTTTCTTGTCCATACAATCTCAACATAAAATGAAACACAGGTAAAATGCAAGTAAAAATACGAGGCTTTCCTAGTCTACCGTGCATAATTATGAAATACACACTGCCATTCAGGCGCTGTGTCCATAAGCAATCACACGCTCATGGTCGGGGTTGTATGCCTTCTCCTGAGCCAGACCTTCTGGATAGCCAAATACCATCTCACTCTGGATCTGGTACGACTCAGGAAGACTGTATTCCTTTTTGAGCATCTCGCCTGTAAGGTTTCCGTAATGCTGAAGGTTAGCACCGTAGCCAACAGCTTCGAGACCACTCCAAGTATAGATCTGGGCCATACCTGAGGCATGAAGCGACCAGGTTGGGAAACCGGATGCGAACATAGGGAATTGCTCTTGCTGAGTCTTAATCAGCTTTTCGTCCTCAAAGAACAGAATTGTGCCGTAGGCCTTAGCAAAGTTCTGCAACTTGGGGCGCATCGTCTCGAGGGCTTCATCACTAACGGAGGCAGAAACAGCACGCGGCACGATCTCGTTCCAGTACTTGCTGTGCTGGTCACCCAAAAGCACCACGACACGGCTGCTTTGGACATTAAAAGACGAAGGGGCCTCCTTCACAAGTTGGCGGATATATTGAACAAGAGCATCATCCGCGAGAATAGGCTTTTTGGAAAGCTCGTAGATGGTACGACGGTTCTGAATTACCTGGAGAAATTCCTTTGAAGACGTTGTGCTTGCCATAATGGTTGTTTGCGGGACCGATGCGCTTTGGCCGGTTAACTCGATATTAGCCCTTGTGATTGGGTCTCATACATTTTCTACAATATGCCAAATAGCAGATGAGACTCGCGCTATTTTTTTTTGACACGTAGTCGCGGGCAGCATTACCTAAATGGTCCGTGCAACGTTGTAATTGGGCATCGCACCCCGGCAAGCCTACAAGCAAAAACAAGGCAACCTTCCCAGTATCTATCGCATGAGTCCGACGCCCTCAGAATCCCTGGCTTGATAGTTCAGATGCAGCTATGATCGGCCGCTTCAATTTGGAACGATAGAATCCTGACATAGAAGAAGTTATATTGTATTGGCCAGAAAGTCTATGCTAGCAACGTATTGCTATGTTTACTTAAAAACAACTACGCGTTCTTCGTCAGGAATGTAGTCCTTGGCACCTGCTGGGGCCTCTGGGTGGCCAAAAACCATTTCGGATTGAATCTCGTAGGACTCAGGAAGATTGTACACGCGCTTGAGGGTCTCACCCGTCAAGTTGCCGTAATGTTGAAGGTTGGCACCGTAACCCTCAGCCTCGAGGGCAGCCCATGTGTAGATTTGAGCCATACCGGAAGCGTGCAGCGACCAAGTTGGGAAGCCAGACGCGAACATAGGAAATTGTTGTTGCTGGTCCTTGATCAGGTCTGAGTCCTCAAAGAAGAGGATGGTTCCAGTGCCAGCTCGGAAACCATCCAGCTTGCCCTTCGAAGCTTCAACGGCTTTCTCACCAGCGGCCTGGCGAAGAGCTGCAGGAACAATTTGTCCCCAGTAGTGATCATGCTGGTTGCCGAACAAGATAACAACGCGGCTACTTTGAACATTGAAAGATGAAGGAGCTTCACGCACAGCCTGCTGAACAAGCTGTACGACTTGCGCATCAGGAAGAATTGCCTTCTTCGAAAGTGCGTAGATGGTGCGGCGATTGCGAATCACCTGCATGAATTGTTGGGTAAGAGAGTTGGTTGAGCTCATTTTTGATGGTGGGGTCTGAGCAGTGGCAACAGTCTTCCGTGTTTAAATGCATCTCGGGTCTGTGCTCCGCGGGACAGGTTGTTTTATTCAGACTGAATATATAAGCTCCACTCAATAACAAATCACGACGGAGATACAGAATTTTCCCTACGTGCAATCAGCACCTCGATCTCAGCACAAACTTCAGACATGCTAGGTCTGTCTCTTGGGTTTTGTTGCCACATTTGATCGATAAGATGCACAATATCGTCGCCATAACGACGGCGTATGCTCCCCGTAAATGGTCTGAATCACATGTTAGAATGTATGCCTGCGTACCTTAGATGCTTTTGCCGCACGTTCATGTAAATTTGGTGCTCATTCAAGCCCTGGAATGGGTATCTCTTCTCTGTTTGATGCCACTGTAGTGCCTCCCAAAATGTCATAGCTGCACTCCAAACATCCACCTTTTCGTTATATTGTGGCTTTGGAGACCATAGCTCGACTGCTTGCCAATTAACAGTGCCGACAAGCGAGCGAATCATGGCATACTTAGAGCGCTTAACTCTTGCTAGACCAAAATCGCTGATTTTTGCAATGCCCTGTGCATTGATCAGCACATTCGTTGACTTGCAATCGCGGTGAACAATCATTGGTTTGTGCGTGTGCAAGTATTCAAGACCTCGAGCAATCTGTAGAAGGATGCGGAAAATGTTTACATCCGGAGGTGGTGGGGTATTACGGATAAAATCAAACAAGTCTCCGTTCTCGCATAGCTCACTCACAATCACGCAGGGCGGACCTAGCCTGAGATTTGTCGGTATGCCAATGCCAATAAACTGCACAATATTCTCGTGTCGCAAATCTCGCAAAAACTTGAGCTCCTTAATGTCCATTTCAGTGAGCTCATCGCGTAGATCACAAATAGCGACAGGCAAGACGCGCATGCGTGATACATGGTAAAGGCCCCGGTACACATCTTTGAAAGCGCCAGCGCCGATTCGCTCTTGCCTCACGAGCTTTTCGGGTGAAATCACATGGTCCAGTAAATCAAGGCGTCCAAGGTCTAGAGCTTGAACTTCATTGTGGGCTGACTCAGACGCCTTTGGTTGGGGGGTCTTGATTTTTGCAGGTTTTAAACCATGATACGAAGTCGGTTTTTGGGACAGCTGTTCCGGTAGGTTTTGGTTGGACTGAGGTATATGTTGAGCTGGGATGTGCGTCGGTGTATCGTCCAAATCGGGAAACGACGAACTTTCGTCGGGAACTGACGACAATTCTGAGTCAGATGAGTCGAACCAAGCAAATTCGTCTTTATCCAAATTCGGCGCAGGAGCGTGCAAATGCCGTGGTGTGCAGTCATCATGCAGGGGTGACATGGTGATTTTTTGATTCATATTTGGGCTGCGTTCGAATCGCCGTAGACGTCGTGAGCGTGGCGATCGTAAAAATACAGGATACACAGGACGCTTTTCATGGGTAGCAGCAGGATTTTGTCTCCGAAATGGATGAACATGCGGTGGTAAGGGCGGTGGAGCTGGGTACTTTGATGATGAGCGCAGTCGATGTCTGGGCGTGCGATGAGGACTGCAATAAACCCAAGCGGCTTTGGTCCTTTTTGGCGTTCCTGTAACGTGCCTTCGGCCCCAGAAGCTGCGTGAATGTCGTTTGTGCCGGCTTTTTTTCGAGCTAACATTCTCATCGCTATCGCTTGATGATGTGGCGTACCACTCAGAGTCACTGCTCATGATGCCCGAGCTCGATGTTTCCTCTTTTAGTTGCCCGGCTCGAGTACGCTTCGGTGCGCTTTGTACATTTTTTGATCCACGCAGTGGCATTGATGGGGGCGATGATCCAAGTCGCTCATCATGCAAATGTCCTGACGCGGGCTTCAGCATGAAGCATGCCTCGTGGTTGCAGGAGGACGTGTGGAGATGAGCTCGTTGACAAGGGGCCCCCGATACAGGCCTGGCGCTGATTACGCTCAAAGGCCACGTGGCTACGTATGTACAGGCGACGTCGTTCGACCGCCTCGAATGCACTACCATTGCGACAGCTGCTCGGCCGTGAGAGGCTCGGTCTCTTGCTCGTATTCGATTTCGACGCGCGGGCGGCCGCGCTTGCCACGCGCATCAGAGCGAGGGCGCTTGGGTGCAGGGCGCTTGGAGCTCTTCTTTGTGTCGCTGTCGTCCGTGTCGTCCTCAGAGTCTTCGTCAAGCGAGTCATAGTCTTCGAGATCGTCATCGTCTTCACTGCCCTCATCGTCTGACACGAATTCGCGCTGTCCATACTCGTCGTCATCGTCGTTCATGGCGCGCATCTCTGCATCCATGGCCTCGATATCCTCTTCCTGCTCTTCGTCACTTAGTTCTTCTTCCAGTTCCAATGCGTTACCTTCCGCATCAGGCACGCGTGCTTGCGCACTTTCGAGCACAGCATTCCACACGCTCTCGTTCACATTCAAGGGTGCTTCACCGTAGGCACCGCGCTTGAGACGGTCAAGCAGTTCCTTTTCAATCGACTTTTCCAGCTTGGCCGCGCGCAGTGCTTTGTTCTCGCGCGTCGCCTCACGCCGTTCGGTCTTTTTCTTAACACCAACCAGCTCAGGCTGCTCTTCCTCTTTGAGTTTGATTTTGCGCATCTTGATGAGGTACTGGGTAATCTTGGTGAGTCGTTGCTTGGCCTTGTGTACAATAAAGTTCGGCCAGTATATTAGCTCCTTATCGATTTGTTCTAGCGCTGTGCTGTACCTGTTAGAGAGACGTATCCTCTCCCATTGTCTCCGAGGAGAGTGCGCACGCTCAGCCGTTTTGACATACAGGTACAAAATACCCTCGTGCTCGCGTACCGTGGCGTACCGAGAGTTGGCAAGTGGACAAGACTGACGATTGCACATGCCAGTCAAGTTGTACTCATTCCGGCAAAAGGTAGAGTGTGTTGAAGATTTGATTTTGTAGGAGCAGAATTGGTGGCCGATGACCGACCATATCACGTCGTCCGCCTGCATGGTGTCGACAGAAAAAAAAATGGCGCGCGTGATAAGAATGCCTCAGCTCTGTCACGCCATCCCTCCACATAGGAAACGGGGGGGAAAGCCCGAGGCTATGAATGCTATACGCCAGCGAGTCCCATGACAAGGCGCCAAGGCAGGCCGGGCAGATAAATGTCCACGAACCGGTGCATTTCGTGCCAGCGCACCATCCCGGATTCTTCGAGGCACTCGGAACGCGCCTCCTGCTCCGCCAGCGTCGCTTCGTCGCTGTAGCCAAAACGCGCAAATGTATGCAATTGGCGCGCAGCACGCACGAAGTTGTCGATTTCGCGGGCAGCAACATCGATCATGCGTAGCGATTCGCCTTCCTTGACCTCACTGCGCGCGGGAGCTGCAGGTACGGCGTTGTTGGAGGTAAATGGCATCAACACAAAATCAGCGGGCTGTACAAATGCGCGTGTCAGAGAGCCGAGTAAGAAGGCCAAGATCATAAAGAGGATCAGCGTCGACAGTTGGTAGCCTCCGCGCGGCATTGGCACCTGCTGGTTTGTCTGTGTGGTCGGTGATACGGGCGATGCCGGTGATGACACGGACGTGGATGCATTCGATGGGGCGGCGCTGGTCGGCGGCTGCGAATTGGGCGTCGGTGATACAGACGCCTCTGTGTCAGTGCGCTTCGTCGGCCGCACAAGTGACATGACGCCATCGTACCATCCCTGAGGCGACAAGAGACTCATCAGGGGTGTAGAAGATGGAGCCGGAGCGGTCGGCGCCGTCTTCTCCGCGTCGGTCGACTCGTCGGCCGCCGAGACGTTTTCGGTGCTGGGCGTGGGCGCCGCCGCCGATGCTGCCTCCGGAGAATGTGCCGCCACCGACGCGATCGGCACATGAGGAAGACCTACATGCCTCGTGGTCGGCTCACTCATATGTTCGAGCTGATCGACGTCCACATCGAGTGGCTCACGTGCGGATTCGTGGCCATAGCAAATCTCAGCGACGCGATGGTTGATGGTGACAGGTACATGCGAGGGTGTCGCATTCGTGCATGCACGGCCTTCGAGCGGCGCAATGACCGCTCGAACGAGGAAAGGCTTGGTATAGGCGCGCTCCGGCAGGGTGACTCGGACACAATGGCGGTGAGATGGCTCAGCGTGTGTGTGCGTAGCCGCCTGAAGGGCACTGGGCTGAATATCGAGCACACGGACATCGATGGGCATCGCGTCGGTGGGTGGTGAAGCAGGCAATGCGGCAAGATCGCATACGCCTGCCTCGACGTGAGACCACGTCACCTGCACGTCGTACCCTTGCGGATAGTATTGCAGCGCCACTTGAATGTCGACAAGGATCAGCGGTTCGGCAGCCGCCGAGCGCTTGTGAAAGTACGCCGAGCCGCGCGATGACAATCGCGGTGGGGCAGGCGACGTTGACGTCTCTGCTGCCTCGTCGTCACCCGCCAGCGCCGGCAGCTGCTTGGGCGAAGGCATGGACATATCGACGATGGCCACGACATGCTGTGTGCGTGTGTCGTGCTCAAAGTCGCAGGTCACCAGCGTCGACGCCCTTCGACCGCGATGCAGTGTCCAAGAGCCACGCAGTGAGTCATCGCGCGCGTCGCCGTGCACATTGACGCAGCGGGGCGGCATACGCACGGAAGAAAGAGGGCCATGCTGCGATACCCAACGCTCGAGTTGCACGACACACTCCGGCAGACTTGCATTCCACAGAGCATTGAGACTGCGAGGCACGCCGCCATAATCGATCGCGACGACATAAATACAGCGTGTGCTCGGAATCGCATACTGCTCCATGCTATATGGATCGACATTCTCGAAGATCCAGCCGTCCATCAGCACGGTGCCTAATGGTCTTGCATCAGGGTTCCACAACGACATGTCCCACCGAGATGCATCGCACGAAGCTGTCGCGTGGAAGTAGACGGGCTGCTGCGCCGCGACAGGGGAAGTCTGTTCCAGCGGCACATCGGCCCCATGTCCGTGGGCCGAAATGCTCGAGACAACAAACATGCGTGGTGCAAAGAGAAATGATGCATGCGACGTCCACAACGCAGTGTTTGTGCCGCTGCCGAAACTCTCAAGCATCCGGCACGATGCAAGATGCTCGTCCCACGCACAGCGCGCATGTGGATCGGCGACGAGCGGCAGTAGATCCTCGGCCGCCACACCCTGGATGATCTTGTCCGTGCGATGCACCATCACATGGGGCGAGATACGCTCGACCAGGCGGCGGTGGACATATACGCCGTTCTTTTCTGACATGAGCGACCATCCACCCTGGGGCCCAGCCGGGTCAGGATGCCGCTCAGCATGGATGCACCTCAGCAGCGCGAGGGCGTCCAGCGCCGGATGCGTCGGCGGCTTGACCTCCGGCTCGCGCACCTCTGCCGCAGACTCCACGATAGGCTCCGTGTACCCGTCCGCCGAACGCGATGCACGCACAGGAAGATCGAGTGGCACATGCCGGGGCTTGGTGCGTTTCATGCGTGCGAGAGCCTGTAGCTGTGCGGGATCCATGCCCTCGACGTCGACATGCACACGAGCGCCGTTCAGCAAGACCACGCCTCGTTCGAGCGACTTGGCTGGACCCTTCCGAACACACACACGCACACACTGCTCCGAGAGGTCGGCGACGCGGTGCTCCAGCGTGATCCAGAGACCACCGCCGCCAGCAAGTCGATGTCGACGTAGGCATGACGTCGATGATGGCGGTGGATCGACCAAGACGTCGAGATTCGGCGCCCATCCCTCAAGGCTCGCCCACAGTACACACTCGACATGCGTGGCATCGGGGGCATCACAGGCCGCCGCGACATACGACACGTCGAACGAGTCCTCACCATACGCCTGCGTCTGCACACGCGCATTAAAGAGACGCGAGATGCATGGCGGCGCACCATGTCGTAGAACGTGCTCGCCAGCGCCGGCCATGGCGACGATCATCTGCGGCGGAGTGCGAGTCTTGGAGAGCCAGCCACGTGGGTCACTCTGTTCAACGAGCGTCACATGCACAGTGGTCGGCGAGAGGGCCTCGATGCTCCAGCCGCACAGATCGACTTGCATGCGCACGGTGCCGGGTGCCGGTGCGGGCAGCTCAGAAATATGCTCGTCCGCCGAAAAGGAGAAGACATGGATGGAGGTGGGCGATTGATACGCCGTCTGTACAAGCGTAGCATCGCGTGCTTGAGCCAGCCACGCCGGCGCGTAGCGTACGTGCCACACCGCACTTTGTCCACCCAGATCCTGGATCAGGGTCGCATCGTCGAGTGCCACATTCCACCGCCGCACCATGGCCGGCGAGTTCAAGGCACTGTATAAATCCCAGACAGTGAGGCCCACAAACGTAGCTTCAGCGCGATACACAACGAGCGTCGGATCAATCGACTCGAGCTGCGTCACTGTCACACCACGCACATCGCTCACACGCCTCCATTTCGCCTCGGGCTCCTGGAGCAGCGACGTAAAGTAGATGTAATTGCGACGCACCGTCGCAGCAAGCGGTGAAAGACCTTGAATACCTCGTTGCACCGTATCCACATTGCCGCTAGGCGTTTGCTGCTCGGACAGGGCCAGTCGGGCAAGCAGCGCATTGTCGGACGCATGCGGCGTCTGTTCCGTCGCTTCCATCGCAAAGTCGTCCACATACACGCCCTCTTCAGCATCAGTGCGGACACTTGCTTCGAGCGCCGCGTGGACCGTCGCATGCGCATCCTCCAGCTTTTCGTACTGGATACAGAGCTCGTACCATGAACCGATGCGCGTCAGCTTAGACGTGTATGCAGGGCATCCCCCCACCGAGTCCAACGTGCGCAAACGCACATCCCATGCATTTTTTGCGGACATGCGCACGCATATCGAGCGTGGCAGTGCTGCCTCTGCGTCAAATACTTGGTCATCGTCGTCGTCGTGCACGAGGATGAACTCCACGTGCAGCGCCGTTGCAGCGCGTTCGCTCGTTACGACAAGGCCGGCGCCGAACGCATGCACATAAGGGACATGCATGCCCTGTGTTTTTGCATATGCCGCCATCTTGGGCAGCATACGTGGAACCGACGATGCCATGGCATTCGGTCGCACACCCAGCATCGAGCCCCGCGCGTCCATCGACCAGTACACAGTCAGAGCGACCCGCTCGGGACTTGGGCACGCCACGAAAAGTGCAAGCAGGTGAATTTGCGTGCGGATATAGGGGGGCGAAGGTCGCAAGTACGATGGCGCATCAGCAGTGCGTGGCACCGACGTGGCCACATGCAGCACACGCTTGTCATCGCGCACGGTGTGGGTAAGTAGCACTGCATCTCGCGGACTCGCAGGCCATCCAAGCCTGAAGCATGTCTTACATACACGCGTGTGACTGCCGAGCGCCTCGATCATTGTAGAGCTCTCGACCAGCGGGAGCCATTGCGACAGCAGTTCCTGCGACGAGAATAGCGCAAAGAATGCTTCGAGATCTACCACACCACCAGCGCCCTCGTCCCACATGCCTTCCCACGTTGCACGAAACACATCCGTGTTTGCCACGCGACGGCGCATCACAGCCAGCTGCACTTGCTCGGGTATTTCGTCCGGTGCGCCATCACGGCTAGGAACGGCCCGCGTCCATTGCGGCGATGCATTCTCCTCAGTATGTATCCGTTCAAGCAATGATATGGAAGAGTGAAGTGCGTCCTTCCATTTCTTTTTCACCTTAGGAAGAGTAACGCCGTCCATCCCAACAATGCATCAACGCTCGAGAGATACCCAAAACGTGGCGCCACCGACTGGGGAAACCCTGCTAGAGTGGACCAGGACCACTGGCTTTCGGACAAGACAGCTAACTTCAGCCCCGCCCCTGTCGGCAAGACCCTATAACTCAGTCGGTTAGAGTGTGGAGCTAATATTCCCATGTTACTCCAAAGTCGCCAGTTCGAGCCTGGTTAGGGTCATTTCCGACGCTTCATTCGACCCTATAACTCAGTCGGTTAGAGTGTGGAGCTAATACGACCGTGTTACTCCAAAGTCGCCAGTTCGAGCCTGGTTAGGGTCACTCGTACTTTTGCCTCATGTGGGTACAATACAGACGAAGGCGTTTCTTTTTGTCGTGGCGTCGTACGAGGGAAACGTGTCAAATATACAAGGCTACGAAGGATAAAAGCCATAGGCTGGCATAAAGCCCGAGGGTTGTCCCGGCATACCCATCATCATGCCCGTGCCCATAGGCATCTGCATCATGCTTTGTGTGGGCATGCCTTGGGGCATCATCATACCGCCTCCAAATGGTGATGAGTCGACAATACCACCTGCAGCGAATCCCGTAGGTTGCGCACGGAGGGGATCATACTTTCCACTGCTTTGCGGCGCGGACGTATCTTTTGAGAAGGCGCCAGAGCCCGTCTTCATCTGCTCAAACACACTGGCTGCACTGAATCGGTCCTGTTGACTCGATGCACTGGTCGTATCTGCAGTGGCTTGACCCAGCATGGGCTGTGGCACAGGTTGAGGCGCTTGAGGTTGGGGCACACTGAACATGCCCGTCGGTTGCGGCATGCCAAAGCCGGGCGGCTGTGGCGCAAACATGGAGGTGGCGCCAGTAGGATTGGTTGGCACGAATTGGCCCGTGCCCTGCAGGGGAATGAGCGGCTGCAGTAGGCTCTGATTTATGGGTACAGGAGCAATAGGCCCGCGCGGCGCATTGGGATCGGGCATACTTGGTGTCGCTGATGGCTTCGGACTCGGCTTGAGTTTTTCCAGCTTATCGAACAGGGCCGAGTTGGGATCTGCGGGGCGCTCGTCCTTCTTGGCCGCTTTTTCACGCTCTTCAGCCTCTTCGCGCTCGCGACGGCGAATAATTTCCACAGCAGCAGCGATCGTTTCGGCACTGACGCCCGTCTGGTTCGGTTGTAGAGCCTCTTGAGCCGCGGCAGTAGAAGTGTCGTCCGTGTTACGCGACATGTCCGTCGAGCGCGGCGGCAACGGCTCCGGTGCTGGCTCTGGCGCACGAGTAGTAGACTTGCGTGGTGCAAGACGGCGCTGCTCCGCGATTTCTTGAGCTTGTAAGCGTCGTGCTAGTTCCTCATCTGTTTCCTTTTGCTTTTCCTCTTCTTCGGGTGAGCGTTGCGGCATCGGCGGAGGAGCTGACGACTTTGAGTACTTGTTTTGTACGTGTCGCCGAACACGCAAGATATCACCTTCACGCAGTCCAAGTCGGCGCAGTGAGTCTACGCTCAGTTCAGGGAGAACAAATGTGTCCATATGGTCACGTTCAAAGGCATCCGCATAGCGTGCACAATGCTGCATGTCGACACCCGCTTCGACGAAAAAGTCAAACCAATCGATATCGGGTCGGTAGCTGGACGCAGGTCCACGTCCACGAGACCGAGACACGGAGCGTTCGGGATACCCCGATGCACTCTGGCGCTGAGATGCAGCAGAAGGCGGGCCCGATGGGGTGCGCAAATTGCGGCCTGTAATGCCCTCTAAATAACGCAGATCCGCCAAAGACATTTTGAAGAGGGGCACATCAATTAATGTGCCATTAGCCTTGTGCAAACGCACTGTGTCCGTGCGTACTCCAACAAGCTCGGCCTCGACTCGGAAACGCCCTGTTGCGTCGACCCACGTCCGCATGCGGCCCTGATTCGGAAGCTGAGGAGGGTGATCTACCAAGGGACGCGCAGCGGACTCGTGTCTTTTAGCTTCGGTAGGCCGGCGTGGAGCAGCACGGCGTGGATCGCGCATCGTAGAAAACTTGTGGTTGAGAGCGTTTAGTGCAGGGCTGTTATTTTCTTTCAGTACCTCGACATAGGAAGCAGGAACGACGCCGATATGGCCTTTGGCATTTTGCAGTTTCCACCATTCGTGGTCTTCACGCTCTATGAGCACAAGCTGGTCGCCTTCGGACACGCTCAACTCGTCGTCGGCCTGTGCCTCAAAGTCGTACAAGGCCACGACCATTTCGGGCACGCCCGTTTGAGTGGGAGGAGAATGGGGAGCTGACGAAGAGACACGAGGTGTGGATGCAGTGTGTGCTGGCTGCTTGCTGATCGCCTTGCTTTTCCCGATGCGGGCGGAAATATCCTGGTAAGCTGCGCGTGAGCCGACGTGAAAGACCCATACATCGCCCTCGACTTGGGCGGCGCGCTCAAACGTAATGATCAAGTACTTGCCCTTTTCGAGCGTCGTGCTCTTCAAGTGCTTGATGTCGACGCGTGGCACGGCAGCTCCATCCGTATCTGTCGCGAAAAATACAGAGCCATTTCCTACGCCCAGTGTGCCTTTGTTTTTGCGCTTGCGTTTTTTCATGTCCAGCTCAGTGACGGACCACATTTGGATCTCGTCTTGCGTAGACGACGCTGTCCATGCAGCTGGTACGGCGCGTGGCGCCACAGTGGATGCCTGTCCATCTGTCTCGTCCAAATCGTCTTCCGCGCCAGTGGCTTGAGGCACGAGCGACGACGGCAAAGGCACACTAGCGGGAGCCTCAGGCGCTTGAGGTGGCGTTGGAGCTGGCGCTGGTGCGGGCGCGGGCGCGAGCGCTGGCGGCGGCGGCGCCATCATACGCGGCTTGGGTGGCTGTGCCGCTCGCGATTCTGACGGCACGTTCGCCGGCTCTGGCTCCGGCGCTGGCTCTGGCTTATGTTCCTGTGCCGGCTCAGCTTCTGGACTTGGCTCGGACGCTGGCACGGGCTCTTGCGCGCCTGATGACCCAAACTCCTCAACGTAATTCGACGGGATGAGTCCCATCTGGTCCGTGCCCTGGATCCGAGCAAGGAGCCAGTCGCCGTCACGCTCCAACACGTCCAATACGCGTCCCTCAGCGAAAGAAAGCTCGTCATGGTTCTGAGCTTCATAGTCGTACGCGGCCACAACAACCTGCTCAGGCGCACGCATCTCGACATAGTTGGCGGGCACGAGCCCCTCATGACTGCCATCGCGCAAACGTGCTTTGTACCAGGCCTCATCCGCCAGCTGATCCACATACAGGGTATCTCCCTCCGTCAAAGTCAGCTCATCATCCGCCTGTGCGGCGTAGTCATACAGCGCGACGGCCACACCAAGGCATCTCATCTCCTGGTCAACGGACGAATCACCGGACGACCCGTGCGCATCGACGCCGCCACTCGCACCCCACCGCCCCTGCTGCATGTCACGTGCAGCCATGTGGCCGGACGGGAGAAAGCTGCCAGGTGCGCGCGTCCTTGTGTTGCGACGCGCGGCTTTGTGACGCACTCAGACGCCTGGCATTGATCGCCGACATATGGTGCGTGGCTGCCCACCACTGACCCCTCAGCATCCGATGCATATACAGAATGGACCTCCAGGCATGCCGCCATGCGATATGTACGGCAGCGGTATGCCACCGCGGTACCCCCTCAACGTACCGCGTCGCCCTGTCCGGCCGTCCGAGGGCGTGCCGCCCTCTATGCCATACCACTACGCACCGGCCCCCGGATACATGCCACACGTGATGGATGTCCAGCACATGCAGCCACATGCTGGACCTGTCTACGATGGATCGTTTGCCGCACCTCATGAGGCATCTCACATGGCATCCGGTCCGCCGCCACAGACGCACTACGTGCCAGCGGCCCCGAATGGTGTGCCGGCGCCCCAAGGCAGCGCTTCGATCCACGCTCCCATCATGCATCCGGCGCCATCACACGCGTACTCCATGCCACCGTCTCATATGCCACCGACGCAGCCACTTCCATCGGCTCAGGGCGCAGCATCTGTACCATTATCTGGCCCCACGCCCACCGTGTACCTGGCAACATACTCGTCAGTACCCGTGTACGAAATCACAGTGCGTGGTATCGCTCTCATGCGCCGTCGCTCGGATGGATACCTCAATGCAACACAGATTCTCAAGATCGCCGGCATCGAAAAAGCGCGGCGCACACGGATCCTCGAGAAAGAAATCTTGACAGGCGAGCACGACAAAGTGCAGGGCGGCTACGGCACATTCCAGGGAACGTGGATCCCGCTGCACCGGGCGCAGGAGCTGGCGATCAACTACAACGTGTACCATCTCATCCGGCCCCTCCTCGACTTTGATCCTGTCGCATCGCGCGCTGTAAATGCACAGCAGGGCGCTAAACGCAAAGCTGACAACACAGCTATACCCTCCCAGGCTGCCATGCCGGGGACGTCAGCTTCAGCGCCACCGCAGCAGCCACGCTTTCTTACCTTGCGCCCGCCCCGCTCCAGCACACTCGGCGCCAGTGCCGGTGGTCTCGTGCACACTCTTCTTCCCAACGATGATATCCCGACGTCGCATGCTGCTGATGGTGTCCCGCCTGGCTCACACCCTGCTCAGCGCACGGCTCTGGGGGCATATGCTGCACACGGATACGTGCCTCAGGGTGTGCCTCTGCCGCCTGCCGATAGTGTGGCGCCATCAACGGATTCGTCGTCACATGTCCACGACCTCAACGTGCTGACCACCACCCCTCTCCACAGTGCCGCGCCGCCCTCCGATATGGCCGATGAAATGGTCGAGGTTGGCGGACCGCGCTTCGCCGATAAGGCTGTGCCTCCCCATCTCGGCGACGAGCGTGAGCGGCGTGCGCGTGAAGTGCTCACCGGCCTGTTTGTGCATGAACAGCCAAGTACATCAGCCGCACCTCTCGAGCAGCTGCATGCGCTGCTGCACAGCTTGGGCGTCGACACGACGCGGCGGCAGCACCGCTCGCCATTAAATTTGGTGATTGATGACCACGGCCACACAGCGCTGCACTGGGCCGCTGCACTGAGTCGTCTTTCGCTTGTGCGCATGCTAACAGCGCTGCCACCAGCATATGGCGGCGCCAACATAATTCTGGGCAACTATGCGGGCGAGACGGCACTGCATCGCTCCGTGCTCGTTACCAATGCTTACGAACTCTCACAGTTTCCAGATTTGCTGGATATTCTTGCACCGAGCCTTGAGACACGCGATCACCGAAAGCGCACGGTCCTGCATCATATCGCGCTTGTGGCCGGGCTCAAAGGCCGTACGGCTCCTGCGCGCTACTACATGAGTTGCGTGCTAGAGCGCATTTCCAAGAATCCAGCGGTATTGACAGGCTTGCTCGATGCGCAGGACGACGAAGGCGAAACGGCACTGAGTATCGCAGCCCGGCTTGGTAATACCAATATGATCAAGATGCTGCTGGATGCAGGTGCGCGAAAAGACTTGCCCAACTACTTGGGCATTACACCGCTGGATTGGGGCATCACGAATGCCTCGTCACCTGAGGGCGGTGTGCTGAATGAGCTTGGCTCATACCGTGCCTCTGATATGGTGCGTTCCCTAGTCAAGCCATCGCCGGGCCCCGTGAAGAAGAGCCAAGATGTCCGGGAGAAGCTTGTACAGACTCTTGATGAACTGCAGGTTATTTTCGACCGTGAAGTACGTGTGAAGCAGGATGCCATCGAGACAACCCAGACACATCTTCAGGCTGCTACGCGTGAGCTGGCTGCTCGCCGCCGAGACATCCAGGCCGCTCAGGGCGCTGTCACGGAGCGCGAAAAGATGCGGCAGCGCAGCGAGAATCTAAAGCGCGCTCTTGCTTCGTTGCCTGATCAGGAGCCTCAGGATGCAGCTCCAGAGATGACGGATGCAGCATGCGTCACTGATTGGTCCAAGGATGCACTCGCTGAAGCAGATGCGGCGCTGGCCAAGCCCGAGGAAGCTGGTGAGAAAGCGGCGACGGCGGCCATCATGCGACTTCGCTGGCTCACAGCGTACTGCGAGCAGGCCGTCGCAGCAATGAATACCGATGTGCAAGAGCGTCATAAACGTTTGGATCAGCGCAAGGAGAGATACCGCAGGGTCGTGGCTGCGTGCGCGCAAGTGCCGCCCGACAAGGTCGATGGACTGCTGGACGAGCTGTTGGCCGCGGTGGAGTCGATCGGACCGGACGTCGATACCAATTCCGTTGCTACCTTTATGGACAAAGTCGGGCGCGCACACAAGCAGCGATCAGCCGCTGACATGACAGTCGCTGCACCACGCACACCACCGCCATCACGACCGCCGCCGCCGTCCGAGCCGCCCGTAGCACCGCCGTAGACGAAGAGTGTGGAGGTGTCGTTTCTCTTCTTGTGCCGCATGGACGAGGAGCTCGAGGCGTTTCGGATCGCTTGGTGCCGCGATGTGGCCGAGCGTGCACATGGAAGAGCGCCGGATGCAGCTCATTCGCACATGCAAGCGCCATCAAGTGATGCTATGTTGAAAGCCGCAGCTCCAGCGGTACTGCCCGAGGCTTGGGCCGATCAGGAACGTGACGCACTTAGCATGCTCCTACGGACGCTTTCGTCCAAGCATGTTGAGCGTGTGCATGAAATGATGTCGCAAAATACCGAGGATCATACCGTATGGCCTGAGCATGTCGGGACATGTATATCGACAATATATGCGGCTGATTTGGAAGTGAGTGCCGTGCCGATGGTACAGCATATGCCAGACGAGTTGTGGTACAGAATATTACTGCATGTGCTCATGCCAACACCTCTTGAACCTATGTGGCCTACTATGCTGCCTGACAATATGTCGTTTCAGCCGCCATTAGAGTCTTGGCGGCGCGAGACTGGCCCAGATTATGTGTCATTAGAGCGCGTCGCACGCACCTGCTGGCGACTTCGCCAACTCACTTCTCATCCGCGTCTGTGGCGCGCCATCGTGCAAGGAACATATGCACCGCCGTTTTCTCCTCTTTCATGCAGCTGGCGCGATGCATATGTGCATGAGCCACGCGTTCGAATGAACGGAACGTACATTGCAACGTGTGAGTATACGCAGCAGGGCATGTCGGAAGAGAACGTGTGGGTGCGTGTATTGCATGTCGTGCGCTTTTTTCGGTACTTGCGCTTCTTTCCTAATGGCCGATGCCTGAGCTGGCTCACGACCGACGAACCTGCCGACGTTGTGCATCGACTCGAACCGGGCATTCGGTCAAAAGGATGTGCCGCCGGGCATTGGCGATGCCTCAGCGAGGCTGGAGAAACACTCTCACGACGAGGCGCCACGATTTTGATAGAAGACCTGCATGATCCAACACTGCCGGGCTACACGTTTCAAATGACCTTGCACATGCGCTCGTCCCCTGGTCGGTGGCACCGCATGGACATGCTCGAATACGCATCGCTGAACCTGCAGACGGGCGAGGTGCTGCCGATTCCACACAAGCATGCGCGTCCCTTCCTCTTTTCCCGTGTGCTCAGCTATGGTGTATAGAGAGTGTGTATGTAGTATAGAATACAGGTTGGCGTGTGCGCTACGCGTAGGGCGCACACCGCTTGAGCAGTTCATGAGGTGCCAAGTCCGGTACTGCTTGGATCAGCGACCGATCACGCAGCACCGGCGCCATGTCATCCTGCACAAACCACAACTCGTCTTGGTGCTCGAGCATGTGGCGGATGACGGACTGGGCCAACATGGCCTCGCCGCGCGTCGGCTCCGTCGACCGAGAATATAACAGACTCGGTGCCATGACCGTAGCAAGATTGGGTATGTCCATGCGGCTGCCGGCCTCGTCATCGATGTACGCAAACGTCGCGACCCAGCGGAGGAACACAAAGAGGACCTCGAGCGCATCACGATTGTGCCGCGGCAAAAGCATAGCGACCATCGCGACGAGGTAATGCCGCTCAGCGGGCTGCTCAATGCACTGCGTGTGCACGAACAGCTCGTACAGGCGCGAGGTCAGCAGCGGGTCTGGCAGATCACGCAGAAACTTTTTCAGAAGGGCAGCGAGTTGCACAGGATGATCGTCAAGCAGGTTGATGGTATCCACTTCACGATCCAAGGCATCGGCCAGTTCCTTGAGCCGACGCACATTGCCATTTTTTCGGAAAATGCCCTCCACGGACACATCCATCTGCCGCATGGCCGACACAACGTCGTCAATCAGCGCCGGCACACGCAGTGGCGTAGGCGTCGCGCCCAGCACCGAGTCTGCGCCGTGCCGCTCGACCAGATAGTCCAGCGATACGCCAAACACGCCCTTTTTGCGCACATCGCGCCGGTCGCGAGTACCCTTGAAAAGAAACTTGCCCCAGAATGTATTTTTGCGTGTCTCAATCAGCTCGAGGGCATCGTCCATGTCCACAAACTCCAACAGCGACGACTTTTGCACGCGCAGCAATGCCACGTATTTGAATACCTGCAACTCTTCGGCAGACAGCGAGCTGATGGGTCGGCGCGATGACGTACTTGACGTTTGTTCGCGCTGCTCACGCACCTGCTCGGCCTGCAGAATCATGGGAATATCAGCGAGAGTAATGCCCTCATCGTAGGGGGTCGTCGAAGGGGACGAGATGGGTGCCATGGACGCGTTGATATTGGGCCGAAGAAGCGTAGAAGTGGGTGCCTGCGACGATACATACGTCGGAGAGGCGGCGCCTGTGACGGTCGACGGTGTGTCGGGCAGAGCAGGACTCACATCCGATGAATGGTCAGGATCATCCGCGACGCTTGAAATGTGCGGTACCCGTGCTTTGCTCGACATGTGCCGGTCCAGGTACTGACTCTCAAGCCGCTTCGTCTCGGGCGATTTCCGGTACGTACTCGATTCGGCATCCGTCAGCTCGCTCGGCTCCGCCTCGTGGGCGGGCACCACATCCAGATGCGATCGCCGCTTCAGCAGGGCATCCAGTCGGTTCAGTGCCACACACAGCAGGAAAGCATACTGCTCTAGACGCGTCACACTCTCAAAGTGGCCCACGGCATCGCTGGGCGCACATCCAGTACAGAACGCATGTGAGCGACGTCCGCTGCTACGCACAACGAATTGGGATACTGGCACTGCCTGCGATGTCTGCTCATCGCGCAATATCTCATCGTCGGGCCGAAAAACAGTGCGCTGACACACTAAGCAGCGGACACACGACCAGTGCCATCGAAGTGTGACACCCACACGGGCACATTCATCTTCGACAGTCTTGCCGCACATCACGCACAAGTCAGACGCATTTTCAGTGTCGTACGTCGGAATAGTCACATGAGGTAAACTGGTGTATCCATGAACCGTGTCCGTGTCGCCACCCTGCAGCGTCACGAGCTCATCGAGACGCGCTAGGAACGACTCGAGCGCCGCTGGCACGCCATACTCTTGGTCAAGTCGGAGTGCGCCAGTGAGCGATATACGGATCAGGATTTTGAGATAATGTGCCAAGCCCGTGACAAGAGACAGCAATTCCTGTGTGATGTGCATGCGCTGGGCGCCCGTTTCCTGAGTGTGGGACAGTAGTGAGAAGAAGTTGACGATCTTTTTACATAGCATGCGCGCCTCGCGCACATACTGAATCTTTTGCGCCTGGGCGTGGTGGAAATGCATCTCGAGCTCGTCGATAGCCGAAAACAACACCTCGACGTGTAGGACGAATCGAGCCGCAAAGCGCACACCACCCACGTACTTTCCGTTACTTACGTGCCGTAACATGTCAGAAATACAGCCCGCAGATGATTCTTCGAACGAGGAGAGTACACGCCAAATGGTGAACACACGCGTCTCCATCGTCCGCTGCTTTTGCAGAACGGATGCGGGAGTTTCCTGTGCGACGTTCGACGCGGCAAGTTGCTCCTCCGAGCTGCTTGGCGTAAGGGCCAACGCACCAGGCATGGAAAGAGACACGTCCTGAACCGCATCAGCATGAGAAGGGGCGCTCGGTGCAAGTTTAATCTTCCAATAGCGGTGGATCATGTAGCACTCCGGGTGCCAGTGCTCGTCAGCATTGTTCCGATTGATCTCAACAAATTGCTTCAGGATAGCGGTCTGACATCCGGAACACTGGATCGCAAAAAGCGTGCTGTAATGAAAATGACAGTATACTTGGCCCTCATGCTCATAGTAACTGTCTTCCGGGCCGAAGGGCGTCGAGCACATAGAACACGTAAAATGGTCCACATGATACTTGGATCCCAGAGCCGTAATGTAGCTTCCACGTAGTGCATGCCCGCATCTGGCACACAGCAAGTCCAAGCGTCGAAAATAGTCCGTTTCACACAGTGGAAACTGGTCACCACCACCCGCAGCCAACACCATGTCTGGCGTGGCTGAAAAAAACTTGGACGCGACATTGCGACCGCAATCCGCACACGTAAAACAGTCGAGATGATATACCCCTGAAAGCGCACGAACAAACTGGCCGGTGATGGCCGTGCCGCATTTCACACACATTTGATCTTTCCGCACGATCCGCTCGCGATCCTCAGACACCAAACGCAGACCAGACGTATGCCGCTGCATAGCCGGCCGCACATATGGATTGGCACCCTGCGCACCAGGAGGCATGTCCGCCATGCGACCAGGCACTGCGCGGTGATCCATAGTGCACTTCCCAAGTGGCCTAGTGCGGTAGCTTGAGACGGTCGGCCGCGTGTGCCTGTGGAAACAACGACACACTCGAGCCCAGCGCGTGTGACACATACATCCTACCTACTAGGCATACATTTTATGCCCGAAACACGCGCCTCTAACCCGACACAGCGAGCCAGGCACTTTTTATTGCGAATATGCCCGGTTGGCACATGGGGTCGTTCGAGTGGGGAGTGTGGGCAGGGCGTTGAAAGGCGAGGAGTTTGTTTGCGAGAGCGTCGACGACCGTGGGCCCAGGGGATGTCGCAGGAGGACTCGGAACACGGCCATAACCGTGATGGTGAGCCCTTGTCTACTCCGCCAGATGGTCGCAGGTTTGCTCCGCCGATGCGGTCCCTGAGTGCTTCCAAAGAGGCCAGGTTCGACATTGACTCTGATGATCTGGATGATTCCCTCGCTATGCCGGATCCACGTTTTGTGCCGTCTATCTCGAATGGATTCCCATCTTCACTGAACAGAAGCACTCCAGAAGGTGCCACACAGCGTACGTCGTTCGACTTGATCGGCCATGGCGTGCGCCAATTAAGTCAGAGTCTACCGCCGTCGTGGGATGCGGAGCAGTTGCCGGACTGGCTCAAACGTGGTGCTGGCGTATTTGAGGGCACGGTCAATATGGCTAACAGCATTCTTGGTGCAGGCATTGTCGGATTACCCTATTCGATGCGCGAGTCTGGTTTTGTCGCCGGTCTAGCCTTGCTGGTAGGCATTGCCCTGCTGACAGATTGGACGATCCGGCTGATTGTGCTCAATGCCAAACTCAGTGGACGCGGCACATATATTGAGATCATGGGCCACTGCTTCGGGCAGCGTGGTCGTATTGCTGTGTCCATCTTCCAGTTTGTTTTTGCGTTCGGCGGCATGTGTGCCTTTTGCGTCGTGGTTGGCGACACGATTCCCAATGTGCTGTCGAGTGTGCTGCCTTTCTTGCGGGGTACGATTTTCAGCAGCCGCCGATTCGTCATCTTTGTGTGCACCATGGCGATCAGCTACCCACTATCACTGCACCGAAACATTGAAAAGCTCAGCAAAGCCAGCGCCGTGGCGCTTTTGTCCATGGTGTTCATTATTCTGGCCGTGATTGTACGTGGCCCGGCAATGCCACCCGAACTCAAGGGCGATCCGTCCCTTCGTCTTTCTATCGTGCATCCATCCAATCTTATTCGCTCCGTCTCCGTCATTAGCTTTGCTTTCGTTTGCCACCATAACTCTCTTCTAATCTACGGCAGCCTCAAGGAGCCGTCTATGGACAAGTTCCGCATGGTCACGCACTATTCCACATTTATATCCACCATTGCTGCTGTGTCGATGTCAATCGCCGGCTACTGGTTCTTCGAAGACAAGACCCTCTCCAATATTCTCAACAATTTCCCTAATACAGACGTCATCGTAAACATCGCACGGTTCTGCTTCGGCCTCAACATGTTTACCACGCTGCCTCTCGAGTGCTTTGTGTGCAGAGAGGTGCTTGAAACATATTTTTTCCATGGCCAGTATGAATACCGACGGCATCTCATCCTTACGACCTCGCTCGTGGTCAGTGCCATGGCGATTTCCCTACTGACTTGTGACTTGGGCATTGTGCTGGAAATTACTGGCGGTCTCAGTGCGACGGCGCTGGCGTTTTTCTTCCCCAGTGTGTGCTATCTGAAGCTGAGTCATGATGCGAAGCAGATTGAGCGATCTGCGCTTTATTTCTCCGTGCCCTCGCAGGAACATCAGCATGACGCCGCAGAAGACGGACATGAGCCAGTCATGGCCGAGAATATTTCGCTCCCACTGCGTCCAGGCGCCAATGCAGCCATGCGGCAGCCACAGCAGGAGTTCAAGTGGTGGGAGTCTACACAGCTACTCAGTGTATGTTGCGCCATCTTTGGCGCGTTGGTGTTGATCGTATCTGTCAGCACCACGCTGGGGGATACGTGGAGTGGCCGGAAAGGCGCCGTGCAGCAGTGCCATTGGTAGGTAGCGCGTACAGCCACGGATACGACTTCTCCACATCACGTGCCTTGGACGCGAGGCGCGCATATGTGCAGGTGGGCCACGAGTCAAGCACACGCGTCGAGGCGCGTCGTGTTCGTTCCTTCTTCACGTTGGTTGCCACCATCCGTGTGGGACGGCATCGACATGATACCAAACGATGCGTTTCTGCACAATCAGGGACCACTAGCGCGTGTGTGGCTCGCTGCACACTGGGAGCGCAAGCTTAGCAAGACCCAGTTCTTGCAGACATCTATCCCTTCCAACGTCGATATGATTGTGGACGAGGATGAGGGGCAGATTGCGCTCCGCCTCAGCGGTCAGCTCCTGCTGGGATTCGCGCGCATATACTCCCGCAAGGCCAAGTACCTCCAGGATGACTGCTCGGACATGCTCCTGCGCATCAAGGTGGCCTTTCGTGGCTCGGCTGTGATTGACCTCTCGCAAGAACAACTGCATGTCTCGCGCGCTGCCATCACACTGCCGGACATGTTCTCGCCCATGGACCTCCTGATGCCTGAGCCGACACTGAGCGACTGGGGCATTGGCTCTCGGCCACGTCATATGGCACGTCATGCCGACATCACGCTCCCAGACACGCATTATGAAATGCAGGACGAAGAAGACGAACATATACCCCTCGGTCCAGACGGCTCGATTTTGGGCATGTCTGTGCAAGGCTTTGACTTGGGTCTTGTGGATGAAAGCACGCCATCGCGTGCGGTGCCGCCGCCCAAACGCGCTCGTCGAGAGACGCAGCGGCGGTCAGACGTCACGCGGCATACACTGCCAGACTTGGACGACTCGTTCGAGAGCGTGGGTGTCGCGCGTCGTGCGCCGTCGACTGAAGCAGCTGCGATGTCTGAGCATGTGCAGGCTCTGGTTGGTGATGTGAATCTTAGTGCGGATTTGTCGCTGGAGCCTCTAGCACCGATGGACATGGGCGGCGCGGCCGACGTGACGACGGACACGGTGGGCTTTGATGTGCCTGACGTCCCGATGGCTGGCACGCCGCCACCCGTGCCATCCGTGCATGCGGCTCCGCGTGCTCCGAGCACACCTTCTCGCCACTTGACGCTGGACGACGTGGCACATGCCGAACTCAACCCACACACTATGGCTAGACTGCGTACGGCCGCACAGCAACAGGCAGCTTCGAGCGCCAAAGCACCACGAAAACGGCCTATTCAGGACGACGTAACGGAGATCTTCCCTGCGCGCGCGCGCTCGCTCCAGGCTCGCGCCGCGTCTGTGGCGCGCACGATGAACAAGGAGTCGCATGAGCAGCACTGCCTTCCTGCGTCGCGCGTTCAGCTCGCAGCTATGGCAGACCAAGCCCGCGGCGCGAAAACAGCGGTACCTCGGGGTCTTGATATGGCGTGGGGTGCGGCCGTCGAAGGCTTGGATGCCAACATGACATGGGACGCGCGGCGTGCATGGCTCGCGACACAGGCATTTGCGCGTGAAAGCGAGATGCAGCTTTGGCTTCATGCGATTCACGAGCAGGCCCAGGCGCTGAACATGGACGAGGAAGCGTTCCCGATGGAAGTCGGTCGCCGTGCACCGGACGCGCCGCCTGCCTGGCCCGACGTGATGGACATGGATGTGTCCGACGTATCCAAGCCGGCTGAGGGCTTCGACGTGTCGGATGTGTCGCATGTGCCGCTCGATGATATGCCGCTCCCCGACGTGCCCGACATGGAAGAGGAGCCAGCTGAGCCGCCTGCGCCCCGGCGGTCATCGCGTCGCCAACATACGAGGGAGGACGAGGAAGACCATGGGCGTCTCGCGCCCCTCTCGCGCATGTCGACGCCCGAGTATGATAGCAACGACGAGGTGCAAGTGGATGTGCCGGCCTCCAACCCCCTTGTCGCGTTTGACTCGCGCGCGCCCGACACGTCGGTGCACGGCGACACGATCCGGACGAAGCGCGCAGCGCATGTCCTGCGTACGCAGATGGGCGAGTCGGACACCGTTTCGTTCCGCGCGCTCTCTGCGAATGCGACGCGTCGAGCGGCGGCAGGTTTCTTTTTCGAGATGCTCGTACTTGGCACGCGCGACTGTGTGCAGCTCAAGCAGGATACGCCGTACGGCGACATTGGCGTGCGTGCCAAGCCAGCGTTGCAAGGTATATAGATCTAGTATGGTACATTGTCTATCACATGTGTTCTGCTTTGAGAGAAAGAATGGTGCTGCCAAACGGGATCATCCACTCGCTGCCGCGTCGCACCATGCGATCCACACGCGCCGTCAGCAGCGGCAGGCGTGATGGCGGATGCAGACCCTGCTCTACAGAGTCACGCACGGCTGCACGGATCAGCGACTCGATGTCAACAGAGATACGCTCCACGGCCGAGTTGAGGAGCTGGGCGCGCCAGATTTCCCAGCGCGCCTCGGATGCATACGCACGGCACAGGCCCAGCAGCCATCCGTCCGGCGTTATATCGACACATCCGCGGGGATTCGCGATCGAGTCGCGCACGCGCAACGACGGCTCGACGAGCCACACACGATTCGTCGTCTGCACCCAAAGCATGCCTTCCGCAGCACGTACGTCTCGGATCGCACCGTCGCGGAGCGGCACGTCGACAACCATGTCCGACACGCACTCAGACACCTGCCATGCGTGCAGCACCCCATCTTGATCGCCGGCCACGAGCATGTGGGACGGCACAGCCGAACTTCTTTGCCAGGCGGTGGGCTTGCGTGGCGGCGTCATTTGGGCCATCGGCTCAGGCGCCGGCTGCTCGGTCGTGCTGGATGGCAGTAGCGCTGCACACCGCAGCGGGACATGACTCGCATTCTCGACCAAGCACACGAGCGAGGCATCGTCGGCGATACGGTACACGGCCAGATGTCCACGCGAGGATGCAGCTCCTAGAAACAGGCCCGACTCCGTGGCATGCACAGTCGCGCAGGTCCACGAGCCGCCCGACTCAGGTGCCTCGACGAGGACACGCGATTCGCCGTCCAGAAGCCAGCCACGCACAGACCCGTCGCGATGCAGGGAAAGGAGCATATCAGCATGAAATGCGAGGTGCTGGATCGGAGCTTGCGCCGTCGACGTCATGTCCACGAGGCGCTGTGGTGCATCGACGTGCCATACCGAGATCCGGCCGGAGTACTGCCCAATGGCAACACACCCAGCCTTTACCGCCAGCGCCACGATATGCGAGGCATCAGCCACGGCCTCGTGCTTGGTCCGCAGCATCGCGAGGGGCCACAGGACCGACGCCCCTTGGTTGTCCAGGCGCAACGCGTTATGGGTGTCGGCACTCACAAACATCGTACCTGACGCAGCTGTCACAAGAATCGGGGCCGTATGCAGCTCATCAGCGTGCACACTCAGGTGCATCGACATGGTATCGGGGGGCATAGAGGTGTGTGTGTCGAGCAGGCGACGCAGCTCGATATTCTCGCCATCCTGGTGCGAGCTCTCGAGCTTGTCCGAGTGTTGCAAAAGGTAATGGAGAATGAAAGAAAGCACGACCATAGTCAGAGCAATGGGCCCAACGACAAACAAGAAAAACAAAAAGATCGTCGTGCCGCGCCGGTCATAAAACAGGCCCTCGAGCCACGGCCCCGGCGCGTCCGGAAGTCCGCCCGTCGCAGTGGTCGTCGTCGCGAGAATCCATGGCTCCAGCACCACTCGCACAGACAAAGCGCCGTCCGGATTCAGAGCACGCCAGAACGCGCCATAGGGACTCTGGTCGAGCTCGGCATCAGGAGGGACATGCGCGCGATGGTATAGTACACGGAGCCACGCTTCAGACGACACGACCTGCGGAGCATACATGACCAGCGCCGTGCCAGCAGCCAGCACGATAGCAAGTGCATGGACGAGCCGCGGCGACCGCATGCACCACAGACGGTACAGCATGTGCACGAGACGCGCCGTGCCGGAGCGCGGATGGTCCATACGCAGCCGGCGCGGCATGTCGGCATGCGGCGTGGCAGCTGCGCTGGGCGCGCGCGTGCCCTGCATCAATACTTCAGCGAGCTCGAGACGCTGGATATCAATGCTCAGCACCGTGATGAAAAAGGTCATTTGCATGAAGTAATCCGCCACAAGTGCGCACATCGTAAAGAGGACAAACTGCGTGACAGCCTCGTTGCGCACGACGTAGCCAATGACGCCCAACAAAAGCACATCCGTCGCCGTAGAAAAGGTAATGGGCCCTGCGACCTGCGACAGGCCATATGCGATGCGCGAGTTGACCGTGAGAGAGAGAGGTGTATTCGTGACCACATGGATAACAAACAGCATGGTCTCACTGCCGACAACAACAATAATAAAGGGAAGGATCGGCCATGGCACCGCGGTAAGTCGAATACCAAGCAGAGCACAGAGACTCAGACTCATGATCAAGTCAATGATCAGCTGCACGCTTCCCGTAAAGGCCATACCAAACCGCGAATGCAGTCGGCGCATTTGCACCAGGCCACGGAAAATGTAGAGCAGTAGCAAAAGGTATCCAACCACCACGATCTTGTAGTTGATCGTAGGCCGCGCCGTGAGCGACTGCGGCTTGAACTCCAGCGTCGTGGTGCCCGCTGCGATATCGCGCGGCATCGATACGGTCGCAGGCGCCACACGCTCCATCGCCTCACGTACCATACCAGGCCATGCGTCCATGTGGCTGTCGTGTAGAAAGTAAGTCAGTACCAGGTACTCAGCTCGCGAAAAGAGCGGGAGGAACGGCCACCGCCCAGCCAGCGTTGTCGAGTACAGCAGCGGCAGTGGACTGTGTGCCGCCGCAGGCGCCACCGGCGGTGTCACAATAGCCCGGATCGGACTGCCCGTATACGACTTGGCCGGATGCGGATCCGCCTTGATAGCCGCCGCGTTTCTGTGCCAATACTCGAGGGGCGACAGTACAAGACACGTGTCCGTCTCGTTCCGGCGCACGCACGACGGCTTGTTGGGCGCATCCGAGAGCAACTTGGCGTCGAGTTCTTTTTCTAGGGCTAGCGCTGTCATCAAAAACGACGGACTTAGGACGCCATACGGCGAGCCAGCGCCTTGTCGAATTTTGTCGGACGACATGAGCACCTGTGCAACGTGGATGACGGGTGCTTCATGCCCATTTTTGTTCACAACTTCAAGCGTCGGCGTCTCGTCCCATACAAGACGTAGATCATGGACGGGGTAGTGATCAGACAATGCCTGAGAACGAACATAGCCCGTCAGATCCTGCAGCGAGCCCTTCACTACATCCCAGATATTGGTCGGTGACTGTGCCCCTGTAACGCACGCAGGTTGATCTCCTGCGTATATGTGATCGCGCATGACACACACAGGCGCGTGCAATGTCGACGCGGGATCTTCGGACGTGGTCAAAAGATACAGCACGACAGCCGGATAAAACAGGGATGCAATGACCAAGTTGCATAGCAACACCGTGCGTCGCTGATGATGCGAAATCCAGTTTCCATGCCATGCAAACCACTCTGAAAATGCCACTCCAGCACGACCATAGGCCCTGGTCAGCTTCCGACGCCACGGGCGCCACAGGCTCGCGTGCCAAGAAGCACGCAGGTTAGAAGACTCACGGCCTCGGTCCGCACGCCCATCGCGCAATGTCCACTCATTCAGCTGCAACGATGCGCGCCTCCGACC